>Ga0209482_1002155_pt1 | contig 12536 bp, 12 predicted proteins | sample CoawatmetaG10DNA_FD_187512 | JGI IMG/M metagenome (GOLD analysis project Ga0209482, IMG submission 187512) | Marine microbial communities from the West Antarctic Peninsula - Coastal water metaG104-DNA (SPAdes) (version 2) | ecosystem: Environmental > Aquatic > Marine > Coastal ...
AAAAAAGGTAATAAATCATAACTAAAAAAAGCAATATATGTAAATGCGAAAAATGAAAAAAAACATAATATTTTGAAAATTCTTTTTGAAAATTCTCTAATTAAATCAGAATCGTTGGATTCTGCAATTTTTTGATAATATACTTCACCAACAGATGCACCAATTAAACTTGTTGGGATTGCTAATATTAACATAGCCATTCCATAGTAACCAGCTTGTTCAGTTGAAAAAAAATAAACTAATAACCCTATAATAATAGCTGTTTTGGATCTATATATTAAATCATTTGGTAAATTAAATAACGGAAATTGTTTGTATAACAATGATACTTTAAACAAATCTTTAAAGCTAGGCATTGTTATATTTTTAAAATTAAAATATAACATCAGGATTAAGCAAACTAATACTGACCCTAAAAACTCCCCATATATTAAAAACTTTGGGGATCCAAAAAAAAGTAAAGCACAAACTACAATAAAACTTTTATTTAAAACAACTCTCAATATTCTAGAAATAGATATTAAACCAAAATTTAAAAATCTCAAATTCCAACCTAATAAACTTACATATAGTCCATGAAAAAAAACAGAAAGATAAATTATATGTCTATATTCAAAAACGTCTTCTATTTTAAATTTAATGTATACATCATAGGGTGTTATTAAAAGTATAAGCGCAGTAATTAGAAATAGCAATACTGTTAAAAAAATACTAGTTAAAAACAAACTAAATCCATCTTTATCATCTTTAGGAAGAACAATTGCTTGATGATATGCCATTCCTGAGAAAACTGTTATGACACCAACATATGATAAAAAAATATTAAAAACACCAAAATCTTCTGGACTATATAATCTAGAAATGATTGGTAACATCAGAAAAGAAAATATCTGAGTTAAAAAAGACGCAGAAGAAAGTTTCAGAGTGTTAGAAAAAAAATCAGTTCTCAAATTAATTTTTTATTTATTAAATATTCTACAAATTCTCTTACTGCTCCATCTCCACCTTTGTAATTCAATAATATAATATCTTTGATGTTTTTTATAGTTTTTACAGCATTAGCAGGACAAGCTTTGTAATTTACAGCTGTTAATAATTCAAAACAATTAACATCATCACCAATATAAGAGACAGAAGAAAAATCTATATCATTGTCTTTACAAATTTGCTTTGCAAGCATTAGTTTATTTGAACCACTTGCTCCTTGATATAAGAAATCTATTTTTAATTTTTTAGCTCTATTTGAAACAATTTTAGTTTTCTCAGATGTAATAATAGCAGTTTTAACTCCTCTATCTCTTAATATTTGAAATGCCATTCCATCATGTGTATTAAACCTTTTTAACTCGTCTCCATTCTCGGAATAATACATTGATCCATCGGTCAAAACACCGTCAACATCTGAAATAAATAATTTGATCATATTAGATTTTTTTAGATAATTGCTTCTTTTTCCATAATTCATTTAAATGAATATTTAAATCTGAAAAATTTATGTTTTTAATTAAGTATCGTTCGATTTCCATTCTATTCAGATTATTTTTTACAATAAAAGAAAGATGATTTAAAAAAATATAGTCTTCAAAATAATCAAGAGTTAATCTTGGGATTTTATTATTAATGGTAATATTATATTCTGGGTCATCCATTATATGGAAACTAGATTTTAATTTTTCGAAATAATAAATTGCCATTTCCGTATCTAAATTGTCTTTTTTATAAATATTATAAACCTTTTCAATAAATTTTGTAGCTATCGAATAACCTTCTGTAGCTCCTCCATTATTGGAATAATGGCTGGGTTTCACATAATCTAACTTTTCATTTTCCAATATTTCTAAAGATTTCTTCATTCTTTCGCCATCGAAGAAGGGGTCGTCAGCATCAATATTATGAAAATAATCTAACTTAAAATGCTTAGCGCAATGGTACCATCTAGAGATCTTATTATCTAAACTTCCTCTATATATTTTAATATTATTATCTTCAGCAATTTGTTGTATAATATCATCTGATTTTGAAATTGAAGTACACACAATTGGTTCTATTCCAAATAATTTAGTTCTACTAATTATGTGCTCTATAAGGGTGTTATGATTATTAAATCTACTCAAGCATTTTCCTGGAAAACGTGTACTACTGGTTCTTACTGTGATTAATCCTACCACAATATTGTTTTAATTTTTATAATCATTATTGAAATACTGAATTTTTATATGATCTTTCAAATCTCCTTGAATATCTTTAATTAAAACAGGTTCGTCATATGTAGTACAAATACCATCAAACCGATGAACAGTTTTTGAATCCAAGCCATAAACCTTACCCGTTACAATATTTAAAATATTATCAAAGTTAAATAATATTCGTTTTGCATCTATTAAATCTTCTGAATTATAGCCGCTACTTCCTACTAATTTTTTTGATTTAAAAAAATGGATGAATTCTTGACGATGAACAATTTCAGGATTATAACTTTCATCATTAAATTTAGGATCATTAAATCCTGAAAATAAAATTAAATAGCCATCATCTTTCAATAATCTAAAGGATTCTTCATAAGCCGATGTGTCTGATGAAGCCATAACACTTATATCAAAACTGTCTATAATACTGTTATTAGAAATTTTAATATTAGGAAAACTATCAAAAACATAATTTAAGACTTTTCTCCTTTCTGGACATGATTCTACAATAGTAATTGTATTTTCTTTATTTTTCTCATTTACGTAAAAAGCATGTAGACAACCTATCGGGCCTCCTCCAATTACTGCTACAGAAAAACCACCTTTGCTAATATCAGTGTTAGCTAATTTCCAAGATCTTAAAACACAAGAAAAAGGCTCCAAAAATGGAGCTATTTCAGAGTCAAGATCTGTAACATCAAATAATTGACTTCTGGAAACAAACATCCTATCAGTAAATCCACTTGGTGTATTATTATCTAAACCAGCATGCTTCATCTTTGAGCATAAATTCTCTTTCCCTTCTCCACAATAATTACATTGATTTTTTTCACCTCTTGTTAGACAATTAGAATGTGGTAAAAGTGCATATCTTTTAATTATATATTTCTCTGACTCAATAATACCTACAGCTTCATGCCCACCTATAAATACATTTTTATCATTTGCAGATTTTGTTAAATTATATCTTCTTCTTTCTGAATTACAAACAGATGATGTAGTCCATTTTATTAGAACATCATCATCATCGATTTTTTTTATATCAACATCTTTAAAATAAATGTCTTTCTTTGGTTCAATAAATAATGCTTTTATTTTTACACTTTTTTTCATAAATTTTTATTTAATAATTTTTGAACTTTAAAACCATCACTAAATTTAGCAATAGCTATATTTTTATAATGTTTGTCATTTATTTCTTTCACAAAATGATATAAACAGTGAGTGTGAGCATTCAACCATCCAGAAGTAACTTTTGGGGGTGGAAAATCTGAATTATCATTTTCATCTGTAAAGCATGGTATTTTTTTATATCCAGAAGCATTTGATTCATTTAAAAAGAGATGAAAGTAATTTAATTCTTCTAAATTCCATTTTATAGCGCCTTTAGTGCCATGAATTTCTAATCTTAGTTCGTCTACACTACCATTAGAAACCCTTGAAACTTCTATTGTTCCATCAGCATTTTTAGCTTTGCATAAAATCCAAGCAATATCATCCACTTCTCTATTAGACATTTTTTTTGCTGTTTTTAAATGAGATATTTTCACATCCCCTATTAAATAAGCTATTAAGTCTAGTAAATGAGGTCCAAGATCAACTAGCGCACCTCCAGTACCTTTTTTTAATCTCCAAGTTAAAGGTCTTTCATTAATGTAACTTCCATGTAAATAAAATGCTCTAAACTGAATTATTTCACCAATTTTTTCTGAATCAATAATTTTTTTGATTTTTGATATAGCAGGAATATATCTATATTCAAAAACCATATTTGTAATAATATTTGGATTTTGTTTAGCTAAATTTAGCATTTCATGCGATTCTTCTATGGTCATAGACATAGGCTTTTCACAAAGAACATGTTTGCCATTTTTTATTGCCAAACAAACTTGTTCATAATGAATGTCATTAGGGGTAGCAATGTATATAGCATCAATATTACTATCATTTATAATATCTTGGTAATTAGAGGTTATATTATCAATTTTATATCGATTTTTAATTTCAGTAATTTCATCATTTGTTTTTCTGTCAGAAACTAATAGTGATGATACCTTTACGTTTGGAGAGTCAGGGTAATAATGTTTTAAGGATTCAGCTGCATTTAAATACACTTTACTCATAAAACCGGAACCCAAAATTGCTAAGTTTATTTTTTTCATAGTTTAATCAATCTTATTTCTACCCACAGTTCTGGAAAGAATCTTTTGTTCTTGTAATAAGACTTCTTTAGATGAACTTCCCAAAGCCAATTCAAAATCTCTAATAGCAGACATTAGAATTTGCCCACCTCTTGGTTCTAATGACATAGCTTGATCAGTTCCCCACATAGCTCTATCTAATGTTACATGAACTTCTGTTATTCTCGCTCCGTATGCAACTGACATTGCTGTAATCATTGGAGAAGTATGATGAGATGAAAAACCAACAGGGACATTAAATTGACTTTTTAAATTATTAATTACTCTTAGGTTAACTTTGTCTGTTGGGCATGGATAAATACTAGTGCACTGTAATAATGCCACTTTATTGCCTTGAAGTATCTTTAAAATATCTTTTACTTGATCAATATTAGTTCCGCCAGTAGACAAAATTATAGGGCAACTTACATTCTTTAAAGCTTTTATAAAATCTAAATCTGTATTCTTATCTGAGGGCACTTTAAAAAATGGCAAATTAAAAGCTTTTAAAAATTCAATTGATTCTATATCCCATGCAGAAGCAGACCAGTCTATTCCAAGTTCTTTGCAGTAAATATCAATTTCTTTGTAATCTTCCGAAGAAAACTCAATCTTTTTTTTGTAATCAAAATATGTCATTTCCCCCCATGGTGTAATTTTTTTTTCATTTCTTTTGTGGTCTGGCACACAAAGTTCAGGAACTCTTTTTTGAAATTTTACAGCATCAAAACCATTGTCATATGAGACTTTAATCAGCTTTTTTGCTAATTGTAAATCTCCATTATGATTAATTCCAATTTCTGCAATATTATAAGATGGACTATCATTTTTTAAAAAAATATTCTCTATTGTATTCTTCATTTTTTTGTTTATTATTAATTAATATAAGTTTTTCCCGCCATCCAAAAAAATTGATGTACCAGTTATGTAATTTGAATTAAATAAACCTTCAACTAACGGACCAATTTCATGACTTTTAAGTAATCTTTTCTTAGGAACATCACGTATGTAGTTTTTAACAAAATTTTCATTTTGATTATTTTCTACACCACCTAAAACAATGTCAATAAATTCATGTGTATTGTAATGAACAGCTAAATATTTCGTTAACATAACAACAGCGGATTTTGATAAACAATAGCCTATACTTTTATGCGCTCCATTATAGTATTTTGGATTCGGAACGTGATGCCCATAGAGACTACTAAAATTAAAAACTTTGCCGGATTCATTGTATTTAACAAAATATCTACAAACTCTAAATAATAAGATAGTATTAATCTCAAAATATTGACGAATTTCTTCTTCAGTAATATCATCAATAGTGTTTAGGTCGTCCATGTTAGATTTAACATGTTGGTTTTTACCAAACAAGTTTATTAATACATCAGCTTTGTTATTTTTAAAAAATAATTCAGTTTTTTCATTATCATTTAAATCTAAAGTACTAACATCCCTACAAATTGTATTATGATTCTTTGATAAGTATGATGCAACTTCTTTTCCTATTAGACCTTCAGATCCTAAAATTATTATATTCATTATTTAAATTCTTTTATCGTTAATTCTAAACCTTTAATCAGATTATCTAAAGACTTTTGATTTCTATATTTAGTTTTAAACACCATCATGTTTTTTTGAATTGATTCTGCGTTAGGACAAAGTCCTTTTTCGTAACTAACATCTTTAAAGTCATCATGAAGGTATCTTTTAAAATCATCACTCTGCATAACTGGCTCATTGTAAGGTACTTGCCAAGCACCAAAAAGTCTTTCCCCACAAGATTTAAATAAAAAGTCTCTAAATTTATACCAAGTTTTTAAGTCTTCTTGTAATCTAGCTCCAACGCACCAAAATGAATGTTCTATGTAGTCTGGAGTGTTCTGTGTTAAAAACAAACTAGAATCACTAATTAATTCAGTTATTGCCTTACCACTTTTTTTTCTCCAACCGACTAGTTCATCTATTCTATGAACTTGAGCTAATGCAACAGCCGATTGAAATTCAGTAATTCTGTAATTATATCCAATTGTATCATGTCTCATAAATTCTGGACTTTGCCATTCCTCTGGGTTTAATCTAATTAATCCACTTTTTGCACTTAAAGTTCTAAAACCTTGTCCTGCAAATTTTCTTGCTTTAGCCATTAATTCTGGATTATTTCCTAAAAGAATACCACCTTCTCCACAAGATAAATGTTTAGAGTCCTCAAAACTCATACTAGAGAAATCACCAAACGTACCTACTTGTTTACCTTTGTAATAACCAAAAACGGTTTCTGCATTATCTTCAACAATTGGGATATTAAACTCATTGCAAATTTTCAATATTTCATCATACTCAGGAGATTGCCCGTAAACACTTACAACCTGTACAGCTTTTGTTTTTGGAGTTATTTTTTTTCTAAGATCTATTGGGCAAATACAATAGGTTTCAGGATCAACATCTACGTAAACTGGAATTGCCCCACAATGCAACGTAGTAGAGGTGTTCATAATTACAGAAAATGCCGGAGAGATAACTTCATCACCATGACCAACTCCAAGTGCAAGTAATGCTGTCTGTAATGTACAAGTTCCACTATTTTGAGCTATACAATATTTATTTTCAAATAATTGAGCGCACTCTTCCTCCAACCTATTTGTAAAGGTAGAAGATGTTGAACTTCTACTATCAAGACCTAAAACTTCAGACAAATATTTTAGTTCTATATCAGTAAATTTATTTTTATTTTTCATTATATTATTAGTCTTAATTAGTTTTTTTTATTCAAAATTATTGTTTTCAAAATACCCTCCATTTTTCAAGTACAAATTTTTCTGCATCAACCTAACATCAGATTGCATCATATCTTTTACCAATGAAGATAAATCATACTCAGGAACCCATCCTAATTCTTCTTTAGCCTTGGTAGGGTCTCCTATTAACAAATCTACTTCGGTAGGCCTAAAGTATGAAGGATCTATTGAAAGCACTTCTTTTCCTATTTCAATTTTAAAAGCAGGATTATTACATTTTATAACTGCTGCTTTTTCATTGACTCCTAATCCTTTAAATTCTAATTCAATACCAACTTCCGCAAAACTCAGTCTTACAAACTCTCTAACCGTTGTTGTCTTACCTGTTGCAATTACCCAATCTTCAGGCTTTTCTGCTTGAAGAATCATCCACATCATACGCACATAATCCTTGGCATGCCCCCAATCTCGTTTAGCATCTAAATTCCCTAAATACAGTTTATCTTGCAACCCTAAAGCAATTCTAGCAGTCGCTCGTGTAATTTTACGGGTTACAAAGGTCTCCCCTCTTCTTGGAGATTCATGATTGAATAAAATACCATTACAAGCAAACATATTATAAGCCTCCCTATAGTTTTTGGTGATCCAAAAGCCATAGATTTTTGCAACTCCATATGGTGAGCGAGGATAAAAGGGAGAATTTTCATCATAAAACCCTTTCTCATTTTTATTCTCTGACATCCCTCCATACAACTCAGATGTGGAGGCTTGGTAGATTCTGGTTTTCTTTTCCAGACCCAATAACCTTACAGATTCCAAAATTCGTAAAGTCCCTAAACCGTCTATATTCCCTACGTACTCAGGTGTATCAAAAGATACCTTCACGTGAGACATAGCTCCTAAGTTGTAGATTTCATCGGGCTGACATTCTTTTATAATTTTAGTGAGATTCATTGCATCCGCTAGATCTCCGTAATGTAATTTTAAACGTTGATTAGGGTGGTGAGGATCTTGATATAAATGATCAATACGATCTGTATTTAATGAAGAGGCTCTTCTTTTTATTCCGTGCACTTCATACCCTTTTTCTAATAATAGCTCTGCTAAATAAGAACCATCCTGCCCCGTAATACCAGTTATTAATGCTACTTTCATAATTATAGTTTTACTTCTTTAATCTTATTTATATTTTCTAAAAACCATTGATAGGTTTTTTCAATACCTAATTCTAATTCTGTGGTATATTCCCATCCGAGTTCTTTCATTTTAGAAACATCCATGAGTTTCCTTGGTGTGCCATCAGGTTTGCTTGCATCCCAAATAATCTTTCCCTTGTGACCTATTGTATTTTGAATAGTCTCCGCCAACTCTTTAATTTTGATATCTTTTCCTGAACCTACATTATACAAATACTCTGGTAAGTTATTTTCTAATGCAAAAACAACTGCCTCTGCCATATCGTCTACAAATAAAAATTCTCTCAAAGGAGTACCGCTCCCCCATAAAGTCACGTCAGAATGATTGTTTATTTTAGCCTCGTGAAATTTGCGTAGCATCGCAGGTAAAACATGTGAGGATTGTAAGTCAAAATTATCAAAAGACCCATATAAGTTAGTAGGCATTAAATTTACATAATCTTTATTGTATTGTTTACGAATGGCTTGACATGATTTCAATCCTGTGATTTTTGCAATAGCATACCACTCATTAGTAGGCTCCAAAGAATCTGTTAAAAGATATTCCTCTTTGAGAGGTTGTGGAGCAAATTTAGGATATATACAAGAACTACCTAAAAATATAAATTTTTCAATTCCAGCCTTATAAGCGCCATCAATTAGATTATTCTGAATCTGTATATTTTGCATTAAAAATTGATATGGAAAATTATTGTTAGCTAAAATACCTCCAACTTTTGCAGCAGCATCGATTACTGCCTCTGGCTTTTCTTTCTTATAAAAATCAGAAACAGCTTGTTGGTTTGTTAAATCTAATTCTTTACTTGTTTTTCCAATTAAATTAGAATATCCTCTCGAGAATAAGACTCTCCATACTGCAGAACCTACCATTCCTTTATGCCCTGCGATATATATTTTTGTTTTTTTATCCAAAATACTCTTTTTTAAAAAATCTAATTATTTTCTTTAAAGTCTTCCATCAATAATATTATCTGCTAAAAAATTCTTAACGTCATAAATAATAGCATTTTCATTTTTTAAAGACAAGAAATCAAGTTCATTGAATTTGTTATGTGATACAGTCAATACTACTACATCAAATTTTTCATTGGGTATAGATTTTGAAGATTTTAAACCATATTCACTATTTACTTCTTCTTCATCAGCCCAAGGATCATGAATCGTTATATTAGTTCCATAATCTTTTAAAGCATTTACAAGGTCTACTGATTTAGTATTTCTTACATCTGGACAGTTTTCTTTGAATGTGATTCCTAATATCAGGACTTTAGATCCATTAACAGTTATCTTTTTCTTTATCATACATTTCACAATCTCGGAAGCTACATAATCTCCCATCCCATCATTTAACCTTCGTCCTGCTAAAATAATTTCTGGATTGTAACCATTCTCTTGAGCTTTTTGCGCTAAATAATAAGGATCTACACCAATACAATGACCTCCAACTAGACCTGGCTTAAAAGGCAAGAAATTCCACTTTGTACCTGCTGCCTCTAACACATCATGCGTATTGATATCTAAAAGATTAAAAATCTTTGCTAATTCATTCACAAATGCGATATTAATATCTCTTTGTGAGTTCTCAATCACTTTAGATGCTTCAGCCACTTTTATGGTTGGTGCCAAATGAGTACCTGCTGTAATCACAGATTTATATAAATTATTAACCTTTTCACCAACCTCCGTCGTTGATCCTGAAGTAACTTTTAGTATTTTTTCTACGGTATGCTCTTTATCTCCTGGATTAATTCTCTCAGGCGAATACCCCGCATAGAAATCTTTATTAAACTTCAATCCAGAAACTTTTTCTAGTACCGGGATACAATCTTCTTCTGTAGCTCCTGGATAGACTGTAGATTCATATACTACAATGTCTCCTTTTTTTAGAACTGCGCCCACTGTTTCACTTGCTTTAATAAGGGGAGTTAAAATAGGTCTGTTATTTTTGTCAATAGGTGTTGGAACTGTTATAATATAGTAATTACAATCCTTGATTTTATCTAATTGATTCGTACAAAACAATCCATTTGAATCTGATACATCATTTAATAAAACTGATTTTAAAGCTTCATTATCAACCTCTAAGGTTGAATCAATACCGGACATTAATTCTGTTATTCTATCAGTGTTAATATCAAACCCAACTATTGAATATTTGGTAGCAAACAACCTTGCCAATGGCAAGCCTACATATCCAAGGCCAATAATAGCTATTTTATCTTTTTTCATACTTTTTATAAGTTTTTCCAATACCATTTCACAGCTTCTTTCAAACCTTTTTGCAGATTAAACTGTGGATTATAACTTAATAATTCTTTTGCTTTTTCAACACTTGCATGTGAATGTGGAATATCACCTATTCTGTTTGGTCCGTAAATAACCTCAACTGTTGAAATTTTAGAATCAAACTCAGATAAATACTCCTTAAGGTACCCCATTAAATCATTCAATGTATTTCGATCTCCATAAGCTACATTATAGACTGTATTAATAGCTTTTTCATTAGTTGTCACTAAGCTTAATAAATTCGCTTGTATCACATTATCAATGTATGTAAAGTCTCTTGAGTAGTTTCCGTCTCCATTAATCACAGGGGATTCTCCACTGATTAATTGGCTTACAAATTTTGGAATTACCGCTGCATAGGCACCATTTGGGTCTTGCTTTCTACCAAATACGTTAAAATATCGAAGACCAATCGTCTCTAAACCATAGTTTTTCGAAAAAATATCAGCATACAATTCATTTACATATTTAGTAATGGCATAAGGCGATAAGGGTTTTCCGATGATATCCTCAACTTTAGGCATTGATTCTGAGTCTCCATAGGTAGATGAACTCGCCGCAAAAACAAATCTTTTCACGCCATTATCTCTAGCGGCTACTAGCATATTTAAAAAACCACTAACATTCACATCATTGGAAGTAATGGGGTCTTTAATAGATCTGGGTACAGAGCCCAAAGCCGCTTGATGCAAAATATAGTCTGCCCCTTTAGATGCTTTTAAACAATCTTCAAGATTTCTGATATCTCCATCTATAAGTTTGAAATCAGAATTATCTAATAATGGAGTTATATTTTCTCTTTTACCAGTAAAAAAATTATCTAAACAAATCACTTTGTTACCTTTCTCAAGCAAGGCTTCACATAAATTTGATCCGATAAAACCGGCACCTCCAGTGACTAGAACAGATTTATTACTTAATTCAATATTCATTGATGATTTTTCTATTTTTTCTCGAACACCAACAGTAGACACAGGTTTATTTTGTTTTTTTAAAGCTCACAGACCGGCCTTCCTTTTCTTCCCAATCTTTTTCTTGCCTTACTTTTAGGTTTGTCTTCCAGCCCCCTTTAATAGTGTTTAACTGAATATCATGATTTTTAGAAAAAGACAAAAGTGCGTTGACATCTTTTGGAAAACAAGTTCCTCCATAGCCGAGCTTTCCATCATGCCCTGGAACATTTAAATGACTGTCACCAATTCTGCCATCAGAAACAAAACCCTTTAATGCATCTTCCCAATTGGCTCCAATTTTATCACATAACAGTTTAAACTCATTCATGATGCTGACTTTTGTAGCAAAAAAAGTGTTGTTCATGTACTTAATGAGCTCTGCTGTTTTTGAATCTGTTTGAATAATGTTTTTAATTTTAAATCTTTGATTAAATAAAGTTTTTGCTTTTTCAGTGAGCGATAACTCCCCACCTAAAATAATTCTGGATTGAGTAAGCATGTCTAACTTTGCGGTTCTTTCAGTGAGAAATTCAGGAGAAAATATAATTTTAATATTTGAATATTTTTTAGATAAACTCTCTGTAGTTCCTGGCAGAACAGTAGACTTTAATATATAAATTGGTTTATTTGTGGCCTTTTCAAAAGTGCTTTCAACGTAAGATATATCTTGAGACCCATCCTCAAACATCGGCGTTGGTACGGTAATAAATACAAAATCACACTTGTGTACAGACTCCAGAACGTCTAGACTCTTTAAAGGATCTGTATCATACACGTATAAATCTGAAACTGAGGAAAAAGCAAACGAAATCGCTTCACCCACAAACCCGTTTCCAATGACACCTACTTTAAATTTTTTCATTAAAATTTTAATTTATTTTTTTAAACGAGTTTTAATTTCTGTACTTGAAAAACGATGCTCTCTTGAGTTGTAGTGAATTTCTATTCCTTTTTCTGTGCAATACTTTTTTCCTGTAAAATCAATAGTTTTATATTC
>Ga0209482_1002158_pt1 | contig 12530 bp, 18 predicted proteins | sample CoawatmetaG10DNA_FD_187512 | JGI IMG/M metagenome (GOLD analysis project Ga0209482, IMG submission 187512) | Marine microbial communities from the West Antarctic Peninsula - Coastal water metaG104-DNA (SPAdes) (version 2) | ecosystem: Environmental > Aquatic > Marine > Coastal ...
TGCTAATATTGCAATAATAAATAAACAGTAAAAAAGCCGGCGTAGCTCAGTTGGTAGAGCAATGGTTTTGTAAACCATAGGTCCCGAGTTCGAATCTTGGCGCCGGCACCATTATTACTTTTTCCTCTATGGGGGGATTAGCTCAGTTGGGAGAGCGATGCCTTTGCAAGGCATAGGTCAGCGGTTCGAACCCGCTATCCTCCACCATAGAACTAGACGATATTTTAGACCTGTAAAGTTTAAAGTAGTGCAATTTGTTGCTGTTGGTAACCAGCATCGCTCCAGCGGTAATCCAATGTTAGCTTGGCATTTCCAGTTTTAATCTTATAAACATCCAAGTGCTTGTTAATAATAGATTGCACTACACTGTAATCAGTGCTTTTAAAACTCTTATCAAAATTAACAGTTGCTACTCTAGGATGGCCTAGAGTTAGACTAGGATCTTCTGGATTAAATCCACACTTAGTTAACCAAGCAACAAAATTATCAATATTTTCCTGAAGCCAAGGATGGCCTTCACTGCTTTGGCTCCAGCTAATATCAAAGTCTCCGCTACCTTGCCATTGGGATATAAGAGCACTCGTAGTTAATTCGTCTAATTCAACATCGCCTTCGTCACAAAATACTTCCCAGTGACTTTTTCCTACGCTCTTGTTAATACCCATCATTACATCGCCCTGTCTACGAGTTAACGTATCCAATCCAAATGCTGAGAAGTCTGTCTCTGGGTCTAAGTTAAATGTTGGTGTATTAAGAAAGCAAAATAGCTGGTTGTATTGGGCCCATTCAGGAGCATATTGTTCTTTCCTGTAACTTAGCGCACGGGATTCAAACTCATGGCACAGTAGATTTAATTGTCTAATGTGCCAACGAGTCTCTGCATTTGCACGTTGGTAGTATGGAGAAATTTTTCCTGCTTGGCCTTGAAACTCTTCAAAATATCTGTGTAGCGTATTAAACATATTATGCACAATACTAGGCCTTAGAGTATTCTTATCAATTTTTAAAGTGTTATCCATGGTAAAATGCTCTGTAATAACATAGGGGGTTAAACCAACATTATCCCAATTAAATAAACTAATAGCACGTAAACTACTATTAATTTTCTCGCAAAGAATAGGCAAGTCTCTATCTGCAAACCCCATCCAGTGATAGTTCTTTTCCAAATGATAGCCGTCTTTAACAAGATGATTTAATGACGTTAGCCATTTTTCTGCAAGGCTATTGTCAAGAACATCAATGTAAACATTGTGTATCTCGTTAGTTTTACTTCTTAATGTGATTGTAATTTGATCAATAGATTTCATATAATTCACTATTTTAAAAAGGGGGCAACAGTGAAGCTGCCCCCTTGTAAGTTTGTAAACTTCCAGTTATTATGTTACGTATGGTTACTAATTCCAACGTAAGGTAGTGGATTATTTGGCACTACCTCCCGACGTTTTATCGTTCTTTCTGTTGCTGGCCCTCTAGGAAGTACTTGTATTTACTTAGAGTAAGTCTCAAGCATAAATTATTTCATCGTTATCATATACTGCTAATACTTCTTTGTTTTTTTCATTAGCCAGGCCACTTCCTGTCTTAGTTTTGTAATCTCTGTACCATTTATTATTATCTAGATCGTAAATATATTCCTTAGCAGGCATCTTATATGATCGTATGGTACTTTTAATTTTAACACCATTTGATCTGTTATTCATACTCCATAATTGATATTCTTTTGAATCGAACCATGAAATAACATGCTCCATATATATTTTATTATTAAAGACAGTGCTATTTGTTATATCTTCGTAGCCTAATAGATCCCATTTTTGATGGCTAAAACAAAAATTAAAATTCCACCACCAATAAAAATCTTCACAATCCATTATATCATATCCCGCTGACTTCGCGTTATGGATAATTGTTTCATAATACCATATTGCGGATTCTTTGCCTACAGGGTTATTAGTTCCCCAGCAGTTCTCTCGTGCAATAGCATTAATTAGTATATCTGGATTTCTTTGAATTTCCTTACCAATAATTTCTGGGTAATGTTTGTAAAACTCAACGATCTCACACCTGACCCAAAGAGGATCTGCCATTTTACCATGAACAATATTATACTGTGTATATTCATATGATGAGCTAGCATATTTAATTTTATTACGTATAACTTTGTCAAAGAAAACTGGGTTTTCAAAATAACTTGCTTCGTTCATTTGGACCACAACACGATCTAACATTGATGTGTGGAAATTCTTTATCATCGCCGCCAGTGCCACTGTGCTATCGATCCCCCCTGACCAAAAAACAACAATTGGTAAATCATTATCCCCAAACTGCTTTTGTAATGCAATAGCCTGCAAATCCGTTGTTTCACTAAAACTTGCTGCATATGGAACAAAAACAGGCATAGCGTGGCCAGGTATTTCTTTAATATTCCATGGGTTAGGTGCAACCCCAACTCGTGGTGATTGGATATGCTTGCTAGAGTTAAACATTAACCATTTGGTAGCCAACTCAATGTCAAGGCCCTTGGGTTTAAGTTTATTTGATGCGTATAGTAAGTTCTGTGTTGTCATATTGATCTATAATTCTTTGTATCTTCTGTGTCATTTCATTAAAATTATGAGTAGTATATAATATCCGATAAATGCTATCTTGTAAAGTTTTTGCAGCCTCGTAAATGTAATCAGTTGATTTACTTAAATCTAACGTATCCCCAAAAACTAAGTCTTGCATCACTGATGATGCTTTGTATAGTTCATTAACATGATGCTCTAATTTAATAACACAATGCAGTGCGAAAATAAAACTCTGTCTGTCAGATACAAGTAAATCGTCAGTTAACATGTTTTTTTCAATTAATAACCCTGGGTGAGTTACAGGCTTGTTAAAATCAGGAAAGCGAGTAAAACTTAATTTCTCATTCATTGTCCATCCCAAACAACAATTATTGTCAAGTAAGCCTGGAGTATAGTTAGAAGCAGTGTCTAACCTGCATAAATCTAACCGGCACCGACTACTTAATATCTTAGATAACGGTACAAGTATACTAGGATCGTAATATGTAATTACAAACCTGTCACAGATCACTGAATACAACCCATATTGAGCATACCCAGAATATATTGGTTGTTCAGCTACCTCTTCATTACCCCACTCGGCGTATGGCAGCTCTTCAAAGTCTAACATTAGTTATAAATCTCTATAATACGGAGTTTTTGTTTTAATTACTTCTTGTTCATGTTCTGTAATATAGTCAGAATAGTTATTCATTGTCATTGCCCAATCTCCTGGAACTTCTGTTACGCCACGGAAATTGTATCCTAAATCTTCTAATACTTCACAGGCGATTGCATATCTTGCTGATCGTTGTGCTACACCTAAAGATGGATTTTCAACATTAATCCAGGCCATTGGATTCTTTGAATTGTATTTGTCAGTATACATAAGATTAGGATCAGAATACAACGGGGTATCTGGAAATATCTGACAGGTAGACCCAACGTTTGTTTCATATATGTCTCCATTATCACTATACGGTTTCCACCGTCTAAATAAGGATAATGTATCTTCAAAATCTTCTTCAGTTTCGTATGGATACCCAACAATTAAAAGCATGATTAATTTAATGTTATTCTTAGCCATCTGTGCGATTGTGTAATCCATATCAGCATTGCTAAATTTCTTTTTCATATGATCACGAATTCGTTCGCTGCCAGATTCAATACCAATGTTAAATAGGTTTGCACCGGCGTCTGCAGCCATCTTATAATCTTCTGGAGACATTTGATTTGTAGGTCTACAGATAAAGTATCCGCCCCATGTAATTTTTTTCTTGCGAGTTTTGTTTTCTGCTGCCATTACTGTACAAAACTCTCTAAACGCTTTCATTGATCCGTTCATTAGACTGTCAGTAAAATAAAAATTTGTCCTGCCGTATTTGTTTGCTAGGAAAATCATTTCGTCAGCAATGTTTTGCCCATGTCTGTATCTAAAGCCATACGCATTTAATCCTTCAGTACAGAAAGAGCATTGTCTAACACATCCTCTTGACCCATTCATTGGGATTGTTACATGGCCCTGGTATTCATGAAATTCAATATCATCGTAATCTGGGTAATATTGAGCCCAAACATTTATATCTATAGGAGATGAGTACTGAACTGAGTTAGTATTGTCTGATTCTTTTCCTTCAAGTATATTTAGAATAGCCTGTTCACCGTCACCGGTTACATACGCATGGATTAGGTTTTGTTGGTACAGGTCTTCAGCATAGACAGATTTACCAACCCTGCCTGCGCTACCAACTCCGCTACCGCCTAAAACAATTTTAATGTCAGTGTGTGCAAGTTTCTCGCAAATAGATTTGGTAGTATATTGCGATTCATATGAAAACAAACTTATGCCTAAGAATTTTGGATTTACATCAATGATATGATTAACCCAACGGTTAATTTCACTATCAATTAACGCAAGGTCAGAATCACTGTATTCAGCTGGATTTGATACAAGGAAATAGTCTGACAAATATTCAGCGTTGTTTGTGTCTTTAAATCGTTTGTAAAACTCTATATTACAATCGTATATCTCGCATGAATACCCATGTGCTTTAACTATACCTTTTAATATAGGGCAAGCAGCTTGGATTTGTGAAAATGTTACTTTGGGGATCGTTAGAAGCAATAAATCCAATATTACTACTCCTGGCGAGACAGCCTGGTAAGTTTAGTATCCAGGATACTAATACGATTACGCTCTAACCGTATTTGATCTTCTAGTGCAGTAATGTACTTCTTAGTAGGAATATGTCTTTCCTGGCCAGATTCGTCTACTACTATAACCATATCGGTACCACTTCCTCTAATGCCGCCTGCGACACGATTAGGGTTCTTATTGCTTACCGGTGCGGCAGCTATTTTAACTCTGCTAAATTGTCTTTGAATTTCATCCATACTATTATTTAGTTAGTCATGTAGGGACTAATATCCTTTCCGGTCATACTGTTGTAAAAGTCTATACTAGCTACTTGTTTAAACTTGGACTCACACATAACGTCGAAGTCATCAGTAAAACTCCAAGCCCATTCATTACACGCTGTATTCCAGTATGAGTTAGAATGAGCTCTTAGCTTGCCTCGTTTTAATCCAGCTTCCCCGAGTGCTTGATAATTAGGTCGCACATTTCGTTGATGTTCTTCTGGGACCGTTTCAATAAGTGCTTCACGACTAACACTATAATGAATAACAGGCCTAACACCACGCCAGCTATCAATAACTCGTTTAACAATATCTTCGTCCTTTTTAATGTATTGGCCTGTGTAGATCCAGTGGTGATGGATATCTAATACTAATGCACAATGTTTTTCTAATTCTACACTAGAGTCGATACCCCAGGAGATTTCGTCGTTTTCGATGGTAATAATGTTTCTTGCTTCAGGCGAGAGTCTTTTAAGTGCGTTGATGATACCGGCTGGACCGGCTCTACCCGCGATGTGGACATTACACTTGAAGTCTTGGAAGGTCTTACCATACCCCATCCACCTAGCCATGTCCGTATGATATTCAAATTCTTCTATGCTCCGTTCTACAACATCAGGTCTATCACTTGCCAACACAACAAACTGGCCAGGGTGAAAAGACAGGCGAACATCAAGAGCCCTTGCGAGTTTACCCACGCGAGCAAATCCGGATTCAAGGTACCTTTGGACACCTGGTTCTTTCCAATAGTAACTCCAGTCAGGCTGAGTATAAGCAGGAAGGATATTACTTCCGATGCGGACCATGCGTAAATCATTTGGTAGTTTCCCAACGTATTTAACTAGATTGCACATACCGTCAATGTTATGTTCCATAATTTCCCAGAGCCTTTGCTCTGCAACATCTCGGGTCTGTCTGTTTAACCACGTGATAGTGGTACTGCGCTCATTGAGAGGACGTTCAATTTCTTCCAGAAGCTTCTTGCTCAGAGTGCGATCTGGATGATGATACTTACAAGCAAAACCTATTCGCATAATGCCCCATTTGGTTAGAGTTAAAAAAATTACCTTATTGGCGTTGCAGAGTGTCGATTTCTTCTCTAAGTTCCTGCTTCTGCTTTTTAAGGTTTACAATATGATCTAAGTCAGATTGCAGGCTAAATGGTTTACGTTTTGCAACATTTCCACAAGTTGTAATCTTTTGGTTAAGCTCTTTTAGCTCGTTCAGTGCTTCCGCTAGTCTATTCATGATATAATGCTAACATGAATTGGTATAATAGTCAATAACCGCTACACATCTATCATACCAGCCAATGTGTTATCCCTTCCATTTTACTTAGCTTAATATCATTATTAAACTATAGTATTATTGTAACACGGGATACAAAGATGTCAACCAATAATACTAATATAAACTAGCACATCTCCAGGGCCCGTTTAGATCTTCCGTTAAAGTATTTAATTCTTTGTATTGCACATTAGAGTGTTCTTCCCATTGCTTAGGTTTTGCCCAATTATCAATGTTGTGTTGACAAAAAAAGAACTGGGAATCTGGAAACTGTGCAAACAATATGGCAAACTGTAGTACCCAAAAACTAGGATCAACTGCTGAGTAATCCACACTTTGATAATTATGTGTTCCTTTGTATAGGTTGTTATGTAACCCGTCAACACTCCAAAAATCATGACCAATCATTACTAACACATCAGTTCCGTGTTTTAGTGCTAGGTGCGCACTATGAGTTCCGCTTCCCCAGTGAAAGGTTTTTTCCCATTTTTTATTCTCTTCCCAATTAAATGTGGGCAACACTTCAACTTGGGGGCTTTTAAAGTTTGATATCCAATCATTTCGTGTATACACTGGACCAGTATATCCGCTCTGCAATGCTTCATCTACCATTCGCTTGTCACAACATATCAAGTGATCCACAGTAGTGTCGCGATAGACAGCATTGCTACCATATATTTTGCCGTGGGGTTTTAACGGATCTAAATCATATCCGTTTCTGCTCTCGCCGTTACCAATACAAAATGCAATTGTCATTTGCTAATGCAAATTATATATTCAAAACTCTTAGAAAATAGTGGCTTATACATCTGCTTCTTTTCTACTTGAAAATTCTTAGCACCAGCATCACTTGAAAACTTTGCTAGTTGTTTGAAATACATGGTTCTGCACTCTATGGGAGGACAAACGCTTAATTCGTCGTTCTGGATAATCCATTCTCGGTTTGTCCATTGTTGTTTATCAGTCTTATTCCAATCACGCTTACGGATAATAATAGCATCACCCGACGGAGTTTTAACTTCAAAAGGTTCCTGAAAAAATCTCTGGCCAGCGTTCATATTCCTGTAGTCTTTAAGTGTAGTATATAATGCAATTTTTGTTAATTTGGACAACTCATGGATCGCCAGTATTTGTTCGGCTTCAGTAGCAAATTTAGTAAAATACTCATCTGCCGCGATAACATAATCAAAGGTCTTTCCGCTACCAACAACGTCATTTAATGTAGTTGTTGAACTTAATCCATCTACAACAGTTGTATTATATCCCTGTTGCTCTAAACCATACGCAATAAGGTTTTTGCCAATTACAAGATATGTACTATTCTCAATACTATGAGTTAGATTAAAATTATCTAAGAAACTGTTAACTTTTATTATTGCAATTTTTTTAAAGGTGGCAAGAGAAACTTGTGGGGTTAGGTAATCAAGTATATGCATCATAGTTAGCCCTATTTGTTATTATGCTGTATTTATTGGCAATGGTAGGCTACCTACATCAATATAACTAAGCATATTCTTTGTGAATAAGTCCTTTGTAGAACGCTGGTTCTATCAAGTCCCGGAAGTCTTTGGCATTGCCAGGAAACTCTTCCAGGCCATACCCCTTAATAGTTATATTGTATTTATATATTAGCATGTGTTGGATAAATGCTTCGTCTATTAGATCTAGATCATACTGTGTTAAATCGTGATTCCAGCTATTAACTATACTATCACATACATGATCTATGTTCCGAATTAATCTATTAGGTTTAAGTTGCGTTATTTCCTGCCATTGATAATATACAGTTTTCCAATGGTCCCACCTATTTTGATCAATATCCAAACCCAAGTAGTTCATTATGTTCTTAATAGTATAAATTCCGTCAGCCTGGAAACTAGTTGCTTCTAAATAAAGATGAGGATGAGAATAATTAAAAAATTTGCTTCTTTTAAACTGAGAATCTGGGCCTAATCCTATCGCTAACCCTTCTCTTATATCCCATGTATCCTTAAAGTTATTACACATCTCTTTTATTCCAGGATACCCCCATATAACATTACTAATTACTTTTTCTAAAATCGTGGTTACCTTAGTCCCATCAAGTGCATTTCCGAACTCTCTAGGCTTATATGAGTATTTTAAATGATTATTACTAATATTGTAAATTAACTTTACATTATTATTATAACAAGATTCTGCTATTGCTGCATAATCTTTAGCCCTATACTCTGTTATTTTATCTATATCAGGCATATGACTCATGGATGTTATATCTTTGCCATACAAGTGTTTACCAGCAGATATTATCTCCATCTCTGTAGGAAACATACAGTACAATCTATCCTGATTAGGTTGTAACTTAATGCGTGTCAAACGCTTATCAAATGAATCTTTTCCGTGTGGATGGGTTTTTAAATGTAGATGTGCGTTTTTTACCCCAGTGGTATTAATAGGAGAACTTGGTAGTTTGTTATAAAAATATGTATCATGACGGTCAATAACAAGATTTTCTGTTTCGCCACTTAGATAATATAAACTCCACATTAAAAAAGTATTGCCTACTTCTCCGTTGCTCATTATGCATACTATCATATTATTGGCGTTCCAGGTCTAGTGTTACACAATGGTGTCCACCACCAAGTGTGCGACTGTGGCGTAGATCGATACCTTGACTGTTAACTTTGTATTTGTCTAACTCACGCATGAGCCATTCTTGTTTAGGGTCACACACAATGCTATCAGGACTTACTGTTAGGAAGTTTACGCCAATCCAGTTACTGGCATACGGATAATCTACAAAGGGCTGGTGCGCACATTCATTAATCCATATTTTGTCCCAGTTTTTAAACGGTTCAGGCATATTGTCTTCATTAACACGACTAGCGTTTAACACTACTAGGCCTTCCCTAATTGGGCTAATGGTGCTGTCTATATGAACCCCAGCATAAAGGTTAAGTGCGTGTACTCGTTTGCTACCAGCAAAGTAATCACTGAGCCATTCATACCCAGCTTGATCTCCGCTATCGCTTATTAAGTATAAAAGATCGTCGTTTAGTCTGCATACATTTGCGGCATCCCATCTCCCTTCTCCCTTAACATAATTACATTCCAAGAAGTCGTATGCTTCTATCTCCATGTCCCTGCATGCCTGTGCCATGGGCGTATCAATAACTGTATCGCCAATTACTAGTAATCTATCCCTGGGACAATAGTTATAAAACCCATCTCTAGTTTGAAAATCTATGTCAGTTGGTCTATAAACCATAATTCCCAGGGCTGTTAAGAAGTCAGATAAATATTGTAAATCCTCGTTAGCTTCATCAATAATTTGCTGATTCACTGGTCCACTTGGTACCGGAGTTTCTTTCCACAGTGTAAGTTCTTCTTGCTTCCTAAAGTCAGGACAATTTACTGGCCAATTAGCATTTGTAGCTGACCCAACAACAATAGATTTTAAAGTATCCCACTCATTATTTGATAATATGCGCATATAACTATTTATAGAACCAGGACAAAATGGAAGAATTTAAACATATAAACCATAAAACATCAGATCTATTTAAGGCTAACTTAGATAGCGAAGCTAGTTTTAAGCTACAATTATTTCATAATGGTTACAGGTATGACCCTAAGTTAGATGTTATTAAAAAGCATAAGAGAGGGCCTGGCTCATCTGATATTAATATGTGGGTAGTAGCTTCCCCTCTGACAAAGTGTAACTCATGCGGTTCTGTTTACGATGACGTCGCAAACGGTGGCAAAAAGTGTGATACAACTTGTATACATACCCAAGCCCTCCAACATTGTTGGGAACCAATTGATCTTATTTTAGATTCTTATTTTTGGGACACCCAACAAGAGAAATTTACTAGGCAACTTAGTTGGCGCCAGTACGTACTACACAGTGAGCAGTCCTCTGAGATAGATAAACTTACAGGTCGAGGATTTACCCCGATTCATTGGTTTGCAAATGGTTATCTTTGTGCCGAACATTGGTATAGACTATACAAGGATATAAATCTAGTTACAGAATATAAACCGTTGCAGCACAAGTTTATATGTGCTAATAGACTGATAGACGATCAAAGATCCTATAGAATTAAATTCCTAAATATGCTGGATGTTAGCCAAGGTCAGTATAGTTTATTAGAACAGGATCCTAATACTCATAGAACTCCCTGGGAAATATATCCAGATAATCAAGTTGATCCACACAGCTTTGACGAGCATGACAATAGTAGTGCTTGGATAAACTTCGAAAATTACAATAATGAGTTATCATGTTTTGAGCCAAGTGTATGGAAATCTAGTTTCCTTCATATTGTTTCTGAGACTGTAGTTGACAGAGTACACCTTACTGAAAAGATGTTTAAACCCATAGTGCTTAAACAACCGTTTGTGTTATTAAACGGTGCAGGTGGGTTGGAGTATCTGCGTAGTTACGGATTTAAAACGTTCAGTGACTTCTGGAATGAAGATTACGATACTATAGACGACTTGGATCAACGATTACAGGCAGTGGCAGACATCGTTAACGATGTGGGCAGTTGTAGTTTAAGTCAGTTAGAACAGATTCGTGATAAGATAAAGCCAATACTAGAGCACAATTATAACTGGTTCTATAATGGGTTTGCTGATAAGTGCTGGGCTGAATTAGAAACTAATATTAAGAGTTTATAATATTAATACCCAAATGGCATTTGATACCCTAGCATCATAATAAAATCTGTTGCGATAATTGCTGAGTTAACAAGGTAGTGTAACCCTAAGGCAATTAAAGCAAATGCCAGAGCTTTTTGGGGTAAATCGATGTTCATAATATTAGCCTTTCAACTTAGATGCATAATACTTCTTTACTATCTCTAACTTGTCTTCTGCGTGTGCCATAATTTCTATTTGGCTGTCAACAGCACCAACTAGATCAGGATGTTCACCTATACCAGCAGGGTTTTCTAAATACACTTTAATGTTTGCTTTTGCTTTTTCAATCTCTGCTTGGTACTGTAATTCTAATGCATGCATAATCATTTTTACTCTCCTATCTTTATTTCTTTAATTGTGTAGTCTTCCATTACGGCGTTTGTTTGGGCTTGTGCAATCTTGTCTATATCATCTGTATCACAATCTAACTCAATAGTCCTGCCAATACGAACGTCGTTTACTCCAGAAAATCCTAGTGAACTTAATGCTCTTGTTGTTGCTTTACCAGCGTTATCTAGAATTCCTGTCTTTAATGTAGTAGTGATACGATATCTCATTATTTTGCACTCTCTACCATTTCACCATCACGAACTACATACATATGAACCGGACACATACTTGATTTGATATAAGCACGGCCGCCATCAATCATATTGCCGTTCTCGAATTGCTTATAATCCCAACGATGAGAACTATATTGTAAATTACCATCGTCATCCTCAACTAATCCAAATTTAAAATCTTCAACTTTATCTGCATTGGTAATCATCATATTACCCGGATGATTGCGATACAATCCAAAATACCTGTTACCAAACTCAGGATGTGGCGTGTCACGATAGAAGATATCCATCGCTTGGGCTTCGTGTCCTAATGCAGATGTACAGACATAGGTAATATAAACTCCATCTTTTTCTGTATAGTGTTCGCAAATCTTATCAGTATCAAATTGTGGTTCGTGTTTAATCATTTGTCCATATCCTCTATTGTTAACACTTTATTATATTCAATCACATATCCACAAGCACGAAGAAAGTTTTGAAACGCTTGAAGTACGTCATCAAGATGGGCGTCATCGTTAATTTCTAACTCAATCTTTTCACCTTCTATATTTTCATTAGTAAACTTCATTTGATAATCCAATCCATTCCTAACCAGTCTGTTTCTTCATCCAGTCTTCATAACCTTCAAATATCATATTGTATGAGAGGACTTTTGCAACGGCATCCATATGGCTTTGAATCTCAGCACAATCGGCATCTTTATCATTCTCAAAGAAACCATGTCCGACGTAATCATCGCTCTGTCTTAGATCGAGGTCATTTTTTAAACTTAAATACTGCTCTTTAAGTACTTGGACAAGGATAACATCAACTTGTTCGCATTCCATTTCAATAGTAACTGTACTCATTTTGTTTCCTTCATCTCTTTGTATGTTGTTTTATCGTGGATAACTACATCTGCTTGAGTTTCAATCCAAAGTTTAGCACCGCAAGGACGTGGCTTGTCTGGTCGATATATCAATTTACTAGGACCAAGAATATCTACTTCACTTCCATACCATGTCTTACCTTCTGTCTCAACACGACAAAC
>Ga0209482_1002162_pt1 | contig 12511 bp, 12 predicted proteins | sample CoawatmetaG10DNA_FD_187512 | JGI IMG/M metagenome (GOLD analysis project Ga0209482, IMG submission 187512) | Marine microbial communities from the West Antarctic Peninsula - Coastal water metaG104-DNA (SPAdes) (version 2) | ecosystem: Environmental > Aquatic > Marine > Coastal ...
AACCAGCCTGACTTAAACATTCGTTGATCAATTAAATTAAATGGTGCTTGAACAAGATCAAAAGTAATTTTTTTAGTGAGAACAGAAAGCTCATTGGGCGAATAAATTGAAATTCCAATTTTATTAACCTTATCATTGTCTTTTAATTGCTCTAGAGCATGATAAAGTGCCAAACCCTTAGATCCATTCAATTGATTAGGATGATGCAACAATACTCCGTACAACTTATGAACACCAAGTCTTTGCAAAGACTTATCCACCTCTAACTGGACCCAATTATTAACATCTTCACAATTATCAGGCAAAAATGGTAATTTAGTAACTATTTTGAACTCCTCTAAATTCTCTTTACCCAATGAAGCTTCACTACTTCCATATGAAATAGCAGTATCTAAAGTATCAATCTGAGCCTTAGAAGCTAGTTTTAAAATCGCACTAATTCGTGAATCTGAAACTCTACCAACTTTATTAGCGATACCATAAGGTAACCCAAACTGAACAGTTCCTATAGCTAAACGATTTTCTTTCAATATAATCCCTCTATTGTATTTTTCTCAAGAATCATTCTGCTGCCAACATTTGCATCCGCTACATCAGCATATAATTTATTCAATTTATATTTATTAATTGCTTTTTTGGATATTTCAAACACAGCAAAACTGCCAACTCCTTTCCCCCAGTATTTTCTATCCCCAACAACATAAGTTATCTCTGCTTTTTTATGTACAGAAATAAAACCACTAATTGCTATATTACCTATATGCCTATTGCCATCAAAAATTCCATACAAATCAATATCTGTATTTGCAAGACAATTTCTAACGTATTCTTTCTGTCCATCAATTGTAAATTTTCTATACTGGTTATCTGAAAACCTAACAATCTCAGTGTTTAAAAATCACTCTACATAGTCTTGTCCAATATCTTCCTCTTCAAGTATCTTTATAGTTAAATACATACTTATTCCTTTAAAACATAAATATTTCGTACAAATACGTATATTTTCTAATTATTATTGCCAACTAAACAATTCTACCCAAAAAAATAGAAAAACTTTAACCTGTAAAGAAAGTATTTTTTCCTAAAGTTTTTCTATTTTTTCGTAAGGAAGAATACATTTTTTCCCACCAGGTGGAATACAACTGACAACTCTTTTCCCGCAATATAGAGCAACAATCATAGCCATACTGTTGGCACCAACTACAATATCACTTTGTGCTATCTCTTCTAACAAAGTTAGCTTTCCACCTAATTCAACTGATTTATTACAATAATTCTTTGCCCAGTAGAACTTCTTAATTGATTCAGATGGATGCGGTCGAATAATAATTTTACTAATATTGTTATCTATCGTGCCTATATTACTTAAACAGTAATTCAAAACATCATTGTCGTTATATCCAAAATATTTCTCATCACCATATAACTGGATGGACGACTCACCTATATTGTCACTAACAAATAGCACCCGTACCCCAGTTTTGGTTGATTTTTTAATGCGAGTGATTTTTTTGTACTTTTCATGGATGCTTTCAAGAAATGGATTGTTTACTAGCTTGATTAAACTATTTGGAAATATTTCAGTAACTATTGATTTAGCATATTTGTCTCCAACCCAGATTTCATCTGGCAAATGTTTCACATTAGATCGTACAAAACGCTCATGGTAATTAACCCAATGATCAAGAAATGTAACACTATGTACTTTTTTCTGTTTAGCAAGCTCTAGCGCCTTCCATTCTAGTGATGATTGCCAGCTTGTTCCGCACAATAACCAATCAATCTGACTAATAGCTTCACTTATTTTGATATTATTAATTTTTCCAAGTTTTCGTTCAAAAATTTCTACTGCAGGTCCACTTAAGCAAAATAGAGGGTTTGATTTTTCTCTTAAAACATAGCTACTAATTATTTCTGAACCACCCGCATCATGACAACAGACAGCAAACACTATTTCTCACCTGTAAACATATAATCAAGTTCATTATTTTTCATGCTATTCAGACTTACATCTCATTTAGACTATGGAGGCTATCAATATTAAGCCAAACCTTTTGAAAGGCAATAATAATCAAATCAATATCATTGCTTGACAAATCATGTATGCACATTTCAAATCCTATAAATGTTTTTTCATGTAACTCTTCCGCAACTGGACAAATTCCTTTTGTGTAATCAATGTCTTGTCGCACACTTTCTAAATTCCATGGAAAACCACGTGACCCATATGCAATTTTCTTTTGGTACATTGGCAACATGTGAATATTTGCATACCCAGCTGTAAGCCCAGAAACGCCTTCAGCCTCTAGGGCCTTAATAATTAGATCTCTAGGTACACCTAACTTATCAATGTCAATAATTAGTGGGTATATATAATACACATGGGTACAGTTATCTTTAACAATCGGTAAACGCAATCCATCCAAGTTTTTTAGCCCTTCAGACAATCTCTCTGCAGCTTTTTGTCGAGTTGCAACAAGATCCTTTAACTTTTTCAATTGTTCTACGCCTATAGCGCATTCAATTTCACCCAATCGAAAATTGTGTCCAATCATATTACTTAGGTTTGTAACACCTTTGTCTTCAACAACCGCTTCTGCATGATTTCTAATTAGTCGCATACGATCAGCAAGCTCATCATCATTGGTGACAATAACACCACCTTCACCTGTATGAATATGTTTATGATAATTTAGACTATAACCACCAATATCCGCCAACGTACCAGCATATTTTCCATGATAAAAAGAACCTGGCGCTTGAGCAGTATCAGAAATAACTTTAAGGTTATACTTTTGAGCTAGTGACATCAATGCATCCATATCAACAGAATGGCCAAAGATATCTACTGCCATAATTACCTTTGTTTTAGGCGTAATATTGGCTTCGACTGAGACAAGGTCCAAGCAAAATGTCTCGGCTTCTATGTCAGCAAAAATAGGAATAGCATTCCAGTGTAAAATTGCTGTTGCACTTGCACACATGGTCCAAGGTGTGACAATTACTTCATCACCCGGTTCAACCCCTATTGCTCCAATGGCAGCCACCAATCCTGAGGTCCATGAGTTGACTGTAATAGCATGCTTAACATCAAAATATGCCTCACACTTTCTTTCAAATTCTTGTACTTTAGCTCCACCAAAAAAATCATCATCCCAGCAACCTAAGTATTGAGACAATACTCCACTTTCAACCACTTGTTTAGCAGCGTCAACTTCTTCTATGCCAATAGAGTTATATCTTTCAAAAGATTTTTCTATTATTTTTTTGCCACCATGAATGGCAAGTTTGTTATTAAAATTATTCATTCTTACTAATCCTGTCAATAATTAATTGTATTGATGTTAGTGTATTTAAAGCCTCTTTTCCAGAACACAAATATGATGTATTACCCTTAAGGTGCTCTGAAAGTTGATCAACCACATTCAGTTGCGAGTGCTGCATATTGTTTGATATAAATTTTATTTTTGGATTGAGCACTTTATAACCTTTAAAAACTGAGTCATCTATTACGTCTTGAAAATGTATTGTTGCACCCTCATTATCATAGCGAATCCTACCAATAGACGACAACAATTCAATAGTGTAATGGGAAAATACTTCTTCCCATGCTGATAAGAATACAATACTGCCTTTTTTAAATTCTACTTCTACATCAGGCTCATAATCTTCATCAGAAATTCTATGTTTATTCATATTTATTAGTCTAAACCCCTTCATGGAGCCCAGCCAATATTCTAGCAAATTAAAAAAGTGTGATCCGTTATGAATAAATCCCTTGGAATACCAGCACACTCCTTTTATATTTGTATTAAGCTCATTTCCCTTTAACAAGTTCCTTATTTGGATAACACCTAGATCTGATCTACGACTGTAATTAACATAAAGTTCCACACCTTTTTGTTCACTTATAGTCACCATCTCTTGCGCTTCATGCAAATGGTATGACAGCGGTTTTTCACATAATATTATTTTTGGTGAAGAAAATTTTAAAATTTTAGAAAGGATTTGGGCATGAGTTTGCGTAGTTGTAGCAATAATCACAACATCCGGACTGTGGGTTTTTAGCGCTTCAGATAGATCGTAGTAGGCTGGCAAGTCGTATGATTTTATAAATATACTTCTTCGCTTCTTATTACTATCAACAGCACCCAGCAACTCAAAATCTTTATGCTTACTAAATGCACGAGAATGAGTGTAGGTAAATTCATCATGCTCTAAGTGTAAATCATACTGCAATCCGATTTGACCTAGTCCAACTATTAAAACCCTATTTTTCACCTATTAAGTATCTCCCTTGCGGCGCACATGATTATTAATTGCAAGTAAATCAGGCCTACTTCTCAAAAATTGTACAACTTCTAGACAGCTAAAGAGAATATTTTCTTGTGAAAAATGTTCAATTATTATTTTAAGAAGATCGTAATCATTTTGCTCATCAAGTGTAAGCCCTAACTCTGGCCAGTCTAATTCAGGCGGGGCGACAAAATTAATTTTCGTAAATAATTGTGGATTATTGCGAATATGCAAGGTTACATGCTCATGATCTAGCAATTCATTTGTCATTGATAGAGACTTTTTAAGTACGTCAAGTGCAAATACTTGCGTATCCATACCATCTGGGAAGCTTCTAACATGTCCGTTACTAACATAATCAGCATTGTTTGCCCTATACATAAGGATTGTTTGCTCTACAATTTGAGGATCGATAATTGGGCAATCCCCTGTAATTTCAACAACTATATCTGCATCTACAGAATCTGCAGCTTCAACAACTCGGAGCATTACATCGTCTTCACTTCCCCGAAAATAGCTGATATTTTCACTTATTGCAAATTCTATTATCTTATCATCAGTTTTATTTAAAGTTGTAGCTAAAACAATTTCATCAATAGACGGTACACTTTTAAGCCTTTCAACTAAATAATACAGTATAGGCTTACCTAGTACAGGCATCATAACCTTTCCTGGAAGTCTAGTTGATGTCATTCTTGCTTCAATAGTTGCCACAATTTTCATAACTTTCATCATCAAAAAGAATAGATTATTTACAACTTTTGAATATATTAATCACTTAATTTATTTTTTTTATAAGATCGGGGTTTTCAAAAAATCAAATGTAAAATCCTGTTGTTTAACTTTTGTTAACTTATTTTTTGATAAATTTTTCATGAGTGAATTATATATAACTTAATTCTCAATATATACTATCTATTTAACAGTAATGGATTTTTTTGCTCTTAAATGCTCTAAGGTAGTACATTAGACTTGGTAAATATTAATGAACAAAAATCATTCTAACGTTGCGGAAGAGAATAGAGCGTACCTGTTTTTTCACTCTTAAATCCATTGTAGGTAAAGTCGTTGATTTTATGAGATTATTAACTAATCCAACTCTTAAAACGGTCGATACGGAATAACTCTACAGTAACAGACTGGTGTTAAAGAAATTATAAGACTTTTCTATTTCAGAGTCTAATGAAATTTCTTTAATACTACTCGACTATGACCGAATGAATTTGTATTGTACCCTGCAAGAAAAAATTATCCCATGTCTTGAATTCACAATGGAATTCCAATCCAACCAACTCATTTACCAAAAAGAATACACTAAACGACAACAGGTCATTTATCTTCTTATCCATCATCTCCATGATAGAGACGGGTGGGGTTATAAAAAGATATCACAATGGTTAAATAAGAGTTCTATATTGACCCATACAGGGAAGAAGTGGTTTTCTTCATCTGTTATCTCAGTCTTAAAGAGAAAGCACGAAAGAGACCTCATGAATGAACAGGTCAGAAATCAACATTTCCCAACTAAAGTTTCAAAGTTTGAAGTCAATTACTATATTTTTGATTGATTCAATAGTAGAATTAAATCATAGTTGCCAAATCATTTTTATGTTATTTTTATCATGCCCTTTAAATTTAAACCCTATTTTTTTATAGACTGATATAGCTACCTGATGGTTTGGATTAACACCTAGAAAAATAGTTGTAACTCCATATATAGAATTAAGATAATGAGCACTTGCTTTAATAACTTCAATTGCTACTCCTTTGCCTCTCCAGTCTTTATCTCCAATTAGAATACCCATTGTTGCTGTTTTCCTCGTAAGATCAATGGGTTCATATTTGATATTTCCAATGTGTTTTTTCTTTTTAGTAAAAATCGCTAAAAATAACACATCTTTTTTTCTTTCTCGTTCACTAACATAAACTTTTAATTCCTCCATTGTTGAATGATTTTTACCATAGTCAATATAGGGACTCTCCTCTCTGTTTAACCAAGAAAGATATTTATCACTTATATCATCTGTAATCAATTGTCTTAATAAAAACCTTTGTGTGTTAATTTCAACAATGTCTGAATTCAATCTCATATAATCATTTTAATTTTAACGTACCTGAAAACTCACTCAACAGTTACGGAATGAATTTGGATGGAACATACTTTCAATCAGTAATCCCATGTCTAGAGTTCACAATGGAATTCCAATCCAACCAACTCATTTACCAAAAAGAATACACTAAACGACAACAGATCATTTATCTTCTTATCCATCATCTTCATGATAGAGAAGGGCGGGGTTATCGAAAGATATCACAATGGTTGAAACAGAGTGGAATAAATACCCTTAGAGGGAAGAACTGGTTTTCTTCATCAGTTATCTCAGTCTTAAAAAAAAACATGAAAGAGACCTCATGAATGAACAGATCAGAAATCAACACTTTCCAAGTAAGGTTTCTAAGTTTGAGGTGAATTACTATATTTTTGATTGATTCTACTAAAGGAATAATAAACTATGAATTTTTCTTCTTAACCGGTCGATTAAATTTTGTTTCAACAAATACATATGAGAGATGAGCAAGGATAATGATCAGAATAATTCCGGAAAGTAATACTAAATCAGCAAAATATATATTCTCAAAAACTATTTCTTCATAACCACTATTATTTAATTCAGTTGGGAGGTCAACCACAAATTTAAAAAACTGCCTGTATACCCACCAAATTGCCGCATGTATCATGTAAATACCGTAACTGATCGTACCCAAATATACTAATTTACTATTACTAAGTATAATATTAATGTAGGTGTTATTTTTCGTTGATACTAACGAAAGTACTGTTAACGCAAAGATTATTGGAATAATTACAATTAACTCAAAACGCAAAACCATTGTGTTATGGAATGAAGGCAATACTTTTGTTGCAAGAAATATGCTGAAAATCAACATAATACATCCTAGAAAAGAGGTATTTAATTTATCCCTCAGATCAAATCTCCTATACAAACTGTGGGTCATTGCCCCTATGAAGAAAGAGTAAATACATCTTAATGGTCCAGAAAAGCTATTGTGCTCGTAAAGAAAAAATCCTGAAGTTAAAATTAGTAGAATTGAAATAATGTATAGTAACGTTTTCGATTTTGTGGTCAGTACTGCCACTATGCCAAATATTGCATATGTATAAAATTCAGCAGATATTGACCAACTTGGAGTATTAAATGTAAAGTGCATGCCCCCGGGCCACTCTTGTAGCAATGTTACATTTGCGATAAACGCTTGAAGATTGTTAATAGAAAATGCTGGAATGTTGGCAACAATATTTAACTTTATCTCGAGTATATATTTTAAAATTTCTATTACCAAGAAAACCACCAACATTATGAAATGAAGAGGGTATAGTCTTAAGAATCTTTTTTTCTGAAAGGTAAATAGTTCACCGAAATTAGTCAATCTTCTTTCATAGTTCAAAGCAATTACAAACCCACTGAGAACAAAAAAGAAATCGACCATTAACCAGGCATTTGATACAAAAATATTGTTGAAGTGACTCTGATAGTTAAAATGGTACATTGCAACTGAAATTGCTGCTATCCCTCTCAAACTTTCTAAATTTAGTAATTTTGGTTGATTCATAAATGCACATAATACATAGAATTAGAACTTTATTTGAAAGTTATACTAGCTTCAATATTTAATTTAACAATAGTCAATAATGGTATTAATATAAGAATGATAAGAAAAAATCAGATGGTTTTTTAGAAGTTTTGCCTCGACCACCCTTTGGTATTGCGACAGTCGTTAAATCAAAATCGCTTTATACTCCAAATGATTTTGACACCAAAGATTCATATATTCTGTAACATTTATCAGACAAGTTATTATCAAAATTTTGCCCAATAACTTTTTTTGATTCTTTAAATAAGAACTTAATCTCTTGGTTAATACCTAACAGATCTTTAACATTAATCCAGACTTTCGGATTACTACATAACGACTCATACCCAATCAGATAAAACTCTTCATATTTAACAGATAACTCCAAAACAGTCTTATAAGTTAAATACCATTGTTCCAACCAATGATTAAATTCCTTTTCATCTGGATATTGAAGATTAGAAGGATGAATCATTCTATAATCCAACCCAAATTCACTGTGCCCAATCCAATTCATATAATTTCGAATAAAGGAATCTTTATTTTGTTCTTTAACAAACTTCATATGTTGAGAATAAAGAGAAAATGCATGCTGTAGGGGGTCACGAAAAGGAATCAAGACTATTGAACGTGGAAAAATTTCACTAATAAGATCTAATCTTCTAATATTTTGATTGTTCTTGCTCAAATAACGAGTCTTGTTATTCTTCTTTAAAATAAGTGAAATGAATTTTATAAATAACTCTTTACGAATTATTGAATTGTCAGTAAACGTTTTCCAAAAAACCTCTTCAAATGCTTCAGGAGAATTTGAAGAGACTCTTACACCATCACCATGCGCTCTTTCTTTTGCTTCACTATGGGTACTTTTACGATTAATTTTTCCCCACAAGTTTGGTGCGAGAATAAACGGCATATCATCATACGTTAACGATGCAAATTTATTCGATTGATATATAGCATTCAATAAGATCGTTGTTCCTGATCTTGCAAGTCCTGTCACAAAAACATGGTCATCATCAAAGTTATCATCTTTTTTTAAAAAGATAGATTTCTCAACATCAAACATAATCTCCCGCATGAACTGGGACGAAAGCACAGATCGATGTAAAAATCGTTGTAGTGCTGAATAATTATTCATTCAAAAAAAATACTCTAAGTTTTAAGTATGTTAGCGAAATTCCGATTGATATTACAATACCTGTAATCGACAAGATAAGTGCCAGAAATTTACTGGATAGAGCTATAAACGCAGAAAATACAAGAATAATTAAGAATAATATTCCTAAGATTAATAATGAATTTTTCAAAAGAATAAAAGCATATGTTGGAACCATCTTCTCCTTCCAATGGTCACTAATATTCGATGACATAATGACATGAAACACCTTGCTCAAATTCCTGCCAATTGAATTAACATAAGACATGAATTTCAGTCTCAAAAATAATTCAATACTCAAAACACAAGCAACGACAAGATATACATAATCCACCATATAACAATAATAATCTTGTTTTATTTCTTTCTATTTTTTAGCATTCTTTTAATTGGGTAATATAAGATACCAAATAGTGCTAATAAAACCGCCCCAATCACCCCAAGAACTCCAGCAATTACTCCACCTCCCATACCAGGTCCTATGTATGCAAATACGGGACTACTAATTGATAAAAGAACAATTATTAAGTTTGTTTTTTTCATCCCTAGTCTCCTATTTTTATAATTTTACGGACTTTTTTAATATCTTCTGGTTTGTATAAAATACGAGACCAATTCACCATATAAACATTTCCATTATCTGCACGATTAACATGTTGCCATTGAAGGGACTTGTCTTTATTGAAATAAAGAGTTCTAGCAAAGTTTTGTTCTTCAATAAAAAGATCACCGTTGTCTAATATCTGACTTACACCCTCAGTGGTAGTGCTCACATCATATTGCTCTAGGGTTTCATCAAAATATTTAGAATATGAATCTGTTTTAAAGTTATAAATAATAACCTCATTATAACCATCAACTATTGTTCCTACCTTGAAAGTCATTGCATTATTGTTAAAGATTGAAATTCTATGATCATCTAATATATCAATATCGTGTTGCCCATGGATATACAATGTCCCTCCTTTCCATATAATTTTATTTGTTGACGGTCTATATAAGATAATCATCGATTGATGTCGCAATGATAAGAATACATCTCCGCGTTTCCAGTGAGGACCATCAGTCAATACTGGTTGAATATCATTTAAATGTATAGGATCATTTAAGAAGTCACGATTATTTACTTGAAATAACAAAGACTTCAAATTATTTTCTATTAAGATATTAGTGACAGATTTCTGAAATAAAATTTCACCATCTGCTGATACTTTTGTTATTGCATCATCTCGAAATCTACCAAAAGTTGTACCAACATATTTTTTATCAACTTGATAGGGGGATACGCTAGTTGGAACCCAGAAATTTCCCTCATGATCTTGTTCAATACTATGATGGAATTCATCCACTTCATTTTGCCAAACTAATTGACTATTTATATCAATCTTTACTAGTGGGGAAGCATCTTGAAAAATTAACCCTCCATCTTCAGTCAAAAATGGATGAATAATTCTATATCTTTTAGCATTATGATCTCTTTTTAGATTTTCAAAGGAAGGAAGAGAGATATCAACTAACTTATTAATTTGATCAATATCAGGACGCCAAGTTTTTTTAACCTCAAACGTTCTTAAATCAACAAGTTCAACAACTGACCTGGATGTATCGCCGTCATATCTTGAAAGTAACAAGTATGTTTCTTCTTCAAGAGAATTTCCTTGAAATCCTGAAATATTTGAAAATCGTGAAGGAAGAGTAAGATCATAACTTTGACCAAGAAATATTGTACGCAGATTCTTAGGAATCTCTGCTATGAAAAGAGCAGTACTCGACAAAATCGGAAATCGAGATTGTGGTGCTTCTTTTTCATGTAGAACTAAGGACCCAAAACCTATCATTCCTAAAAAGATTAAAACACACGCTAAACATATCATCCATAGTTCAACTTTAATTTTTTTTAGTAAATCCATTATTTACGAGTTAGACGAGATCAGAAGTGTGAGTAGTTTTTTTCATTGCGTGTTCTCTTTTAAACTAAATGTTTGATTCTACTACTTAAATTTGTCAAAAGTATAGTATTTGACTGAGAACTTACCTATCTTGACGGGGGAGACCTTGTCTCTTATCGCTTTATTTGGGTTATACATGAGACTTATCTCAATACTGAATTCTAAGCAGAGTATGTGTCCATCTAAACACGAACAATCAATTCTATTCCACAGTGACAGATTTTGCTAAGTTTCTAGGTTTATCAATATCTGTACCTTTGCATAATGCAACATGATAACTAAGCAACTGAAGAGGGATAGTGAAGATAATAGGGGCTGTTATCGGCCCTAGGTTTGAGGTAATTGAAATTACTTCCATCGCATCCATTTTTTCAACCATAGATTTTTTGTCTTCAAATACAATCATTTGGGACCCTCTAGATTTTACTTCTTGTAAGTTAGATTTTAATTTCTCTAAAAGTTCATCATTTGGAGCAATAACAATGACTGGCATGTTTTTATCAATGAGTGCAATAGGCCCATGTTTGAGTTCACCTGCTGGGTATGCTTCAGCATGAATATAGCTTATTTCTTTTAGTTTAAGAGCGCCTTCCATTGCAATAGCATGCATTGTCCCTCTGCCTAAAAATAGAGTGCTATTAGTATCCTTAAATCGAGTTGCTAGTTTCTTAATTTGTTCTTCTTGAAGCAATGCTTCATTAATTAGCCCTGGTAAACGTTTTAATCCCTCAACAATTTTTTTTTCTTGCTGTTTGTTAATTGTATTTTTTAATTTACCAATAGAACAAGTAAATAGAGCTAAGGAAACAAGTTGAGTTGTAAATGCTTTTGTACTTGCAACGCCAATTTCAGGCCCAGCATGAGTTAAAAAAGTTAAATCAGAAAGCCTAGTAAGACTTGACTCTTCAGAATTTGTAATACAAAGAGTGCTGATATTGTCATTAATTATCTTGGCAGTTTTAAGTGCTTCAATTGTATCTGCAGTTTCACCACTTTGTGAAAGTGTAACAAAGAGGGTGTCATTCAAAATAATAGGGCGACGATAGCGGTATTCACTTGCTACTTCAATATTACATGGTATTTTAGCTATATCTTCTATCCAATATTTTGCAACTAAGCCAGAGTTATAGCTCGTGCCGCAAGCAACAATCTGAACCTGCTTGACTTCTTTAAAGATTGCCTCAGCTTTATACCCAAAAGCTGAAATCACAACAGAGTTATTTGTAATGCGTGACTCTAATGTGTCCCTTATTGCTTGAGGCTGTTCAAAAATTTCTTTTTGCATAAAATGGTCATAATTTCCTAGATCAACCTGACCTTCTTTTAATTTGGAAATTGTGATTGGGCGGTTGACTAAATTACCATAAAGATCATAAATAGTAATTTTATTTATTTTTATCTCAGCAATATCTCCTTCTTCCAGAAAAATAAATTCTTTCGTTACAGGTAAAAG
>Ga0209482_1002166_pt1 | contig 12502 bp, 13 predicted proteins | sample CoawatmetaG10DNA_FD_187512 | JGI IMG/M metagenome (GOLD analysis project Ga0209482, IMG submission 187512) | Marine microbial communities from the West Antarctic Peninsula - Coastal water metaG104-DNA (SPAdes) (version 2) | ecosystem: Environmental > Aquatic > Marine > Coastal ...
ATGCATGGTTTTTGCTCTTCGGTATTTGTCTTTATTCTCTAAATTATGTTTTCTTTTATCTATCAAATACTTATTTAATAAGTGCATTTCCAGCAGTTGTCTTTTCAACGGTAGTTATTATGAATATCTTAGGAGAAGGATTTTATTTTAAAAAGAAACCTTCTTTAAAAACTTTACTTGGTGCAACCATTGGGATGATTGGAATTATAATCATTTTCAGTGATGAAATTTTCAATTTTAGCTTAGCTAATGGAACACATGTTGGGTTATTTTTAGCCTTACTTGGTACATTTTGTGCATCAACAGGTAACATGGTTTACCAAAGAAACTTAAATAATAACTTTTCATTAATACCAACGCTTGCGTATGCAATGCTTTATGGTTCACTGGTCACACTATTTATCACTCAGATAAAAGGTGCTGAATTACTATTTGAATATAGCTTCAGTTATATCGCATCCCTTGCTTATTTATCTATCGTAGGGTCAATATTTGCTTTTATTTTTTACTTAAGATTGTTAGAAAAAGTTGGAGCTGGACGAGCTGGTTATGTGGGGGTGGTAATGCCTGTTCTTGCTTTATTAATATCTACCGTATTTGAAAACTTAGAATGGCAGCAGGATTTAATAATAGGCTTACCTATTTTAATAATTGGCGCTGTACTTGTTATTAATCAGAAAATTAAACCTATAAAATAAAGCAATAATTCGTTAATAGATTTTATGTTTAGTGTAATCAAGTTTTCACTACTAATTATATCAAGTGTATGTAAAGAACTAATTCTTTTAATATTCTAGAAATCTTTAATCTAATACGTTAAGAAAATAATCTTACTACAAAATTTCTAAAGTAAAGAATTCAGGGAGCCTAGCACCAATCTCCAGTTTTACATCCAAAGTTCCTTCGAGCTCTCTTCTGTACAGCTTCAATTAAAATATCAAAAGGAGCAGGATCTATAGAATCTATTGTGAAAGGAGAAGTGGTATCAAATACAGTATCCATATTTAACATTGCACCTGTTTTGTTAAGCCATTTTAATTTAAAACCTGATGTGAATCTGTTAACTTTAATTGTAATAGGAATTACAGCAAGAATTTTGTCTATTCCACTTTCACTTCCAGCAGTACAGTTTGCTCCATTAATAAGGTTTCCTGATGAATTTACAATATGAGTAATTATAGTTTCGTCACTTCCTATAAAATTTACACTATGTTTACAATCAAAAACTCCATCACCTGTTACAGACATACTATTTACAAAATAAGAAAATTCTGCTGGAGTTAAATCATCTCCACATTGTATTGTTCCTCTATTAAAACCAAATCCCGAAGACCAAATTGATGCAGTAGCTGGGTGACTATAGAGAAGACCTCCGGTAGATGCTTTAGTAACGCATGTTGACTCAGCACTACCACCCCAGTGTTTAACGTTAGCAGATGCAAAGGTAACTCTAGTTTTAAATTTAAATATTGGTGAAAAAGAAATTATTGCATATGTATAAGTACCATAGGGTACTCCTGAGTAATCACTTTCAGTTCCAATTGGAGTTGATCTTTGATATTCTACAGTAACTTCTGAACCACTGTCATTTTTAAAGAAAGTTGTGCAACTATTTTTAATTATATTGGTTGATGTAGTTGGAGATGTGGGTGCGGCTGTACAAAAATCAATCTGATAAATAGTTATTTTTTGTTCATCTGGTTGAAATGAACAACTAGTAGCGCTTGTCATAGTAAGTACTCCAGTAGAAGATGTTGTGCATTCATCAACACTTGCTATAATCCATCTTCCATCTTCATCAAATTCTCCCTCAAAAGAAATTGTTTTAGTAGAAAAAATAATTGAAATAAAAAATATTCCAATGAATAAATATAAAGATTTCAATAAATTGTAAGACTTAAATATTTTAAAGTCTAACTGCATCTATAGAATTTTTTTAATCATTGCATTTGCCAATAGAGCCTAAAGAACACTTAGAGCCATCAATCCAAGTTGCATTGTTTAGATTGGCACCTTCAAAGGTGGCATTTAAAATATTAGCACCTGTTAAATCTGCTTCAAAAAGGTTACTGTTACTGAAGTTTGTCTCAATTAATGATGAACCTTTGAAATTTACTCTTGTTAAGTTGGCACTTGTAAAGTTAGCTTTTTCAAAAATACCCCCCTCGAGATTTGCTTCATATAAATTAGTTCTAATAAAAGAAGATTCTACAAAATTACCATTAGATAATGTTGCATTCATCATTACTCCTTTATCAAAAGTAACTTTAATAAAGCTAATAAAAGAAAGGTTAGAGTTTGGTATATAGGCTCTACTTAAATCTTGGCCTTCTGAGAATTGACAATTAGAATAATCTACTCCATCAGTTGGAGCATCATCACAACCAGCTTTAGCACCACTAGTTAATAATAAGCTTAAAACTAAAATAGCAAAAAGCTTGCTCATAAAGCCTGCTCTTATTAATTTTATCATATCAAATGCTAACAAATGATTGCCAAGAAGTCTTCTGTTAATTCAAATATAGTTAAAATTAAGCCACTATTTATCGTTTAGGAAAGCCTTCTACTGTATAGAAATTTCTTATCTTTTTTAGAGATACATAATAAGCACTATCTCTAAATGATTTTTTAATTTGTTTTTTAGCATTATAAATTTCAATAAATGCATTTCTCATACTGTCTTCTAGGCCTGAAAAAGCTAAATCCTCTTCATCCGCTCCATGGATAATTTTTTTAATGGTGTCAAAATCAGTTTTAGTATTAGTTTTTTTATCTATCAAATCAATAATGTCTAATATTTTTTGTTCCTGAAATCTTTTTTCAACTCTACCAAAACGTATATGAGAAATATCTTTTACCCACTCAAAATAAGAAACTACTACCCCACCCGCATTAACATAGATATCAGGGATAATCATAATTCCTTTTTTGAATAATTTTTGATCAGCCTCAAATGAAACAGGACCATTTGCAGCTTCTATTATTAATTTTGTTCTAATTTTATCTACATTATCAACAGTGATTGCATTCTCTAGAGCAGCTGGAATTAAGATATCACAATCTAATTCTAAAAGTTCACTTGGTTTATTTTTAAACTCCCCAAGTTTAGGATTATTAATACTTTTATTTTTTTGAAAAAATTCAATTAGTGCATTTATATCAATACCTTTTTTATTATATAAATAACCATCATATTCTCCTATGGCTATAATCTTTGCATCATCTCTATTGTATAAATGTTTAGCTAAATTACTTCCTACATTACCAAAACCTTGAACTATAATTTCATTATCTTTTAATTCATTTTTTAACCCAGCTTCTTTAACGATATCTTCATGTCTAAATATTTCTCTAACTACTTCTTCAATACCTCTACCGGTTGCTTCTGTTCTTCCAGCAATACCTCCCCGATGTAAGGGTTTGCCCGTTACACAACCTCTATAATTTATATCATCTGGTTTAAGTGTTTTATAAGTCTCTAAAATCCATTCCATTTCTCTTTCTGAAGTTCCAACATCTGGTGCTGGAACATTTAATGCTGGAGAAATAAAACCTTTATTAATTAGTTTACTTGCAAAGGCTTTAGTAATTTCTCTAAGTTGAGGCATTGTGTAATTCTTAGGATTAATTTTTAAACCCCCTTTTGCACCACCAAAAGGAATATTAACTATTGCACATTTGTAAGTCATTAAAGATGCCAAAGCTTCTGTGTCGTCTTGATCGACCGTTTCAGAATATCTTAATCCACCTTTGGTTGGAAGTATGTGTTCTGAATGAACTGCCCTCCATCCTGTGAAATTATTAATTTTGCCGTCTAAGACAACACCTACATTTACTTTAATTAATGAGTGAGTGGATTTTAAATGTTCAAGTAAGTCATCACTAAAATCTAATAATTTAGCTGATTTGTCGACATGTAAGTTAACGTTATCTTTAAAGCTCATCTAAAAAAACTATATATTAATGAAATGTATTAACCACTTTAATATTTGAATTTTACTCCAATCGAAACTTTTTAACTTGTTTAGAATTTATAAAGTTTTAAAATTTTAAGGTATTAACTTGTAAATCAGAAGTATAGTCACCACGCACTGAGTAGTTTTTTGTAATTGAAAATTCAACACCTTTTATTAGATATCAGTATCAAAATTTATATGTTTTTTTTATTAACTTTTTTAAATTAACGTCAGGGATTTTCAAAAAAATATCTCCTAATATAAGTTTAAAAACATCTTTGTAGTGTTGAAGGTCTTTTTCATTTCCTATTTTACTAAAACTCATATTTGAAAGATCTATTTCAATTTCATTTGATTTATTAGATAGCTTGATAAATCCTTGGCTATCATATGTTTGAAATTTTAAAATTAAAAAATTTATATCTTTTTTTTTGATAGGGTAAATTTTTGTTTTATAGTTCTTTGTTTGCTTTATCACTTCTTCAAAATTATCATTAGAAATCACTTCATCGTTATCATTAATTTCGATATCTAAGAAAATTTTTGAATTATAAAAAATTAAATGATCAATAATTTTCATATCAGAAAATAATGATTTAAAATTATATTTAATTTTAATTTTGTCTGCTTCAAAAATATTTTTATAATAAATTTTGTTAATACTTTCAACTTCCACTGACTTTAAAATTATCTGTTTTTTTAGATAATATATATCAATAGTTTCTATAGATATATTTCTATCGGTCAGTTTTGATGTGGCAAAGATAATTAATTGAGAAATTATAGTTTTGTTAAAAACTAGTAGAGGTAAAATTATCACAAAAGTTATTATAATTTTTTTCATAAGTGTTAGTTTTGGTTGGGCTTCATCCAATATCCATAAACACAACGTGTGCCACGTCTAGAACAATCATAAGTATCATGTAAAACACCATCTTTAACAACCGTTATGTGTTTTGAGCAAGATACAATCAAAGTTCCACTTGGAAGTTCATTTTTTTTTAAATGAACCTTACAACCTTGACCTATAAACATTGTTGGCGTCCACTTCCATCCAAGTTTTTCAAGATATTTTTTAACTACTACTCTATGAGTACCTGATCTTGGACTATCATTCTTCTGTTTTAAACTTCTCGCAAGTCTAGTTCTTGATGTGGTTCTAAATTCTTCATTTGCTTTATAAAGATCATCGTAAATTTTCTGGTAAGGAAGATTTGTTACAATTGCAATAGATCTAACCACACAGTCTCCGGCTTTTCCCTTATAACCAGCAGCTGCTCTGCCCCCATCATTAATTTCTAATTCTAAATTGCTACTTGAAAATAATCTCTTAAAGAAATTCAAGATTTACTTTTATGATCAAGGATCTCTACCATGCACTGAGTTGCATATTCACGCCATTCCTCAGCTGATTTATCCTTAAGGTTATTAAGGTGGTTCATGTTGCTATCTATATTTTCTTGATGTTTAGCTTTATCAACTTCTTCTAAGTTTTTTTCCATGTTAGTAAGATTGGTCTTCATTGCATTAATCCAACTATTTCCAAGTTCAACACATTTAACATCATCTTTTTCATCACAAATTTGCTTAAAGAAATTGAAAATAACGTCATCGGCTTTAATCTCTTTGCTCATGTTAATTTCCAAAAATACCTAATTTAACATCATAATCAACTGCAATTCCGTAATCTGGATCATCATCACTATCAACAACAAGCTGACCCGCTCTACTTAATAATCTATGACAATCACGAGTTAAATGTCTTAATTTAACTTTTTTTCCAAAACTATTATATTTATCAGCAATGTCTTCAATTGCCTTTAAAGCTGACTGATCAATTACTTTTGATCCTGCAAAATCAATAATGACTACTTCAGGATCTTCTTCTGGTTTAAATAATTCTAAAAAACTATCCGTTGAACTAAAGAAAAGTGGTCCCTCTATTTCATACACCTTAGCCCCTTTTTCTCTAATGGAGGGTCTCTCAACAGCTCTAATTCTTGATGCAGATTTCCATGCAAAAACTAGTGCTGATACAATCACTCCAACAATTACAGCAACAGCTAAATCTTCTAAAACTGTTACAACAGTTACAAGAACGATAACTAACGCATCACTCTTTGGAACAAAAAATAATATTTTTAGTGAGTTCCATGCAAACGTTCCAATCACTACCATAAACATTACACCCACAAGAGCTGCAATGGGGATCATCTCGATATAGCTTGATGTATATAAAATAAAAATTAATAAGAATAATGCCGCAGCTATTCCTGCAATTCTTGTTCTACCACCTGACTTTACATTAATCATTGATTGACCGATCATCGCACATCCACCCATACCCCCAAAAAAACCAGTAACCGTATTAGCTAAACCTTGCGCTAAACATTCCTGACTAGCGCCTCCTCTTTTATTGGTGATTTCACCAACTAAGTTAAGGGTTAACAAACTTTCAATTAAGCCAATGGCAGATAATATAAATGCATAAGGGAAAATAATCTTTAGAGTTTCAAAGTTTAAAGGAACACTTGGGATTGAGAATATAGGTAATCCTCCTTTAACACTTGCAAGATCTCCAACACTAGGAATATCAATCTTTAATACTAAAACTAATACAGATGTTGCTAAAATAGCAGCAAGAGTTGCTGGAACTGCTTTGGTAATCTTTGGTAACAACCAAATAATCAACATAGTTAATGCTACAAACCCTATTGAATAATATAAAGTATTACCTGAAATCCATACCGATTGCCCCATTGCGTTAAGGGTTTTAAATTGACTAAGTTGTGAAATACCAATAACGATTGCAAGACCATTAACAAAACCGAGCATTACAGGTTGTGGTACCATTCTAATAAATTTTCCAAGCTTAAAGACACCAGCTAATAATTGTAAAATTCCCATTAAAACTACGGTTGCAAATAAATATTGAGCTCCATGATCCATAACAAGCGAAACCATTACAACAGCTAAAGCTCCAGTTGCTCCTGAAATCATTCCAGGTCTTCCACCAAATACAGCTGTAATTAACCCAACTATAAAAGCCGCATAAAGTCCTGATAAAGGTGCAACACCTGCAACAAAAGCAAAGGCAATAGCCTCTGGAACTAATGCTAAAGCGACCGTTAAGCCTGATAAAACTTCAATTCTAAAAAGAGAAAAGGATGCCCCTTCCTTTGGAATATAATTTTGTGAGTTAAAACCAATAGATTTTGCAAATGATGAGAGTGTGGTTTTAATCAATGTATTTTAATTTAATTTTTTGTGAATCGAGGTGTTATCTATTTAGTAAAGCAACCAGTTGATAAAGTCTAGTTTCAATTAATACGTGTTAACAAATTTGTGACGAATCATATACATAATGATTAAGAGGTAGTGGCGGGAGACTAAAACTACCTCTGTCCATACCCCTTTTTAAAAATACTTTTTAATTTTAGTGATAGTTTTTGCTAATAGAATTTTTGAATAAGGTTTCCCTTTAACCACCCAAACCGATAGTGGCCACGTACTGTCTTTAGTAGATCTTGCTATTATATGAATATGTAATTGAGGAACAATGTTGCCAATCTTTTCAACATTAAGTTTTTTTGTTTTAAAAATTCTTTTCATTAACTTGCTACAATGGACAATTTCTTTCATTAATAGCATTTGATCTTTTGAGTTAAGTTCTGAGATATCAGTAATACTTTCTCGATTTGGAATTAAAATGATCCAAGGAAATTTAGCGTTATCAATTAAACGAATACTACACAGTTTTAATTCAGCTATTAAATGAGAATCTTTTAGAAAACTTTTATTTACTTTATTTGCCATATCAAAACATTAATATAAATGTGTTCTATAAGCAAAAAATATTATAGGCTAATTTTTATTATGGCAGATAAACAAATACGTTCCGTTGCTAAAACATTTTCATGGAGACTTTTTATTTTTATCTACTGGGTAATATTTGGATATATTTTTACTGGTAGCTTTAAAGGTGCTGGAATATTAGGGCTAGGTTCTATAATTCCTCTCTTTTTTTATTATTTTCATGAAAGGATCTGGAATAAAGTTAAGTGGGGTCTTAATTAAATAATAAAGAATATATTTATAAATATTTCTTTATTTTATCAGAGACGATTACTTTGTTATTGTTCATATATTCTTCATGATTTTTTTCTATATTTTTAAGTTCATAAAGATAATTAACCATCACACCATAAGATCTTTTAAAACCAGTTTCTGAAATATTTGCATTAACAACTATATCATCAACAATTGCTCCATTGCCTAAATGAAATCTACTAACGTCATTCACTGGTAGTCCTTTTTCATTTTTTTCATTAATAATATAATGAGCTACTAATTTTGTTATAGCTTCTTTATTTCTTATAATTCTACTGTCACCTAATTTTAAGTCTTGAGATTTTAAAAAGATAGCATCTTGATCCTTTAGATCGCCTAAAATATTTTTAATCTTAGTTTCTTCTAAATAAGTAAACCAATCAGCAAACCCTGGTATAGGTGATAAGGTACCAAAGTTTTTAATGTGAGGTAGTTCCTCTTGTATTTCATAAACCACTCTCTTTATTAAAAAATTACCCAAGGTTACTCTTGATAGACCTTCTTGACAGTTGCTAATTGAATAAAAAGTAGCTGTATCATAAGATTTTTCCTCATTATCTGTCGGCTTCATTAATTCTTGAATAGATTTGCCGAGACCTTTTGTAAGGGCTACTTGAACAAAAATAATAGGCTCATCTTCAAGGGCTGGATGAAAGTAAGAAAAAAACCTTCTGTCTTCACCTAACCTTCTTTTAAGTTCATTCATATCTTTTATTTGATGAACTCTTTCGTATTTAATTATTTTTTCTAAAACTGCAGCCTTTGTATCCCATGTGATCTTAGCAAGTTTAAGAAATCCTGGATTAAACCAAGCTCTAAATAAATGCCTAAGATCATTATCTAATTCTGAAAGTTCTTTATTGTCTTTTAATATTCTTATTAAATCTTCTCTTAACGCAACTATAATCGCAGTTCCATTGGGTGCCATATTCATTCTTCTAAAAAGCTCTCTCCTCTTACCTTCAGAAACTTTAAATAAATCAGACAAAGTTTTTTCATTTTGAGATTTTGTATAATTTTCAATTGCTTCGTTAACTTTTGTAAAGCTGGGCTTATATTTATCGTTAATTTTTTTAAAAAATGATAATTTATTTTCTGGAGATAATGATTGATATAGTTCAGTAATATCTCTAGCTACAGTAATACCAAATGCTGCACCTTTATGCGAAATTAAATCATCACATAAGGATATAATAGATTCTAAGTCATTTTCTTTAATATCTTTTTTGCTAAATAACTTTTGACCAGCATCAGCTATAGATGAAATTATTTGTTTTAAATTGAACATAATTGAATTTATTTTTTACTATGTAATACTTAGGTATTCAATGAAAGATCGGATAGACACTACAATTAAGAAAGTACCAAAAACTTTACTTAGTAATTTTTTTTCTATTTTATAAACAGCTTTTGCTCCTAATCTAGCCATAACCATTGTTACTGGTACAAAGACAGCAAAACCTAATAGGTTAATATATCCAATGCTTAAAGGAGTTGTAACATTTCCATAAAATATACCACTTATGGCTAACGTCGTTGCCCCACTTACAGCAATAAGTATTCCAATAGCAGCAGCTGTACCTACGGCTGTTCTTATATTGTATCCAAACATTTTAAGGAACGGTACAGTGATTGACCCCCCACCTATTCCTAATGGTACTGAAATAAAACCAATAACCAGTCCCATAAAGCTTTTCATTTTATCCGATATATTTCTTGGTATTTCCCCAAGCTTTTCCCTAAGAAATATAAAGAATAAGCCTACAGTTAAAGCAAATATTGAAAAAAACAAAACAAGCTCAGGTGTTTTTAAATTTGCAGCTAAAAAGGTTCCTAAAATTACCCCGACTAGAATAAATATTCCAAAAGATTTAATCAATTTAAAATCTACAGATTTATGCTCCATATGAGTTTTCGTAGAAATAATCGACGTTGGAACTATTATTGCCAATGAAGTACCAATAGATAAATGCATTCTTGTTACCAGGTCAAAATCTAATACTGTAAAAGCATAATAGAGAGCTGGAACCATTATGATTCCGCCTCCGACACCCAATAATCCTGCCATAAACCCCGCAACAGCAGCTGCCATTGCCATAACCATTACTAGGTTAGTAATTTGAGATATATCTAATGAACTAAACAACTATAACTTCTAACGGATTTAATTTATCAATAGTACCAATTAGTTTGTCCCCCTTCACAACTGGACCAACACCTGCTGGAGTGCCTGTCATAATAATATCACCCGCTGTAATATCGTAAAAAGTTGAAAGATGTGCAATCATTCTCGGTATTTTCCATATAATTTGATTTAAATCACCATCCTGTTTAACGTCTCCATTAACGGTTAATGTAATCTTACCACTGTCCATATTTCCAGATTCTTCAATTTTAGTTAAAGTCCCCATTGGTGCTGAACGTTCAAATGCCTTACCAACTTCCCAGGGTTTTCCTCCTTTTTTAGCTGCTGCTTGCAAATCTCTTCTAGTCATATCTAACCCAACTGCAAAACCATATATATGTTGGTACGCATCGGCTTCTGAAATATTTGAACCCCCACTTTTAAGTGCCATAACTAATTCTAATTCATGATGTACATCATTTGATTGAGGTGGGTATGGAAATTTTCCACTAGTATCTACGTTATCAGTATTCTTTTGAAAAAAAATAGGAGACTCTTTTGGATCATTTCCCATTTCAATAACGTGATCTGCATAATTTCTTCCTATACAGTAAACTCTTCTTACGGGAAATAGCTCTCCAGATCCATGAACAGGTATTGTTGTAATTACTGGTGATGGTATTGCTAACTTAGTCATTTTTTTCCTTTTAGTTTAATTGTTAATTTTTTTTAACCCCGCTTTGATGCATAATAGGCAACTTTTCTTTCAAAGTAAGCAAGAATTTCTGAAAGTGTAAATGCCATTGCAAATAAAACTATTATTATTGCCCAAAAATGTTTCATTAAGAAGTTAGAAGAATACAGCTCAAACAATGCTCCGAAACCAACTATTGAAATTAATAATTGCCCAATAATAACACCTTTTACAGCTCGGATAAATCCTATACGCACACCGCCTAAAATTTCAGGTAAAGCTGCCCAAAAATAAATTTTAAAAAATGCATCCATTGGTTTTGCTCCAAAAGATTTTGCCATATCAACCAAAGATCTATTGATTTGCATCACCCCTGCTCTGGTATTAAGTATAATAATCCAAATAGCAAAAAGAGTAGTAATAATAATTATTGATTTCATTCCAAATCCAAACAGAACCATTAAAACTGGTACTAGCGCTGTTAATGGTGCACTCAAAAACATATTCACCCATGGTAATAATAGTTCATCAATAATTCTATTTTTTCCCATTAGAATTCCTGTTGGAACTCCAATTACAACGGCATAAAATGTACCTGCTAAAAATGCATATCCAGTTTCGGATACAGCTTTAATAAATACTTTTGTAGGAGCAATTTCTAAGAAAGTGTCAAATATTGCCGATAAAGATGGTATAAAATATGTAACTTCCAATCTTCCAAATATTTCCCATAGCAATCCCCAAAGTATAAGTGACGACATTGCAGGTAAACGATATCCAAATAATTTCATTGTATTCTCTTATTCAACATAGGTTCTTAATGATTTCCAAATACGATCAACAATATCTAAATATTCAGAATCTCTTCTAATACTGTCTACATCTTTGTTTTTAAAACTGGTTGGTCTAATAATCTCTGATACTCTGCTAGGACGGGGTAACAACAGTGCGATTTGATCTGAAACATAAACAGCTTCTTCAATTGAATGTGTTACAAAAATAAAAGTTTTGTTTTCATTTTTAACTAGATTTAACAGATCCTCTTGAAATTTTCTTCTAGTTTGCTCGTCAACAGCTGAAAAAGGTTCATCCATTAATAAAACTTGCGCATCAACACTTAGAGCTCTAGCTAAACCTACTCTTTGTCTCATACCTCCCGATAACTCATGGGGAAAGCTGTTTTCAAAACCTTTTAAACCAACATCTCCTATATATTTTGCGGCTATCGATTCTCTTTCAGATTTTGCAACTCCCCTTAATTCTAAACCAAATGCAACATTTCTTATAACGGATGCCCAAGGTAATAATGCAAAATCTTGGAATACAAAAGCTCTATCCGGACCGGGTTCTTTTACTATTTGTCCATTAACAATTACTTCACCACTTGTAGCTGGTAATAATCCTGCAATAATTTTTAATAAGGTTGTTTTTCCACAACCAGAAGGTCCTAATAGAGATGTTAATTCCCCTCTAGGAAAATCTAAAGACATATCTCTTAAAGCCTCTGTTTCCCCATAGTTTTTAAAAACATTTTTAACTGTTACTGCATTATCTTTACTCATAATTTATCCTCTTTATATTGTTATTCTGAAACGTACCCTTGGTTATTACCTTTAA
>Ga0209482_1002177_pt1 | contig 12466 bp, 9 predicted proteins | sample CoawatmetaG10DNA_FD_187512 | JGI IMG/M metagenome (GOLD analysis project Ga0209482, IMG submission 187512) | Marine microbial communities from the West Antarctic Peninsula - Coastal water metaG104-DNA (SPAdes) (version 2) | ecosystem: Environmental > Aquatic > Marine > Coastal ...
AGCCCAGGGCTGATTTTTCTTGCCGCTGATCATATTTCCCGTGTCAGCGACTTTCATATTCTTCATCCATTTTTCTACCGGCGTTTGAAAACCAGTTTTTTTCCTGTTCAAGACAATATCTGAAAGAGGGGGCACTGGAGTCAACCCAAACATTTTTTTACATTGATCACCACTCATGGAGGCTATCAAAGGTCCAAGCTTACTTAACAATTCAGCATCAACTAGCGGGACACGAATTTCTAACGAGTGCGCCATGCTCGCCCAGTCACTATCTCTGAGCAATTGATTTTTCATGTACAAAGAGGATTCCATTGAAGCTACGCGCTGAAAGGCAGTCCCGGGATCAGGACTAATTTCCTTTTCAATCATCAACAATGGTTTCAACGCTTCAAAACCTGCCTGAATAACATCTTGGTCTAAAACATCCGAAAGCTCCCATGGCATGAAGAGTCCTCGCTTCAATAAATAAGCACCAGGGTAGGTGCCCCCATACTTTATCAAACCCCAAAACTTCGGATTAATATTTGTTTTAGCAGCCCACGCAGAGCTTCCAATCATTGTGGCCAAATCACCTAGCCCCGGGACTTTTGAAGGTGCAGATAAATAACGAACCCAACGTGGTATTTCCTTAAACGACGGATAACCACCAAATAACTCATCCCCACCAAGTCCTGATACCGCAACTTTTAGACCCTGCTCTTTAGCTGCCTTGCTTACAAACCAGGTGTTTAGCCCATCTATGGTCGGTTGGTCCATAGCTTCCAAGAACTGAGGAAGCTCTTCCTGAAATTCTAGTTCACTTACCCTACGTATTACATGGTTAGTACCATATGCTCTAGCAACCTCTGAAGCCAACGGTGCCTCGTCATCCAGGGAACCTTGAAACTCATCAAATCCCAGTGTGATTGTCGTGATTGGAGTTCTTGTTTTTCCTGATATCTCCGCCATCAACCCAACTAAAGCTGAGGAATCAATCCCTGCAGACAAAAAAGCTCCTACCGGCACATCAGCCTCCATATGCTGCGCCACCGAATCCAGTAAATGCTCTCGAACTAGCTGCTGAATCTCTTCTTGCCTAAGTTTGCCTATTGGATGGGTCGCATCACATAATGTTTCCGGAATAGAAAAGTAAGCCATTGGCTTAGAGGGCCCTGAAGTAGTAATATACATATAGGTAGAGGCTGGAACTGCTCGGATGCTGTCGTATAGTGTAAATGGTTCTGGCACACTGCCGAAAAGATAAAACCCAACCAAGCCAGCAGGCTCTTGTTTACGAGAAATCTTCCCGCCAGCCAGTAACGCTTTAACTTGAGAAGCGACTCTAAGCGTTAATCCATCGTCTGAGTAATAAAGAGGCTTGATACCATACGGGTCTCGAGCTAATAGTAGTTTATTTTCGTAATTATCCCAAAGTGCGATAGCAAACATGCCGCGCAACTCTTGCAACATCGCCACACCTCTCTCTGCAAAAAGATGAAGAATGACTTCGGTATCTGATGTTGTGCGGAAGTGACATCCTTTTTGTTCTAACTTTCGTCTCAATTCACGATAATTATATATTTCACCATTAAAAGAAATGACATATCGACCATCCTTGCTAACCATGGGTTGCGTAGCACGCTCATCCAAATCGATTATTGATAAACGCCGATGAGCCAAGCCCACTCTATGTGTACTTGAGTACCACTCACCCTTACCATCCGGGCCCCGGTTACGCATGTGGTCACGTATTATTCTTAATTCGTGTGGATTGACAGCTGGCGCATTATCATTGTATGAAAATATTCCTGCTACACCACACATATATACAACACCCTTAAATCCTGAGACCGTGATTTTAACCGGACCATGTTTATCTTTTTAATTTTGGTATTAACATAGTGGTTATAAAACCGATTCCGATAATTTTCGATCAACCCATTCTCCCTTTTGCATAATGAAAAATTCTACAGATAACTTGGTTTAAGGGTACAGAACCCTTGTAGGTGAACGAGCAATAATCACACTAACCAGCCTAAGATTTTATACTATTTCATTGTAGTATTGCCGTGTTCTATTTTAGCGCTCAATGGGTGACTCCATTAATTGACCTTAACAGGCCTCAGTCTCGACAATTGCTCGACTTTGTCTCCTGTGTCATTAACACTTACACCCATGTAAGTGGATGCCTCGCTCTACTACTCATCATCCCTGAGGCTATTTTTCCCAAATATGCTATTACTGGATTTTTTGACAGATTGTTAGCCGATGCTTATATTTAGCGGAATTTAGGGTTTATAGCCACTGTAATGAATAAGTAAAAGAGTACTATTAAGTCAATGAATTATCATCGTTAACAGTAAGTTTAACCGGACACGAGTAATTTAATATATTAATATTAAATTACCTTATTTTTAATTAAACCTTCAAAATAACTAATTGTTGATTTCAGCCCTTCCTCCAATTTAATGATGGGTTCCCAACCAAGTTCTTTCTTTGCTAGAGTGATATCGGGTTGTCGTTGTTTAGGGTCATCTTGCGGCAATGGGTTTAAACTCAACCTAGATTTTGAGTTAGTCATCTCAATAATTTTTTCAGCAAGTTCTTTAATAGTAAACTCTACTGGGTTTCCTAGATTAACCGGCCCGGTAAAAGCATCTGTTGCCATTAAACGAATAAAGCCATCAATCAACTCATCAACATAACAAAATGAACGGCTTTGTGAACCATCACCATAAATGGTGATATCTTCACCTTTTAGAGCTTGAATAATAAAGTTAGAAACAACACGGCCATCACTGGGGTGCATATTTGGACCATAGGTATTGAAAATACGTGCAATTTTAATTTTAACTTGATTTACTCTATAGTAATCAAAGAATAATGTTTCCGCACAACGTTTACCTTCATCATAACAAGAGCGAACACCAATCGGATTTACGTTACCCCAATAATTTTCAGTTTGAGGATGAACATGGGGGTCTCCATAAACCTCACTGGTTGATGCCTGCATAATTTTCGCATTTTGGCGTTTAGCTAAGCCAAGCATGTTGATAGCACCTAGTACGCTAGTCTTATTAGTATGAATTGGATTATATTGGTAATGTGGTGGTGAAGCGGGGCATGCTAGATTATAAATTTCATCAACTTCAAGATAAATCGGAAACTCAATATCGTGACGAATCAATTCAAAGTTAGGATCATCCATTAAGTGGTCAATATTATCTTTAGTGCCGGTGAAGAAGTTATCCAGGCATAAGATTTCATTGCCTTCTTTTAATAACCGCTCACTGAGGTGAGAACCTAAAAAACCTGCGCCGCCTGTAATAAGAATACGTTTACGATGATAATTATCCATTTGTTGCATCCCTTCCAATTGATAGGTAACTAAACCCTAGCTTATGCATAAGTTTTGGTTGGTATTGGTTTCGTCCATCAAAAATAACATGTGACTTCATTAAATCTTTCATTCTTTCGAAGTCTGGTGTGTTGAATGATTTCCAGTCTGTGACTAGAACAAGAGCATCAACATCAGGAAACACTTCATACTGGTGTTCTACCAATTTTAAGTGCCCATGTTCAAACCATTCTTTTGGCAATTCCTTACGGGCAATTTCAATTGAAGCAGGGTCATATGCAACAACTTTGGCACCGGCGGCGATTAGCTCATGTAAGATGATTTTAGATGGCGCTTCACGCATATCGTCAGTGCCGGGCTTGAATGATAAACCCCATAACGCGAAAGTCATACCACTTAGATCTTTACCATAGCGGTCAACGATTTTTTCAAAGAGACGATATTTTTGTAGATTATTACGTTGCTCTACCGCCTTTAAAATTATGGCATCGTAATTAGCTGAATTTGCGGTACGTATTAAAGCTTGTATATCTTTTGGGAAACAAGAGCCTCCATAGCCACAACCAGGGTATATAAACGAAAAACCAATACGTCTATCAGAACCGATACCTTGCCGCACGTTCTCAACATCGACACCTAGGATGTCACAGAGGTTTGCTATTTCATTCATAAATGAAATTTTAGTCGCTAGCATTGAGTTCGCTGTGTATTTTGTCATTTCAGCATCACGGATTCCCATAATGATGATATCCTGGTAATTAGGTACAAACGATTTGTAAAGGTCATTCATTATTTCTGCAGCTTTATCGCTTGCTGCGCCAATAACAACACGATCAGGGCGCATAAAATCTTCGATTGCAGCACCTTCTTTAAGAAATTCAGGATTGCTGACCACATCGAACGTTGTATCAAGCTTTCGTTTATCAAGTTCTACCTGAATTTTCGCAGTTACTGCATCCGCGGTTCCAACGGGAACCGTCGATTTATCAACAATAACTGCATAATCAGTCAAATGTTTACCAATATCACTTGCAACGCCTAGTACATATTGAAGATCGGCTGAACCATCCTCTCCGGGGGGGGTACCAACAGCAATAAATATTAAATCTGCACCATCGATAACATCAGCTATCGAAGTAGTAAAAAATAATCGCTCTTGCTCAACATTCGTTTTGACCAGATCTTCAAGGCCTGGCTCATAAATAGGGAGAATGCCTTTATGTAGGTTATTTATTTTTGTATCATCAATATCAACGCAGGTAACTTTATTTCCACGTTCAGCGAAACATGCGCCGGTAACAAGTCCAACATAGCCTGTGCCAATTACTACTATTTTCATAGATTGCTCTCTTGCGTATTTATTATTTTGTACCAGTCGTAGGTTTTCTTTAACCCTTCTTCCAGTTGAACACTATAAGTCCACCCCATTGCCGTTAGACGAGACACATCAATCAACTTTCTTTTTGAACCATCAGGCTTAGAAGTATCAAATTTCAACTCACCTTTAAAACCCACAACGCGCTTGATGGTCTCTGCCACTTCACGAATGGTGATATCTTTTCCTGTACCAACATTAATATGTGAAAGCATAGGCTTGGTATTGGCTTGGTAGATTTCTTTATCTAGTTCCAGAACAAACAATGATGCTTCTGCCATATCATCCACACATAAGAATTCACGCCTGGTTGTCCCAGTGCCCCAGACGACAACTTCAGCATCATTATTTAATTTCGCTTCATGAAATCGACGCATTAATCCAGGTATGACATGTGAATTTTCTAGGTGAAAGTTATCGTTAATGCCATAAAGATTTGTTGGCATTACTGAACGGAAATCTGTGCGATATTGTCGGTTGTATGATTCACAAAGTTTAATTCCTGCTATTTTTGCTACAGCATACGGTTCATTTGTGGGCTCTAACACATCTGTTAATAATGAATCTTCACGCATGGGCTGGGCAACAGCTTTTGGATAAATGCAGGTGCTACCTAAAAATAATAATCGAGTGACTTTGTTTTTATATGCTGCATCAATGACATTAGCTTCTATCATCATGTTTGTATATATGAAGTCCGCAGGATAAGTATTATTGGCATGAACACCTCCTACCTTTCCTGCAGCAAGAATAACGTACTCTGGTTTTTCTGTTTCAAAAAAATCTTGCACTGACGACTGATTAATAAGATCAAGCTCTTTATGTGTGCGGGTAATCAGATTCTTGCAGCCGCGCACCTCTAATTGACGCATGATGGCAGAACCAACAAGCCCACGATGTCCAGCCACATAAATTTTGGTATCTTTATTCATCATAACTAAATGGTTTGGAAACCATGTTCTTTGATTAACGTATCTCGCTGGGCGATATTGAGATCATTTTCCATCATCTCGTGAACCATTTCTTCAAAGGTAATTTTAGGTACCCAACCTAATTTTTCTTTTGCTTTTGTTGGGTCGCCTAATAAAGTTTCTACTTCTGTCGGGCGGAAATAACGCTTGTCCACTGCGACGATGCAATTACCAGTTTCGGTATCATAGCCTTTTTCATCTACACCATTGCCTTCCCAACGAATTTTCTTATCGATGTGACCGTAGGCGACATTAACAAAATCACGTACTGAATATTGCACGCCTGTGGCGATACAAAAATCTTCTGGTTGGTCTTGCTGAAGCATGAGCCATTGCATTTCAACATAGTCTTTTGCATGTCCCCAGTCACGCAGTGCATCCATGTTGCCAAGGAATAAACAATCTTGAAGGCCTAGCTCGATACGCGCTAATGCTCGAGTGATTTTACGGGTTACAAACGTTTCACCACGCCTTGGTGATTCATGGTTAAACAAAATACCATTACAGGCATACATACCATAGGCTTCACGGTAATTTACGGTGATCCAATAGGCATACAACTTTGCTACTGCATAGGGTGAGCGAGGATAAAAGGGTGTTGTTTCTTTTTGTGGGATTTCTTGTACCAACCCATATAACTCTGACGTTGAGGCTTGATAAAAGCGGGTTTTCTTTTCTAAACCTAAAAAACGAATAGCTTCTAACAATCGAAGCGTACCCATAGCGTCGACATCAGCCGTATATTCTGGCACCTCAAAACTAACAGCCACATGAGACTGAGCACCCAAATTGTAAACTTCATCTGGCTGCACTTCAGAGATGATGCGAGTAAGGTTTGAGGAATCGGTAAGATCACCATAATGAAGAACAAAATTTTGATCCTCTATATGCGAATCCTCATAGATATGATCTATTCTTTGAGTATTGAAAGATGAGGCTCGGCGTTTAATTCCATGTACCTCATAACCTTTCTCCAACAAGAATTCAGCTAAATACGATCCGTCTTGACCGGTTAATCCAATTATCAATGCTTTCTTTTTCATTAATTTACTCTCTAAACATTCGACTACAGAAGTCATCTCTTAAATTATTAGTTCAAGGTTTACTATTTAGCAACCCTTCCATATATATCATCAAAACGCACAATATCGTCTTCCCCAAGGTACGAACCTGATTGAATTTCTATAATTTCCAATGGTACTTTGCCTGGATTTTCGAGTGCATGCACCTCCCCTATGGGAATATAGGTAGACTCATTCTCCGACAAAATAAAGGTTCTATCACCATTTGTAACTTTCGCTGTCCCCGAGACAACCACCCAATGTTCAGCTCTATGGTGGTGCATTTGAACACTCAGCTTTGCACCCGGCTTTACGGTAATCCGCTTAGCCTGGTATCGCTCACCACTATCAATCGAATCGTATTTACCCCAAGGTCTATAGACTTCTCGATGAAGCTCCCACTCAGGTCGATCTTCTTGCTTTAAGTGTTCAATCACTTTTTTGACATTCTGAACGCTATTTTTGTGTGCAACAAGTAAGACATCTTTAGTTGACACAATAACTAAATCATTAACGCCAATAGCTGAAACTAATTTATCGTCAGCTCTAATATACGAATTATTGCAATCATTGAGCATTACATCACCAACCACAGCATTTCCATTACCGTCTTTTTCACTAACATCCCACAGTGATGACCAAGACCCTATATCACACCAACCCGCGTCCATTGGGACAACAATAGCGTCATTAGTTTTTTCCATCACGGCATAGTCAATAGACTCACCAGGGCATGCTTCAAATTTATCTTTATTAATCCTTAGAAAGTCTAGATCAGAGTCGGCGTCTTCCATCGCTGATTCACAAGCTTGGTAAATATCGAGACGAAACTTTTTTAATTCTTCTAGGTAACGGCTTGCCTTAAACAAAAACATACCGCTATTCCAATAATATTCGCCTGACGCCAGATAATTTTTAGCTACCTCACTTGATGGCTTTTCTACAAACTGATCGACAATAAAACCAGTATTTTGCGGCTCACCTCGCTTTATATAACCATACCCTGTGTTGGCATCCTGCGGCACTATACCAAATGTCACCAACTTTCCTGATTCGGCTAAAGGGAGAGCATCACAGACAGCCTTCGTAAACATAACTTCATCTTGGACTACATGATCAGCAGCAAGGACAAGCAGCAGAGGGTCATCTTCCCTCGCCAGAAGTGCCGCAAGAGCAATTGCAGGTGCCGTATTTTTTCCTACGGGTTCCAAAATAATAGTATCCAACTTATCAATTTCACGCAGTTGCTCCGCGACAAAGAACCTATGCTCTTCATTGCAAATAACAACAGATGATTGGACATCTAAGCCCGACAAACGTTTGACCGTATTCTGCAGCATAGTACCCTTACCATGCAGAGCGAAAAATTGCTTAGGGTGTGCCGCCCTGGATAAAGGCCACAAACGTGTACCCGAGCCGCCCGCCATAATTACCGCTTTAATCATGATTCACTTCCATTTTTTTATTAGCCATTCTGCATAATTTTTCATGTAGGGATGAAATCTTTCGTCAGTCGCTACTAATTGTAAATCAAACCAACCAAATTCAATGTGCTGATCATCTAACGCTATCAACGGCATACTTTTAAAACACGCGAAGTGAGGCAGGTTCACATAATGTGTTGAGGTACTTTCGTCAAATACACTATTACTATAAAAATGATCCCAAATCCCCATGAGGGCAAAATCTTCAATCTTATTTTTTCGTAGCCCCAATTCTGTTTGGGCAATTCTAAGTAAAGCACACTGCCAGCTTTCATTTTTATATATTCGCCCACCAGGCGTGAACCACCGCCCTTTCAGTGGTTCATTTTTCCTCTCACAGAGAAGGATTTTCCCTTCACACACTAAACAGAGATCTAACGATATGAGAGGCGTATTCTTAACTATCGCTCTAAACGTTCTGACATCCAACATTTCTCAGCTACCGTGCCAATGCCAAGCGCTCTTGATTATTTCATCAAGCTCACTGAATTCCGGTTTCCAACCAAGATTATGAGTTGCTTTAAGGCTGTCAGCCACCAACACAGCAGGATCACCTAAACGCTTTAAGTCCATTTTATATCGTATAGGATTACCTAAGACCCTCTCACAACTCTTAATAACTTCCAGTACAGAGAACCCATTACCATTGCCCAGGTTAAATGCCGAAAATCCTTTATCCTCCTTCATATATACGAGACCAAGTAAATGTGCTTGGGCAAGATCAGTTACATGCACATAATCTCGCACACAGGTCCCGTCATGAGTGCCATAGTCATCACCAAAAACTTTTAGTTCATTGCCACCAGACTGTGTTGATTTCAAAATGTTGGGAATTAGATGAGTTTCAGGATCGTGAGCCTCACCAATTACTCCTGATTCATAAGCCCCTGCTGCATTAAAGTACCTCAAACAAGTAGCATTAAAGTCATAGGCTGAGCAGATATCTTTAAGCATATTTTCAACCATTAGCTTACTTTGACCGTAAGGATTGATTGGGGTTTTGGGATGATCTTCATCAATTTTATCAGTGACAGGATTCCCAAAAATAGCCGCAGTGGATGAGAAAACCAAATTTTTGATTCCATTCTCAAGCATCTCATTAACCAAATTAAACGTACCAACCACGTTGTTACGATAATAAAGATCTGGCCTTTTTACCGATTCACCAACTAGAGATTTGGCCGCAAAGTGGATGACGCCATCAAAATAGCGGCCCTTTAGAACCTGAGCTAACTTATCCTGATCAAGCAAATTAACCCGAAGAACCTCACAATCTTTCACCGCCCACTCATGACCAGTCGAAAAATCATCAAGTACCACCACTTCGTGGCCATGCTTCTGAGCATATTTGACCATATGGGATCCGATATACCCAGCTCCACCAGGAATAAGCAACTTCATAGCATTAACCTATTAATATTTTAGTCTAAAAAAATTCTCTTTTTATATACTCCAGAAATTCGTACTTTTTAAGTCTAATATCCGATAACAGCCATTATCAAACCCTACCAACCACTCTTTTCAATAAGCGACTTTATATACTGTTTGGTGTCAAGATCGCTCGGTAATAGTAATAGGTATATCTTCAATAATCTGGCGAACAAATAAAGGAATAACAGAACCACGAGACGCCATCACATTACCATAACGAATAGTACAAATAGTCATACCTTCGGGAACATTCCGAGATTTTGCTACAATCACCTTTTCCATTATAGCCTTAGAAGTACCCATATCATTTATGGGGTATACCGCCTTATCTGTACTTAAACAAACAACATTTTTAACTCCAGGATTAATAGCTGCTTCAAGAACATTTTCAGAACCAAGCACATTAGTTTTAACGGCTTCTAGAGATCTTAATAAATATCTTAATTTATTTCTTAAGTTTATTGTGAATGAAATTAAAAATCCAATTCACCTCTTCCACTCGCATGACACGGAGAGAGACCAAATAAATAACCATACCCAACACTCCAAGTATCGTAAGGACCGAAATATCATTCATCAAAAAATCATCATCAACAAATAGACTTTCCGTGAAATGTAAGCAGAACCACATTAGTAATGAAGCCACACCCATTTTTATAAAAAAACCAGGCTGGCCTTGATAGAAGCCTCCTCCGACTCTCCGTTTCAGAGCTATGCTAAGTAATATAACTAAAACCACACTAGATAGTGATGTCGCCAAAGCAAGGCCTTTGTGCGCTAGAGGACCAATCAAAACAAAATTAAGAATAATATTTGTAATGCTCGCAACAATCGCGCATTTAACGACTGTTATAGTATCCTGAAGAGAATAAAAAACCTTAATGAGAACCAATCTCAACCCTGCAAAGGCAAGTCCTAACGAATAAAAGAAAAGGACCTCCGATGTTATCTTTGTGGCGTCAGTACCAAACTGCCCTCTCTCAAACAAAACAGACACAATGTTATCACTCAGAGTCAAAACTATAACAGTCGCGGGCAACGTGATCATTAATACAGTATTGATAACTTGACGAAGCTCATCTTTCAATTTTACTATATCGCCTGAGGCGGCGCTTTTCGAGATTATAGGAAAAATCACAGTCACCAAAGAAACTATACAAATACCAACGACTAATCCGTTAATTTTTCCTCCAAAAGCAAGCGCAGACAAACCGCCACCATCTAGTGTAGACCCAAGGGCTTGATCAACAATTTTGCTTATATCACTGATACCGGTGCTGATGAGCACTGGCACAATCAAAACCCCGATAACCTTCATTTGGCGATCTTGTAGATTTATATAAGGCGTGTACCTGAAAGGTAATCTAGACAAACCGAAGGTTTGAATCCCAATTTGTAATATCGAGGCCACAACAATGGCAATTATCAATACATAAAACCCTAGGCTGTCAGCAAAGTAGAGCATCGCAGCAATCCCAACCAGCGCAAGACAAAGCTCGGAGATTTGTGATTCCAGAAATCGTCCCTCGCTTTGAAGATAACCTCTATTGACGGCAACAATAGACAGAAAAAAAATGCTTGGAATTCCCATTAAGATCATTAGAGATAAATCGTGCCTTTGGCTATCATCGAATCCGGGAGTCAATAACTCCACTGCTGAGGGCCAGAATGCAATTAGACCAAAGGCTACTGCCATTAGAAAACCAGCTATCATCGTGCAGCTTACAATATTACTTAACAACATTAATTTTGCTTTTTCATCGCCGCCTAAACTTGCTCGCATTAAAGCGGGTATAACTGTGGTATTTATAGACCGTGGGATGAAAGCCGATACGAGAACAATGAGAGTAATGGCATAAAAATAAACGTCCGTAGCTCCCTGAAGCCCAAAAACCGACGCTATTTTTGCATCTCGTATTAGAGATAAAAACTTCCCTAACACGCCTACTGCTGTTATCAAAATTACCGGTCTTGCTACCCTTTTAATTATCGATTTATCGTTAATTATTTATTTTCCTACTGTTTAATGTCAAGGGCCCGTGACCACCTAGGGGGCTGATTGAGTTTAAAGGATGCGCAATAAGTGAGGTGCAAGCAACAATGACGAATCTACATAAGAACGCTGACCACAGAGTGCTTCTGAAAGCCTTATACCTCAAGTTTTAGCTGCGAAACAAGCTCGCGGTAATAAGATGCCTCTACTCCATTATCGCTGGTGTGCAGGACATGGCACTGCATTTTATAGGGTATGCCTGAATTAGCCGCAGCACGAATCCTTTTCTTTATGTCTACCACCCAGTCATATACTACGTCGCCTAAGGGAATTCCTTCCAGTTCAACATCACGAGCTTCCTGCCGGCGGTGGACAACGATTATCTTTTTAGGCAAGCCTCCATAGCTCTCTCCAATTCTAGGTCTACCCCAATCCCCTCCGCGAGATTTCTTCAGAAGCCAAAAACCATCTTCTTGGGTTAGCTCCAGCTCTTCAATCACAGCAGCTTCATACTCTTCTAACATTTCCCTCAAGAGCAGCTCTAGATAAGTATCTCCGATTACCTCTCTCAAAATAAACACAACAAGACCTCGCTTGCTCCTCCATTTAGGATCGACAATATGATCAGCTTGCATTCGAACCCAATCATTTTCCTTGGCTCGCCTAAAATAGACGTCTAGAGGCGGACGCCAGCCATACTTATCGAGGACGCTTTCTAAGTAAGTCATAGAAACATTATCTATCTTGATATCAGCTGCCTCTGCCAAGACTGGAAGTTTAGCCGAAAAGTTCCTCTTAACCACCCGAATATCTC
>Ga0209482_1002179_pt1 | contig 12454 bp, 10 predicted proteins | sample CoawatmetaG10DNA_FD_187512 | JGI IMG/M metagenome (GOLD analysis project Ga0209482, IMG submission 187512) | Marine microbial communities from the West Antarctic Peninsula - Coastal water metaG104-DNA (SPAdes) (version 2) | ecosystem: Environmental > Aquatic > Marine > Coastal ...
TATTTAATTACGGAATTAGAAAGCGTCAGAGGAAAGGTTGCGCGGTGATTTACTTAAGCAAGAAAGGTAAAAAAATGGCAATTAAAAAGGACATTAAACCCTGCATTTGCGGCATTGTAAATTTGACTGATAACATTCTTATTACCGTTCAGTATCGATACAAACGCATTAAAAACTATTAGGCCCAATTATATGAAGCTATTTCTTATTTTAATTCTAGTGGCTTTTATAGCAATTTATTTCACAATCTCAATCCTTAAAAATCTTAAAACTGAAATGAACTCCGTTCAAATTAATTTTAGTGACCCTGACGTCTCTCCAGTATCAATCAAGGTTGCTGTCATAGGCGATATTCATCTCGGGGAGGGTGAGGATATTACAAAATTCTTAAAGCTCATAGATGAGGTTAAAAGCCATAGTCCTGATCTGGTATTGCTTGTTGGTGACTACATAACAGACCTACGTAAAATTAAGGACGTAGACTCTCACCGTAGAAATATCGTTCAAGCATTCAAAGCCATTGATCCCATACCGAGAGCCATTGTTCTTGGGAACCATGATAACTATACAGACCGTAAAAAATGGTTTGCAGAATTTAAGGACCTTAAGGTTGACCTCTTAGAAAATGAATCGCGAATTATGAATGTTGCTGGAGAAGTAATTTGCGTTCGCGGATTGGGGGATTTCAACTCACATCGATTTAAATTTGTTGATTACCCTGAGGAATGCAAGAGCCTACCAAAGCTAACGATTACACATGACCCTCAAGGCGCCTTTGAACCCGGCGTTGAAGGCTTGGTATTTGCAGGGCATACACACTGCGGTCAGGTAAGTTTTCCAATTATTGGCCCACTTAAAGTTCCGACAAAGGCGCCTCGTAAGGCAATTTGCGGCTTATATGAAGATAACAAGAGAACACTATTTGTGACATCTGGTGTGGGAACGAGCATAGTGCCAATACGCTATGGTGCCCAGTCTAATTGGGATTTGATTGATTTAAGTTTTAAGTAGTTTTAAAAGGGGAGTTAATTAATAATCAAAATTTAAGCCGTATGACTTAGCTTAAGGGCTAGTTTTTTATTCTTATTCATATTTATATTCTTTTATGTATGCTTTTATATTCTTGAATCTGCGATAGATAGATAATATATAGTTCAAAATAATGTACAATTTTTTTTATAAATTATATAAAAAACCATTATTTTGGATTATCAAGAAAATAGACAAAAAGTCATTGACTGGACTAAGCAGCAACTAACTGGCTATCCTCTTAAAGATAATCTTTTAGTAGGCATTAATCCAGCAAACCTCTTTAAAGCTGGTTGCTTATCTGGAATCAGGAAAGAACAGAATGAAATTGAGGAGATTGACTCTAGCATTGAAGAGTTAAGTTCTGTAAATTCTAAAATGGTCAGTGAGGCTAAGTCAGTAAAAAAACTTCCTCGGTATATGCCAACCTCCTCAGCTAGTTTTTCATTTTATGTTACTGGAAAAGAAATTGAACTCCGTATTTTCCATAAAGCTGTAGGCTATAAATCTGAGAAATTTTACTCAGAAGGAAGGCAAGGAGTTGGAACGGGTGGAAGTTTGCCTGAGAGTCAAAAAACATGGAAAAAAATACAACTTTCAGCTAGTGATGGGGATGAGGTCATTTTCACTCCTAAGGGAGTTAAACAACATATTGTTTTAAGCGGTAAGGCAAAAATAGATTCTACTTGGAGGCCTCAAGAAAAGGGTGGTTATATAGTGACTATTTCTTTATCCAATAAGCAAGTTTTTAATCAACATTCGAAAAATGGTGGTGAACTTACTACTCCAGATCTAAATAAGAATAAAGCTGAATCAACTATTTATGAGGTTGAATTTAAGTGTATTTTTGAAAAGGGTGAGATTGAAAATTATCCATCTATGGATAGAGATTTGCTTTCTGATGAAGAAAAAGAGATTGAGTTGAGATATAAAGATAATCTAGTTTTAGCAGTTGGTCATGGCGTTGGTACAAATTGGAAAAAAAATTTACAAAATAAGATGGAAATATGGGCTGACTTTATGCCATGTGTTGAAGTGCCTACTATTACAACTAAGACCGCTACTGATGATGAAAACTTAAGCTTTGAGTATCTTAAAGATGCTAGAAATCCTGACGTTATTAAAAGTCTTAAGGAGTTTGTTGATGACTATAAGAAGTGGGGTATTGATCAAAGTAATAATGCATCTAATGAATTAAAGGAAGATATTAACACAGCAAATGAGTTAATTAAAAAACAACAAATAGCGATAAAAAGGATGGAGCAAGGTGTTGATTTAATTACTAACAACCCCAAGGTAAGAAAATCATTTTCAATTGCTAACGAAGCTATGTTGCTTCAAATGCAACAAAGTAATATTAATTCTCCTAGCTGGAGACCTTTTCAACTTGGCTTTATATTAATGACATTAGAGTCAACTATCAATGAAGATAGTTCTTTTAGAGACACCTTGGATTTGATTTGGTTTCCGACTGGCGGAGGTAAAACAGAAGCTTATCTTGGTTTAATGGCTTTTTTATTTATTTATAGAAGGCTGTCTTATAAGGATACTTCAGGTGGCACTGTTGCTATTATGAGGTATACGCTGCGACTTTTGTCATCTCAACAATTTCTAAGAGCAACAAAGGTAATTTGCGCTCTTGAATTAATTAGAAAAAAGAATATACAGGAGTTAGGTAGTGAGCGTTTTTCTGTTGGGTTGTGGGTAGGTGGTGGCGTTTCTCCAAATAGTTTTTATAAAGCATTTGAGATTAAAAGGGAAGATGATATTGATAGATTTGGGCCATTTGTACTTCATGAATGCCCATGGTGCTCTTCAACCTTTAAACCAGTTAATTATGTATCTACTGAAGGCTCATTCCATTTTACTTGTAAGAATAAACACTGTGATTTTGGAGTTGAAGAGGGTAATATTTTGCCATGCAATGTGGTCGACGAAGCGCTTTATAAGGAGCCCCCTAGTTTATTGATTGCAACAGTGGACAAGTTTGCTCGCTTAACTTGGTCAGACAAACCTAATTGTTTTTTTAAAAAGAGTGGTAATAGACCTCCAGAGCTAATTATTCAGGATGAATTACACTTAATTTCAGGAGCCCTAGGGTCTATTGTAGGGCTATATGAAGTTGCAATAGATAGTATATTAGCTAGCCTAAAGGTTTACCCAAAATATGTAGCCTCTACCGCCACAATTAAAAATGCTAAAGACCAAGTTAAATTGTTATTTGGAAGGGAAATGAATATTTTTCCACCATCTGGGCTTCGGGCAAATGACTCTTATTTTGCTAAAACAATATCAATTAAAGATAAGCCTGGAAGAATATATGTTGGATTTTTAGACTTAGATTCGAAAAGAAAAGAATCTTTGACTCAAATTGCAAGCACTACGCTACTAGCACCAAATGTTTTATTTAGCGATGAAAAAGATTTTCTTGACAGTTGGTGGACTCAAGTTGTCTATCACAGCAGCCTTAGGGAGCTAGGAAGTAACCGTACTCTCTATCAAGAAAATATTCCTGAGGCAATGGAAAAACTTAGAAATAGAATAAATTTTATAAATAAAAATGGTGAAAACTCTTCATCAAAAAAAATACTCTCTAGAAAGCTAAATATTAAAACTTTAAATGGCAATCAAAGTCCAAAACACAACCAAACTGTCTTTACCGACCTTAAGCTTTCAAACGTTGAATTTAAATCGGTAGATGTTGCGCTGTGTACTGAGTTAATTTCTGTTGGTGTTGATGTGGATCGTCTATCCTTAATGATTATTAATGGACAGCCATCTTCAACCGCAGAATATATTCAAGCATCAAGTAGGGTTGGCAGAAGTGATGTTCCTGGAGTAGTTTTTGTTAACTACAATAAATCTCAATCAAGAAGTTTATCTCATTATGAAAACTTTAGATCCTACCACGACTCTTTTTATCGTTATGTTGAGCCATCAAGTATTACGCCATTTACCTTCCAAGCTAGATCAAGAGCTATTCATGCAGTCGTGATATGTGCAATTCGGCACTCAGTAGTGGGTCTACTAACTAATGAAGAAGCGTTAAATTTTGACCCTGAAAATGATAATATTAAGAGGGTGATACAAAAAATTAAAAATCGATGTGGCCAGGCTATTGATAACGATAATGTTCTTAATGAAGTTAAAAAAAATATTGATGATGTAGTAAATACCTGGAGTCAAAGTGTAGTAGAAGGTAAAGCCAATAGGAGGCGTTTGGCATATGATAATAATGTGAATGGAGAGATTGATAAAAGTTTAGACTCGCTTTTATGTGATTTTGATGACGGTAATTCATTCTCTGCACCACCATGGCCAACGCTCCAATCGATGAGAAATATTGAAAATATAGGCGCAATAGAGACAAAAAATATTAATGAATAAACCAGAGAAAATAACTACGCCAGTAAGATTTTCACACTTAACCTCTTATGCAGGGGTTGGCGGAATAGTTCAGACTGCAGAGGATTTATCGGTTGTCATGCCAGATATAAAATATTGGGTTGGCTCAACAGAAATAATGGCCGTTAAAAGGGTTTGCTGTTCCCTTGGAATTTCTGGAAAAGAGCTTCGAATGCCGCCAATATATAATAACTTTACTGAATTGACATTAGACGCTTATCTTTTTCCTACTTACGCAATTTGTAATGAATGTAACACTCTTCATCCTAATCCCTGGAAAAATCGAGGGAAAAATTATGATGATAAAAAGATCAAGTGTAAAGCTATGAGGTACTTTGATAAGGAATCTAAAAAAATAATAAATGCTCCAGAAGATGGGCCTAGCTGTAAAGGTTATTTAAATCAGGTTACCTGGTGTGTTGCTAGTCGAAAAGGATTTTTAGCAGATGTTTCATGGCATGATCAGGCTCATAGAGTTAAAAATCCAACACCTCTACAAAAATCTTGTAGAAGAGATTTCGATGAGAGCTACTTATATCTTCTTGATAATTATGAAGTTAAGTGCATGAGATGTGACTCACACGGTAAGTTTAAAGAATCGCAATATAGTATGCAGAAAGAGCAGCCATGGCTAACAACTGCCCCAGAACCATTTGAGAACCGTAAAGATGCAGGTTATGTTTATGAGATTAATGATGAAAGGGTTCATATGCCTTTTAAAGAAGATGCGTTAGTTATTCCACCAGAATCTAGAATTGGAAAAAGAAGTGTAGTTGATCGGCTGTATGCTAATAAAAGCAAATTGGTTGAAATAGCCGCCACTCGAATTCCACTTCGTAAAAAAGGTCTGCTTAGAAGCATTGCTAGGGAGTTTCATTGTGCATTGGAAGAGGTAGTCGATGCACTAGAGCTAATAGATGATGGGTATCCAAACATCAATGTTTCTGATTTTGAAAATAGAGATCCAGCTCATGATGAGTATAGCGCTATATTGAAGATTGAAAATTATGACGTTAGTGAAGATTTTGTAACATCTCATAAAACCGATCAACTGAAGAAAATCAAGCAATCATCGACGCCTCTAAAATCTATAAAAAAAATGATCAGCAATCATGTAATTGTCAATAGGTTGAGAGAGATTAGAGTTTTTAAAGGGTTTCGAAGAGTTGAGTATGATCCACCTAATCCAAGTCCTGATGATATTTCTTCTGAATTAGAAAATAAGATACCTCCAGATCTTATAGGCGAGTCAGATTGGTTTCCTGCAATAGAATTGTTCGGTGAGGGGGTTTTTTTTAGTATTGATGAAAGGCTCTTAAGTCTTTGGGAGGCTCAACCATCTGTTATCAAAAGAGCTAAAGAAATTTCTATTCGATATGAACTATCGGGAATGAAGGGAGGGCCACTTGAAATCACACCTCGTTTTTTACTTCTCCACACTCTTGCTCACTTAATTATTCGTGAACTTGAAATTTCTTCAGGTTACCCTGCTGCCTCATTATCAGAGAGGGTATATAGTAATGCTGATAAAGAGATGGCAGGCGTATTGATCTATACCGCTGTTGCTGATATAGTTGGCTCTCTAGGTGGAATTGTTCAAAGTGCAGAACCTAAAGAGTTTTTAAAAATATTGTTAAATGCCTTTAAGCAAGCAGAGTGGTGTTCACTAGATCCAGTTTGCTCAGAACATTCTGGACAAGGATTGGCTCAACTCAATGGAGCCGCATGTCATGCTTGTGCACTTACGCCAGAAACCAGTTGTAAATTTAAAAATATTTTATTAGATAGGACTTTTATTAAAGGAAGTCAAAAATTAGAAATACCAAGTTTTTTAGACTTTATTAATGATCATGAATAATCAAAGAGAATTTAAACTACCTAGTGTTGAGGATCTTGACAAAGACCAGGATATTATTCTTAGGCTCCCAGAATCTGGCCAATTTCTTGTGACTGGTGGACCGGGAACTGGTAAATCAGTAGTATCTCTTATAAGAAGAAACAGAGTTCAAAGGTCTAAAAATTATGTATTTCTAGTATACAACCATGTCTTGATGCGCTCTACAAAGCAAATGGTTGAAGGAGAGATGAATGGAAATACATGGAATAGATGGTTTATTGATGAGTTTAAAAATCTAACTGATGAATACCCACCAAGAAAATCTGGTTCAAAAGAAATTGATTTTGATAATACAATAATAAAGCTTCAAGAGCATTTTCAAGGTCTTGAAATATCCGAAAATGATTTGAATTTCATTATTGATGAAGGCCAAGATATGCCTCCTGAATTTTATAATTCTTTAATAGAAATGGGTTTTATAAATTTCTTTGTTGTTGCCGATCAAAATCAGCAAATAACCAGTCAAAAATCTAGTATCTTAGAATTAGAGCAGGTTCTTGTTGTAGAAAAAAAATATGAGTTAATAGAAAATTATCGTAATACATATGAAATAGCTTTGTTTGCTCAACAGTTTTATTCTGACCCAGCAACTTTACCACCAAAACTTCCTTCCCCTGAACCTCAAAACCTGACACCAATAAAACTTCATGAATATGAAAATACTGACGCAGGATTTAAGCATCTTATTAAGCGAATTTTAGCCAAATATAGTCGTAATCCTAAATATTTAATTGGCATATTTACTCTCTCCAATGAGACTCGTAATAAATATTTTAATGCATTAAATAATTTTAAGAATGAAATGGATCTTTCTGAGGTACTAGTATCTTCATATTCATCAGGAGGTTCTGCAGAAAATATTGACTTTACTAGAGGTGGTATTGTTGTTTTAAATAGTGCCTCCGTAAAAGGCTTGGAGTTTGATGAAGTATTTATTGCTGATATTGATGAATTTAATAAAAAACCTCTAGCTGATGAATTAAAAAAAATCTTTTATGTTATGAGTTCTAGGGCAAGAGGACATCTTGGATTACTTAGAAATAAGGGCGATAGAAGACAGTCAAAACTAGATGATATATTGCCACTTGATAAAACGGTGATAATGCCTGAATCTAAAAGATCTATAGAAATATTGGTGGGTGCTTGATCATGCATGATTATAGCAAACATTTTCTTGGTCCGAAGCCTCCTGAGCAGCCAGATATTCCAGTAGAGCCTCCTATAGAGCCAGAGACTCCAGTAGAGCCTCCTATAGAGCCAGAGACTCCAGTAGAGACTCCAGTAGAGCCTCCTATAGAGCCAGAGACTCCAGTAGAGACTCCAGTAGAGCCTCCTATAGAGCCAGAGACTCCAGTAGAGCCAGTTATTCCAGTAGAAGATCCAATAAAAGTTAATAATCCAATTAATAAACCAAAAAAGAACGCTGAATGGTTTTTTGCTACAAATACTGACAACATGAGATTGATCATATCACAAGGATTAATTACAAGTCCTGATGGCTTTAGTAAGTATTATGAGGATGTTTTAAGTGATCATAATGGAGTTATTCCATTATTTAAAAATAAAGTACCTAGTGGTGTTATTGACAAAAGTTTAAGTGAAGAGAATATGGTAGCTTGTATTGTTAAGCTAAACCTACAATTAATAGAAGGCTCTGCTTATGTTGAAGTTGATAAAGATTTTAAACAAATAGATATAAGTGATTGCTTAGAAGGTAATGATTCTACTTTCATAAATGATGGTAAAGCAATATACATTCCATCTCCTATTCCTGCTTCTTTAATAGAAGTCATTTATTTTCAAAGTAAGGACGATAGAGATAGATTTAAAATTGATGCTGATAGCTACTCCAATGTTCCACTAGTAAACTTGACATGCTCATTTAAAAAGACTTTATTTAAAAAGAACAAGTTTGAATATCCTAAGCCTCAGGAAAATCTTTTAAACAATCATAGCAAACTTGATTATTCTAAAGTTTATGCCTTTGGTGGAATCTCAGCAAATCTTTTTCATTATGCAAAAAATGGAACATTGTCAAATGAAATCTATAAATCATTTATTCATCTACATCATGATTGGAAATCAACAAAATATTCCGAGGCTTTAAAAGCAGCTCAGGCTTTAAATGCAACTCTAAATGCAATTACTTCAGTTATTCCGATTGAAAATTCTGCAGAAAAATTAGAAATTCAAAAAAAACTCTATTATGATTTATTTGAAATAATTAGAGGTAATCGAAAACATATTAAGCAAAATATTTTAAGTTATTTAGATAACTATAAAACCGATATTAAAAATGCACAAAAACATATAGAAAAGATTGCTAAATCACTTCACGATCTAGAGTTCAGTGAAAAGACAATTCCAGAGATATTTGACAAAGCTCAAGGAATGGAAAAATTTCTTATTATGTTTTTTTTGAGAGACAATTCGAAAGATTTAATTGAATTTGAAGATTTTCCATTTAACGAGGAAGAGCTACTTATACTTGGAGTATTTTTTGGCTGCAGGGATAATTTTAAAAATATTCCAAAATTTATTAGAAAATGGGAGGGTCTTCAAGCTTTCATATCGACTCAAATGGCTAATTATGCGCATCAATTGATTGAAAGTAATATCACATTCAAATCTCCTACTCAAGAGCCAATAACTTTAAGTGATGTGTTGAAAAATAGTCCTTCGATAAAATACGATGAAATAAAAAAGTTTATAATTAAATCATGAAAATGATTCCTAACAATCCAAAGAAAAGATTTGATGGAAAAGTCTTATATGGAGAGTTAGAAGTTTTTAAAAAGTTAAGTCAAACCTTCTCTCATGCTAATAATGAATATATAGCATTCCATTCTCTAAATTTACCCAAGCATCCAAAAAAAAGGTGGTCAGAGATTGACTTTGTGATTGTTTGTCCATATGGTATTTACACCTTAGAAGTTAAGGGAGGGAACATTAGGTGTAATAAAAATAGTGAATGGTTTTCCTGTAAACAAGGTGAGCAAGATAGACCCATTGAAAATCCTTTTGAGCAATCACAAGATGCAATGCAAGCTTTAACTAATGATCTATTTGATAACGGGATATTAAGTAAAAAAGATCGAATTTCTATTGGTTTTGGCGTTGTTTTTCCACATATAAATTTCACTGTTAAAGGAGAAGAGTGGGATCAAGAAACCTTTTGTGATCATAAGGAGTTTGGAAATTTTGACTCATTTTTAAAAAAACTTTTTGAATATTTCTTTAAAAAAAGAAACCACAATATAAAACTAACCTATGAAGAAATTAATAATATTGCAACTTATATAAGACCACGATTTGAACTACTCGAAAATACCAGTTCCAAAATTTCTAGGATTAGTAATGAATTAGTTTCTTGCACAAATGATCAATATAAGTTTATTGATGTAATGACTTCTAACGAAAGAATACTTTGTTCGGGCGGCGCGGGCACTGGCAAAACATTTCTTGCTGCGGAGTTAGCAAGAAGATTATCAGATGACAATAAAAATATAGCATTAATTTGTAAATCAATTTGGTTAAAAAATTACTTAGATGAGGTGATTACTGCTCCAAATGTTTTTGTTTCAACGATTGATGCTGCTAATGTAAATAGAAAACGAAACGGTATTGATAAATATGATTCACTTATTGTTGATGAAGGCCAAGATTTATTTAATCTTAATGATTTTGAAATACTTGATTCACTTGTTTATGGAGGCCTTCAGCAAGGAAAATGCTGTATTTTTCATGATGTCAATCATCAGTCTGGCTTATTTTTATCTTTTGATAATGACATATTAGATTGCTTTAAAGACTATCATTATATTAACGTTCCTTTGGTCACAAATTGTAGGAATAGTAAGCCAATTCTGAAAAAAGTTCAATCATTATTATTAGTTGATATGGGTACTGAAAGTATTGGAGGGGGAGGGCCTAAAGTAAGACAAATCAAAGTAGATAGTCAAACTTTAGAGGAGGTATTAGAGCAAGAACTAAAAGAATTATTGAGTAAAGATATATCTAGTAATGAAATTCATATTCTCTCTCCATTGAATTTTAATGATTCAGCGGCTTCTAAATTAACTGGCAAATATTCTATTACTGAGCTTGATGATTATTCAGTTCGATCATTGCCGGTTGCTGAGTTAAGTTTTTCTGAAATTAAGAACTTTAAAGGATTGGAAAGTGATGTGATTGTTTTGATTGAGCTGCCACATCCAAAAGACTTAAGAACAGAGGATGAAAAAGTATTGCATTATGTTGCAATGAGCAGGGCTAGGGCGTTGTTATCTATTATTTGGAATTAGTTATTTATATTGGCTCAATATCTTCAAACTCATTGTCAAAATCAAAATAACCCCCTTCACTTTGAGAGGAGTCTACTTTAACTTGATTTGCCATCTCAAGTTCTTTAAACCAGTCTTTAGCATAAGTATTTTTTTGCCAAGTTGAGTATCTTATGTCTTCTCCTATAAGCTTTTTAGCAAAATTATATCGTTCTTGTTGATCTCTAACCCAGTTATTGGCAACCGATAAAATTTCCCCGTCTTCAGATTGAAGGCTTAATATAATTGCTTTTTCCGAATTTGGCCCTCTGTTGCCCCATTCGACGCTTAAAACTTTAAATACTCCTGGATTAATTTCATGGCTATTCATAAATTAATTGTATCTCATTTTTTAATAGGATGTTGAATGATGTCTTGAATTTTCTTCAAAACTATTTTAGAAATATTAGCTTATAATGAACTTTAATATTAAATTATTTTATGTTGTTCTACTCACTTTTTTTTAGTAAAAATTATTAGGAAGTTAGTAAATTTTTAATATCTAGCTCAAATTTGGAGTTTGCTATGTCTGGGATTAATAGAGTAATACTTATTGGTAACTTAGGTTCAAAGCCTGAAGTTAAATTTTCATCAACTGGAAATGCAATAGCTAATTTGTCAGTAGCTACAAGTGAAAGGTGGAATGATAAAAATACTGGCGAAAAAACTGAAAGAACAGAATGGCATCGTGTTGTTTTGTTTGGCACTTTTGCAGAACTTGCAGGTCAATCATTGGATAAAGGCACGAAGGTTTACATCCAAGGAAAATTAACAACACGAAAGTGGCAAGATAAGAATGGCCAAGATCGATATTCCACTGAAGTTGTGGTTGCTGGATTTGATGGTGTTCTCCAGAACTTGGATCAGCAAGTTGACTTAAGTAGTCAAGGTGTTTCGCCAAATACACCTAATGAGCCCACCCCTGATCACCCGCCTACTAAGAAAATTAAACTAGAAGAGCTTGATGATTTAGATAACTTTGATGACATATAGATGTATTTTTAGTAGTTTTTTCATATTAGTTGCACCAGCTTGATTTTTTGCCGCCACTATATTTGTAAGCTAATTCATTTTCAAGAAGCTCGTTCTCTAAACTAATACCATCAATCATAACATCGGCTACAACCCTAAAGTATTTTCCTCTCTGGAGTCTGGTTAATTTAATCTCTTTGGCTAGCCAGCATTTTTCTTACAAAGTCTCTTGCTTTAAGGGCTAAATCCTTCTCATATTGACACTTTCCATGAATCTCTGGAGTATCTACCCCATTAAGCCTAATGGGCATGTTTTAATCAGCTGATTATATTTCTCCATTTTGGAGCAATTGGATTATACTTATTTTGAGTTTCGTTATAAGGAATGCCATCAACAATTGACTTTAGAATTTGTAATGCTGAAGCATTATCAGTTTCTTGATCATCTAATTTCAGAGGAGGGCTGCCAAAAGCCTTTTGATGCGCCTCAGACGATATTTCAAACAAGCTTCTTGAGTCATATGTCTTACTTATCTCTTTAAGAATTTTTTTTACTTGTTCATTTTCATGTTTGGTATCAGTGAAATTCTTTTCATGCCAATTTTTGGGCAACCCCCCACTTATTTTTTGATGAAGCCTTATAGCTGCTAGATATAAACTTTCCTTTGTTCTTCTCATAGTATAGTTATTTGATAAAAGATATTAATTGTAAATTAATGATACGATTTAAAGAGCAATACAGTTCTACCATTCATCTCTATTTAAACCTAAAGATTGAGCAATCATATAAGCAATATTTACAAAATTAATTGAAAAGTCAATGTTTGTA
>Ga0209482_1002184_pt1 | contig 12440 bp, 16 predicted proteins | sample CoawatmetaG10DNA_FD_187512 | JGI IMG/M metagenome (GOLD analysis project Ga0209482, IMG submission 187512) | Marine microbial communities from the West Antarctic Peninsula - Coastal water metaG104-DNA (SPAdes) (version 2) | ecosystem: Environmental > Aquatic > Marine > Coastal ...
TTATTAAAGTTTCTTATTTAGGTCTTAATTGGGGTCTAAAAATAATAAAAATGTTGTTAAAGGGTCAATAACTAATCGTTTATGGTCTTATAAAAAATTCGTCTGATTTTCTATTATGGTGGTAAATCATAGCAGAAATTTTTAAAAAATGTTGTTAAATGTTGTTAAAAATTATTATTAAAGTTTCTTATTTCGGTCTTAATTGGGGTCTAAAAATAATAAAAATATTTGGGGTCAAAATATTTGTTAAATGGTTTATTACATTTTAAAACTACTTAAGGGTTCAACACTTTATAAGAGTATAGAATGTTCGTAGAAATCTCAAAAATAAAAAATACTTCAATTATCGAGTTTGATACGGTATCGTTATATCCTAATGTATCATCAATTATCGAGTTTGATACGGTATCGTTATATCCTAATGTATCATCAATTATCGAGTTTGATACGGTATCATTATATCCTAATGTATCATCAATTATCGAGTTAGATAGCGATAGTGAATAAAAATATTTGGGGTCAAAATATTTGTTAAATGGTTTATTACATTTTAAAACTACTTAAGGGTGTGTTACTTTATAAGAGTATAGAATGATGACAACAAAACAATTAGAAAAAAACTTTTGGGATAATATGGAAAAAAAACATATTGAATCTTTTAATAATTGGTATCCTAAAAAAAACAAAAAAATATTTTTTACAAAAGAAGTTTTCAAAAACATTCTAGATTTTTGCGGAGATACTGAAAAAGAATGTTATAAAACTGGTATATATGGTGGCGGATATGCTTTCAAGTTACCTTATATTTGTTGTAAATTATGTAGTTGTAGAACAACACCAACTAGTAGAGAAATTAACTATATAAATGAACTTGATAAATTTGATAAGTATAATAGAGTTAAAACTTGTGTTCCTTGTTGGTTAGAATTAAAAAGAGAGAAAAAAGATTTTTGTGCTGATTGTAATAAAATCTTTACTAAAAAATATCATTTTTGTGATAAGTGCTATTCTTGCTATAATAAAAATAAAGGGTGTATGATTGATAGTGATAGCGATAGTGAATAAAACAACTAATACGTTTGAAACATAATATTAAAATGTAAGGATATATTAATATGATTAACGAAATTAAAATTAAGGATACTAAATTTGGTTTAAAAAGTGAAGATAAAGTTTATGAATTATTAAAAACTAAATTTAAAAACTTAGAAAAATCAAAAAATAAATATTGTTGTTATGATTTTTTAAACGATGATACCTATATTGAGTTAAAATCTAGGAGAAATAACAAAGATAAATATAAAACATCTATGTTAGGAAATAATAAAATAAAATTCTTTACTAAGAATAATGATAAGAGGTGCTTTGTTTTTTTTAATTATTTTGATGGTTTGTATTATTTTATAGTAAATGAAGAAAATTTAAAAAAATGTCGGATAGGTAAAGGTGGTAGATATGATAGAGGTAAAAAAGAAATAGATGAAATATGTTTTATACCGAATTACTTGTTAAATCCCTATCACACCTTAAACAACCAAATTTAATATTTTTACACTTAGATTGGTGTAACATCGCTAAAAACCCCGTTAAACTTAATAATATACTACATATCGCTAAGGATATACTTGAGATTAAATTATTAGTGTTATCATTTTCCTTATAAATTAAAATAGGTTCATTCAATTCTACTAATTGTGCTAAAGTATAGTTCATATTAATATTATACAATATTTTTTTTTTATTAAACAACATAATATTGTGTATCTAGATAAATATAGGAAGCACCATCAGCAAAAATAGTAATAGTCCCATCAGTCGCAATTATACCACCATAAGGTAACCTACTTGTTAAACTAGCAAAACCATTAAAGAAATGTTGTTTATTAGGTCGTATCACACTAGTTAATGTTGTTATTACTATACTACTAGGAAAATTTCCACTACTTTTTATCATAACACCACGGATTTTAACAAAGTCACCTCTTTTACAATATTGTAAGGGGTGGTTATTACCACTTATATACCCGCTAGGATATGATATATTAGTCCAAGTCAAACCCGTATCACCTTCTAAGACTGATAATCTATAAAATACTCCATTATTAACATTAGTAGTGTTACTATGTAGTTGATAAATATCACAATAATCCTCATCACTTTCTAAAACAATTCTTTTTTTAAAATAAGCATTACCACCGTTTCTATTCATAAAATCCGCCTCATATTGAGAGTCTCCGTGGTCGGGGGTGTAGTCTTTAGAGAAATCATTTAAATCCACTTCATCCACAGTTTCAAAGTCAGTAGGATTTACCGATATAGTGCTATTGGTTGATATTTTTGTAAAATTGCTTTGAGTTGAACTATCTTCTATTGCGGTGACTAGGTTAAATCCGGTTTCTATATAATTTCCACCAGCGTGTTCGTAAATCGTGTAGTTAGCATTATCGTTTTCACAAAATATTTGTAGTAAACACCCCCTTCTTTGACTACCATCAAAATAACTACCATTTGCTCTTAACCGTATTTTATCAATTCCAGTATTAGAAGAACCCGATTTAGATGCTACATATGTGTCTACTGTTATGGTATAACTTGCTTTCATAATAGCTACTGTAAATTGACCGAAGCATCGTCTATTAGTGTCTGTAATAGAAAAAGTAGAATTAGCATATCCAAATAACGGATTACTTACTGAGGGTACTATTGCTATTGTAATCCATCCCTCACTGCCCGATAGAGGTGTACTACCCGTAAATGTAGATTTTGCTCTATAAATATGCTTGTTATCGAAGACCACTATATCAGTATTATTTTTTTGTAGTAAAGCATCATTACTTAAATTAGAACTAGATATTTGACTTCCACCTATTTTATATTGTTTTCCACTAAATAAATTACAATTTGTAGTAATATCTAAATTACCACTATTATTTTTTAATTTAAATCCGCTTGTAGAACTGTCATCAGTACTATCGTCATCAAATTGTATTTTAGAAGTATTATTAGTTGTGTTTAGTGATAAATAACCCGCTTTATCTAAAATAGCGTGAGCGTTATTACCCGTAACATTTACCCCTAAAGTCCCTTGAAAAATAGTTTCTTCGGTATTCTGTATATATGCTATAGTTTTCTGTGAATTTGCGGGAATTGAATTATATAATGCTGTTAAACTATTTACATTTGGTTGCCCTAATTTAAAACTAACATATTCAGTTTCATTACTACCTCCACTAGCAAAAGTTATTATATTTTTACTATTCAATAAATATATCTGAGAATTGAATGTTGCGTTATTACTATATGTTTTAATACCCGCAATTGTTTGATTGCTAGTTAGGTCCACAAAATCCGTATTATCATATTGGGTATCGGATAAATCTGTTCCATCAATAGAAAATTTTTTAGATGATGCTAAATTAAATCCACCACTTCCTAAAGTTCCAATTAATGAGTTATTTATTTTAAAAATATGAGAATCACTAGAAGGAACCGAATAAACTAGGTCACCGTTACTATCTACATCTATGTTATGGTTAGCATCATCTATATTTATTTTTGTAGTAGTAATAGCACCCGTCATAGAAATAGAACCATCTTTTTTAAAATAAGTATTGGTTATTGCTAGAATATCGGTATCATTAGAATTTATATTATTTGTATTTGTTGATATAGATGACTCATTATTTGATATAGTGGTTGCTTGTGATGAGGTAATTCCTACCTTAGCATTATTAGCAATAATATTATTTGTCTGTGTCGTGGTAATTCCTACCTTAGCATTATTAGCAATAATATTATCTCGCTGTGTCGTGGTAATTCCTACCTTAGCATTATTAGCAATAATATTATCTCGTTGTGTAGTGGTAATTCCAACTTTAGCATTATTAGCAATAATATTATCTCGTTGTGTCGCGGTAATTCCTAACTTAGCATTATTAGCAATAATATTATTTGTCTGTGTTGTGGTAATTCCTACCTTAGCATTATTAGCAATAATATTATCTCGTTGTGTAGTGGTAATTCCAACTTTAGCATTATTAGCAATAATATTATCTCGTTGTGTAGTGGTAATTCCAACTTTAGCATTATTAGCAATAATATTATCTCGTTGTGTCGTGGAAATTCCGGTTTTTGCTGTGTTAGCATTAACTAGACCTTGTAATGTAGACATTCCTACTAAATCAGTTAATGCCAAATCACTACCAACCAATTGAAATTTTTTACCAGTCCCTAAATTTAAATTACAACTTAGTGTAGTATCTTGTGATGTAGTTTTTAAAAAAACATCAGTAGGATTTATAGAGGATACTATTAAATTACCACCCGCTGAACTTTTCATAAGTCTATTAGCGGTTAACCCTACCGTTTTAGCGTTAACAGTAGCAATTGAACCTAAAATTGAATCTATTTCAGCATCTGCTGTTATATTTGCGTTATTACTACTTTTAATATCTGTTGTTGATAAATTTAAAATAGATTTGTTATTAAAATCTATAGTATTTGCTTCAAATTTTAAAGTGTTTTCACTATTAGATAACAATTGATTACCACTAGCATCAACTATTTTATCTGCTGTTATACTAATTACACCATCTGTCGATTGAATTAAACCGTCCCAAGTTCTTGACATATATATAATATCCTTATATTTTAATACTCAAAGTTTAAAACAAAAGACACCTCACCACCATTCAAATCTATCTCATTATTTGCTTTATCCACTAATCTAAATTTCAAAGACTGTAAATTATCCCTAGACACTTTACAATATAACATACTATCACTACCGGTAATATTGAAAAAATTCACATTACCATATTCACTAGATAAAGGTAGTTTCTGTAAAATGTTAGTTTGGTTATTACCACTTTTACTTGAATCATATACAAAATCACACAATAAATATAAATAAGGATAACGAATCATTCTAGATATGTGAGGCATAGTTAAGGTAATATTACTCCCAGTAAAAGGGGTTTTTATAAAATCTACACTACTAGACCTAGCACCCATCATATAATTGATGCTAGTAATATCATTATCAACAATTGGAATTTCTAAAAATGTTTCATATGGAAAATCGCTTGATGAGGTATCAAAATATGTTTGACCGAAAGCATAAATATTATGAAAAAATGGAAAAGTATTACCACTTACCGAGTTACCGTTTTTATCTCTAAATTCACTATGTTTTTGTGGAACAATACTAAACCTTTTACGAGTAGAATTATAAGCAACAACCAATTTTGCTTTAGTGTAATTTAGAGAACTACTATAATTATAATTATAATCATAAATATGAGATGTTTTAGCATACATACTAATTTCTCCTAAGGTGTTGTTATGCTGTGGTGAAAAATTACTATATAAATCTACTGGTGTACTATGTGCTATAAAAGGGTTATTTAATAAATCACTCATAATAGGTTCAATTTGTGCGTAATCTACGGATTTGAAATTCATAGTGTTTGATGAAGATATTAATTTTTTTATTTTTAATCCATCTTCTAAAATTACCCCCATATACCACGCATTAGTAGTTAATTTTACATCTAGTTTTAATGCTTGTAGGTCTACCTCATAAGTTCCATCAGTCTGCTTAAAATTATCTAAATCCGCTATAAAAACTATCTTATATTTATTTGCTATTTTCTCCATAAGAAAACCGTATTTAATTCTTTTTGAATTGTGTGTGAAAGTATGTCCGGACTGTTCGGATATTTCATCAAAATGTATTTTAGAAAATCTTAAAAATCTTGAAGATTCAGTATGTAAAAATTTAATAAATACTTGATAATTACTAGCATCATAAGTAGTAGTACCATCGGCGGTAATTAAACCTCTATTTGTTTCATCTCCAGTTAATAATTTAAAAGGTTCATTATCTTTACCTATTAAAGATGTTACGCCCGAACTATATGTTAATTTTGAATTTAATGCTGTTACTAATTCGGTCGCGGTATAATTATCTTCTTCTAAACCGGTTAAAGTAAATCTCACTCGTTTTACCTCTACATTAGATGGTGCGGTTGTGTAATATACTTCATCAAAAGTAAATGTATCGGTTGTTAATACGTTATAAAAAGATGTCGGATATTCACAAGATACCACATTACACGATTTAGCACCTAAAATAGGTTCATCTAATCTTATTGTAAAATCTCCGGCGTGGTCGCTAGTAAATTTAGCATCATCACTTGTTAAATAAAGTCTATTTGGTTGGTTTTGATACGCCATATTATATAATTAAATAATATATTTTATTTCCTTATATTTACAAACTTATTCTAGCACTTCAACAGAACCATTAGTAAATCTTAAAATTCTCTCGTGGTGTAACCAACTATCTACCAAATCTGTGGATTCAATTAGAGAAGTTGATAAAAGTAAAATGTCGGGGTTTTGTGTGGTTTTTATTCCCGAAAAACTACCGCCTTGATTTAACTCGCAGTCCACAGCGATAATGCCCTTACTTACTCCAAATTCTTTACGGGTAATGTGTCCGCAATAAGCATCTTTATTTCTAGCAAATACCTTTAGTGCTTCTAGGTATGACTGAGAAATAGAATTAACTTGACTTACCGGATAAGAATCACTACCAATTTGATAATTCCAACTAGCGTTATCCGTAATCGCTTTAAAAGTATCTAAACTGTCTACGGATTTATTAGAGACACTAGTAGCAACTCTTACCACACTAATTACATCTTTCAATCTTGATACCGAACGAGAAATTCTAACACTATTACCTCCCACACTAGAAGAATGAGTATAGGTTGAATAACTAATATTAATACCGTTAACTAATGCTGATTGATACGCTTTCATATAAGCACCGGTAACCTTAACCTCATCATAATGTAATTCGGGGTTTGATATGCTGTAATTCGCACCCGCTTGATTACCCGTTCCACTTCCATTTAGGACAACTTCGTTACTGTATAACTCAATTTCAATAACTAACCCCTTTAGTGCTCCAGTATCCACAAATTTGCCTACTGAATGAAGAAAACCCGATGGAATATGGAAAGTTAATTTTTCATTTGTATTAGCAACCGCCCCCATTCTATCGTTAATAGAGGTAAATACAACTGCTTGTGTAGCACTTGATGTTGTGGTGTCAGCGATTGCTAAGGTTGGTGATAAACGCTTACCTAAACCACCACCACTTGCTGTATGTGCTGTTTCAATATGAGTTTTTGACATAGAATAATTTTGTAAAACATTATTTAATAACCCCGCCTCTCTAATAGTTTCAATTTGTGACCCAGTCCCCGAACGAATACGAATTTCCTTAATAACACAACCAACCCCATTTGGTGATTCACTAAAATTAGTGGTGTGGTTATTTATTACACTTTGTTTATAATCACAAGTCATAAAAATACTTTGCGGGTCAACAAAATCTCCACTCCTTATTTTAAAGCGTATTGCTGTGGAATCGCCACCCGTAGTAGTTCCTCCACCACTACTAGGAGCAATTTTCATAGAACGCCTATGTAAAACATTATCACTAGAAGGACTAAGTTTATAATGTAATTCGGGGTCTACATCGCTATAATTAAGTTCATTTTCTAACTGTGTTGGTATTGAGTCCGCCATATTTTTTATAAAATAACCTTACATTTTAATTATCAATAGTTTTTTAGAGTTTTCCCTAAACTCATTCCTAAATCCATTAGAGGTTTTGCCTCCACACCTAATGGATTTATAAAGTCCATTGCCTTATTTTCTAACATACCTATTCCTTCTCGTGCTAAATCCTTTAATTTCGGATTATATTGTCCTATATTATCTAAAAGCGATTGTTTACTTTGTGCGTATTTATCCTTTACACTCCCCACCAATTGATTAAATTTCCCTAGATAAGATGAACCATTATTAATAGATTTATGTAAAAATTTATTCCCACCGCTAATCATATTACCAACATTTTTTTGTAACCAAGACATATTTTATATTTTATCGATAGATTTTTGTTTGTCAATATTTTCTATTTGTATTTCATCATCAATTTTAATATCAATATTCTTGTGAGTCAATCTTTTTAGAAATCCAGTATAAAACCTTTGTTTTTTAATGTCTACATACAAAAAATTATAAGGTCTTTCAGTAATAGCAGTAAAAAATATACTTCTAAAAATTTTCTCATCTAAATTAGCGTTAATTTCTGTGCTTATCACATCTAATTCTTGTGGACTTACTCTAAAGATTATGTGATACATAAACTGTAACCTCATAGGTCTAGGTATTGCTCTATAAGATTGTGTGGTTAACCATAAATGTATATTACTATGTCGTAATTTCATTAACAAAGATACTAAAAATTTATTTTGCTTCAGTTTCATATCCCCGCCGAAATCATCAATTATTAACAACTCATGAGTTGCTTTTGTTTTTCCTTTAATTAAAATAAGTTGTTCTTGTTTATCTAAAATCTCGTATATGTGTCCTATGTCTAATGTTTCGTGGAACATAAATTTATGTTTTTTGTCATTTCTTAACATATCCCAATTATTATCTATCTCAATAGTAGGACTAAAAATATGTATTTGTTCGTAATATTTATAGTAAGGAAAAACCCTCCTATTTATCATATTAATTATCATCACGGTTTTCCCACTTCCCGTAGGTGCTGTTATCATAAGATGTTGTGTAGGTAAAAAATGATGTAATTGTTTCACATTCGCAACCGGTAAATTTATTATCTCCATTAATGTAATATTATATTAATTTTGAAAAAATAATTAAGCAAAAATACCAGCACTACTTTTACTATCTCGTTGTCTAGTCCTTTGTTTAGTTCTACCTTTATTTGTATTATCCCCACCGGACATACTAAAATTATCAACATTAAAATTACCTTTTTTACCCTTACCTTTTTTACCCTTACCTTTCTTCTTATCTTTAACAATAGCACCTTCTATAAATCTCTCATTTGAATCTAAACCTTGTGTTCTTTGTCTTCCACCTTTTTTATTAACTGCTTCTAGTAAAATGTTTTTTGCTAATTTTCTAGTTAAATCCTTAACTTGTTGTTTTGATATATAAGGATTGCTTTCACTTGCTTTTAAAACTTCTTTTTTTATTGACTCCGCAAGACCACCATATCTTTTTTGTAAATCAAATTCATTATAACCTAATTCTATTTTATCCATATTTCTTAATCTATTAACAGCATTATTAGATATAGTTTGTAATTGTTGTTTAAATTGTTCTTGTTTTTTTTCCTCAGTTGATTTTAACCTATCAGCAATAAAACCTCTCATACCATTTTTATGAGATGATGCCTCACTCCTCATATATGCTTTTCCCTCCTCGCTAAAAGGGTTAACATCAGCATTAAAACCCAATTTACTAAATTCTTCAACCTCCTTAATTTTTTCCAATTCTTTTCTTTTATCTAAATCTTCTTCCATTTTTTTAATCCGACTATTTGTAAAAGTATTTTCCATTTCAACTTGTAATTGAATATCATTAATAGGTTCTTGTTTAAAATATAACTCTTGATATTTTTGTAACTCTTCGGGTAAAATTTTATGAACCCTAGAAGGAAAATCATTACCACTACCAGCAAGATTACGCATAGATACGCTTTGTTGTAAGTATTTTAAATAAAGGTTTCGTTTCTCATCTCTCGTATACCCAATATCTAATTTTAGTTTAGATATTTTACTAAATTTAGCACGGTTTTTTATCAAATTACTAGTCGCCATTTATAATATTAATTATATTAAATTTTAGTTAAATATTCCATCAAATTTTGTGTTTTTTATATCACTAGGTTTAACTCTTAATTCTTCTTCTTCACTCTCATCACTACTTGAATAAAAAACAACTCGCTTCTTCTTTTTCTTAATAACTTTAGGTTTCCTTACTCTTTTATTTTTTGGTTTTTTAATAATTATCTCTTCCTCTTCTTCACTACTAGATTGTTCCCGCTCACTCTCACTTTCATCTATAATATTATTTAACACACGCTCAACCATATCATTACTATCTTCATCTTCTTCGTAAATTTTTTGTTTGACTTTCTTAGTTAAATTGTTTACTCTTTCTTTGGATTTTATTTCCTTCATTTCATCGAGTTGTGCTCTTTTTTTTTTAATATTTTCCATCCGTTTCAATCTACCTTTTGCTAATGCTAATCTCCTTTTTTCTGTAAATTGAAAGGGTTTTTTCTCCTTACCTTTTTTTACTTTAACCACATCTTCAACCACATCTTCAACTACATCATCATCTTCTATATTCACACTCTTAATAATAAAATCATCTTTTTTAGTCATATATTCTTAACAAATATTTAAATAAACTCCGTTTTCTTCAGTATTGAACGAGATTGAAGATTGAAGAATAAATAAAAAATGTAAGGATATATTAATATGACAAACAAATATTACTTAGCAAATAGAGCAACTCGTATTGAATATCAAAGGGAGTATAGACTTAGGAGTAAAAATAAAAATATAAGAGATTTAACAAAAGTAAGGAAAAAATACAAGAAAAAACCAGTTCCTAAAACAGAGGTTAAAAAGAAAACTATCACAATAAAATTTAATTAAAAATATTGGTTATTAATAGTTGGCGATAGATTAAATTCTAGTGGATAAAATCCTTAAACAACTCAATTTTATTATCTAAGCATTAACAAATGGGAGTAATCCAAACAAAAGAAGAATTAAAAGAAAACTCGGTTATGTTGAATGCTCTAGAGTATCCGTATGGGATATGGTCTTATGAAAAACCAAAAAACTTTGACTATTATTTTACAAACAAAAGAAATTTTCGTGTAAGTAGGAATCATTACCCTCAATACGAAAAAGGTAACTATTTCGGATATTACGAAGATTTAGATTATTGGGATAATCTTAGTTTCATAGAGAATAGAGAAATTGATAACGAAATTGAAAGAGCATTTTAATATAATTAATATATATAATGATTAAGATTATAAATAAAATCATATATTTTCTCAAAAAAATAAAGGAAGGTTTTATTAACTGTAAAGATGAAACAAAAACCACTATACAAACCATTCAAAAGCAAAATAAAAAACAAGAAATTTAGCGTATATGTAAAAGGAGATAATGGTAATATTATTATAAAGCATTTTGGAGATAGTCGGTATCAAGATTTTAGACAACACAAAGACGAGAAACGAAGAGAAAGTTATAGGAAAAGAGCACGTGGTATCAAAAACAAAAAAGGTGAATACACATATTTAGATAAAAACACATCAAATTATTGGTCTTTTAATTATCTGTGGGGGTAATATAATGAAAGAGTGTAAAGGTAATTGTGATAAAGAAAAAAAGAAGTTAGTAAAGAAGGTAGTAAAGAAGGTAAAAAAAAAGGTAGTAAAGAAGGTAAAAACACCTAGTAAATATCATAAATGTGCTAAGGAAACCGGTAAATGTAAAAATTTAAAACAAGGTGTAAAAGGTTATCATAAATGTGCTAAGGCGAACAACTGTAAAAAAGCAGATAGAATTACTTTAGATGGTGTAGATAAAATTAAGTTAAAGGGGGTTGTAAGTAAAATAAAAAAGTCTACCGCAAAAGCAACAATAACTAGAGGGTTTAGTAAGATGGTTAAACTAAAAAAACCTAAACCTAAAAATACAATAACGGAAAGTAAAATTCTTTTAAATCTTCTTCGGGAATCAAAAACTAAACCTAAACTAAAGTTTGATGATGACACCTTAAAAGCACAAAGATTTAGTATTAATGTTAAAAGGAATCCGGATGGAAATCCTAGACGGTTTGGTATGGAGGATAGAATTATTACCCCCGAACTGTGTAAGGAGGTAGTAAAACAAGTAAAATTGTTGGAAAAATTTAAGAAGAATAACTACAAAAAAAATACCGATGTTCCGAAAACAAAAGAAAAATTAACTAAATACATTGATGGTAAATTTAGATATTACAAAAAGAATGAATTAGAAAATATCATAGGAAAATTACAATTCTTTATGAAAGATAAAGAACAACAATTAATAGATTATTTTAAAGACTGTGGGACTAGAGAGGAAATTTTTTTAAGATTAGGACAAGAAATATTAACTAAAGATAAAAAAATAATATTGGAAGAAATAAAAAAACAACGCTCAAAACAAACCAAAGATTTTACTTTACCTCATTGGTAACTCGTTTGTCAATTATTTTAAATGTAAGCATATATTAAATGATACCAATCATTAAAACTGAATATTTTACATTAACAGATTTTTTTATATTTTTAAATTCTATTAAGTTTGAGGAAATAAAATGGGATAATGTTTTATTAACCTAACTAAAAAATATGCTTATATTTCCCTCTAAAATTATTTCTTGTTTTAGGACAAAATAGATTAAAATACCAACATTCACTAGGTATAATTTCTTTACTTGAATTATTTACTATTTTATTAATAGTTATCCACTCCGTTTCATCTATTGCC
>Ga0209482_1002185_pt1 | contig 12438 bp, 12 predicted proteins | sample CoawatmetaG10DNA_FD_187512 | JGI IMG/M metagenome (GOLD analysis project Ga0209482, IMG submission 187512) | Marine microbial communities from the West Antarctic Peninsula - Coastal water metaG104-DNA (SPAdes) (version 2) | ecosystem: Environmental > Aquatic > Marine > Coastal ...
GAACTACGGTAATGAGAACTGTAGAGTCTTCCGTCTCTTCGAAACAAGAATTAAATGCTTTTGAAGGTTGGACAAACAAGTTTCTTTTTCCACCGCATGAGTTTAGCATCGCCAATGCTATGATTACTAATTTTCATCCACCAAAATCTACCTTGCTAATGCAAGCAGCTGCTTTTGGAGGATATGACTTTATTATGGATGCTTACAAGGTTGCCATTAAAGAAGGATATAAATTCTCTACATATGGAGATGCAATGTTAATTATATAAGCATTATAAAATGCAAAGATTAAAACTGGCACTTGAATTAAGTGTCAGTTTTTTTATGCATATTTTTGCAATGGATTTTAATCCGAATCATTTTATCTTTAAAGCATTCTATTTTGAATAAAAAGAAGGACATCAGAGCATTAACAAAGGAAGAATTACGGTTTTTCTTTGTTGAAAACAACGACCAAGCTTTTCGCGGGAATCAGGTTTATGAATGGCTTTGGAGTAAGTCTTTACATACCTTTGATGCGATGACTAATATTTCAAAGGAAACAAGAGAGATGTTAGCCGCCAATTTCGTGATCAATCATATAAAAGTAGATTCCATGCAGAAAAGTAAGGATGGAACGATTAAAAATGGAATTAAATTACACGATGGCTTGATTGTAGAGTCTGTTTTAATACCAACAGAAAAAAGAACAACAGCCTGTGTTTCTAGTCAGGTAGGGTGCAGTTTAGATTGTAAATTCTGTGCAACTTCGCGTTTGAAAAGAATGCGAAATCTAAATCCAGATGAAATTTATGACCAGGTAGTGGTAATTGACAAACAGAGCCAGTTGTATTTCAATCATAAACTGTCAAATATTGTTTTTATGGGCATGGGAGAACCCCTAATGAACTACAAAAACATGATGAAATCGATAGAAATGATTACCTCTCCTGAAGGACTAGGAATGTCTTCAAAGAGAATTACAGTTTCTACTTCTGGTGTGCCAAAAATGATTAAAAAGATGGCAGATGAAGAAGTGAAATTTAATCTAGCCGTTTCTTTGCACTCTGCAATAGATGAGGTTAGAACGTCTATCATGCCATTTAATGCAACGTTTCCTTTAAAAGATTTAAAAGAATCATTGGAATATTGGTATGAAAAAACAGGCAGAGCCATTACCTATGAATACATTGTTTGGGACGGAATTAATGACAAAAAAGAAGATATAAAGGCCTTGGTAGCATTTTGCAAGGCAGTGCCTTGTAAGATTAATCTAATAGAATACAATCCTATTGATGATGGTGAATTCCAACAGGCACATTCTTCTGCAATAAACAACTACATCTCTAATTTAGAAATGCATGACCTTACAGTAAACGTGAGAAGAAGCAGAGGGAAAGACATTGATGCTGCTTGTGGGCAATTAGCAAATAAGAGTTAAATTTTTTTAATTTTTAAATGAAGAAATCCAAAGAAGAACACAGTGTTTCTTCCTTGGATTTTTTTTAGTCTTGTAAAAATGTAAAATACTTGCCAGTCGCTATTCTTTTATAATTTTAAAAGATTGAGAACCGTTTTCTACTTTTATAGACATAAAGTAAAGACCACTAGATAAGTTACTGAGGTTAACAGTATTATTTAAGACTTCTTTTTCTTGAATAACTTTTATTGTTTGGCCCAGTTGACTTACAATGGTAATACTATTAATTAATTTATATTAATAGTTACTATCTCTTTTACTGAATTGGGATAGATACTTATCTTTCCAATACTGTTATCTTCCGTAGATAATGCATTGCCATAAGATACTTCAAAATCATCAACCATAAATGTGGCTTGGTTAGTACAATCGTAATGTCTTATTAAAAATCCAATAGTTTTTGCTGCAAATGTTGCAGGCACGTCTACACTAACCATTTTAGCCGTTTCAGCTCCACCAGCAGTTAAGGTTTCTGAGTGAATGGGAGCAGCTAAGTTTGCGCCGTCAGCGTTATCATAAACATATACCGTGAAATTTTCTGCAAAATCTGGAGTATATGAAGCTGCAACTCTCATTTTAAAAACGATTCCCGTTTCTGCCGCGGGTATGTCCATCGTAGGAGTAAAAAGCAGATTGTCAGGCGTTAGTGGCCCAGTGGATATATATGATGAAGAGCCCCAATATATTCCTGTTAAACCGGCAGCTGAACTACTTGCATTAGTGTTATAAAGGCCCCAATTGTTTCCATCTGCGTCCATATCATTAACACCAAAAGTGCCATAAGTAGCACTATCTTCTAAATTATCTGACCAAACAACGGTTTGAGCACTGATTAAATTCGCCATTAAAAAGGCGCAAAGAGTAAAAATAAAAGTAATTTTTTTCATAGTATGAAATGTTTAATATTAGTCCTAAAATTATATTAATTAAATTGAACACCAGTATTGGTTGCAGATAATCTAATTTTTTTGGCTTTTTTGTGCTGTTATTAGAGTGTATTTGTACGGTTGTTTGCGATTACAGTAATATTAATTTTTACACAGTTATTTTTTGTTTTTAATGTGTACAACCTTTTTTTTTAAGTTAAAAATAATTAAAACGCCTTTTAAAAATTAGAAAATACCCATATCTTTGGTACGCGATGAAACCAGTAGAACTTATAAAACTTCCCATAAAAAATGAGATGGAGCTCTTTGAAGAGAAATTCAAGGATGCTATGCTTTCAAAAGTCCCGCTACTTAACAGAATTACCTATTATATAGTCCGTAGAAAAGGAAAACAAATGCGTCCGATGTTTGTTTTTTTAGTGGCAAAAATGGTTTCTAATGGTGGCTTTGATGAGCGAACCTATAGAGGGGCTGCAGTAGTAGAACTTATTCATACAGCAACTTTGGTGCATGACGATATTGTAGACGATAGCAATATGCGTCGTAGCTTTTTTTCTGTGAATGCACTGTGGAAGAATAAAATTGCAGTCTTAGTGGGTGATTTTCTATTGTCTAAAGGCCTGTTGTTGTCTATTGATAACAATGATTTTGACCTGCTGAAATTAATTTCTATTGCAGTGCGTGAAATGAGCGAAGGCGAGTTACTACAGATAGAAAAAGCGAGAAAATTAGACATTACAGAGGATATCTATTTTGACATTATTAGAAAGAAAACGGCCACATTAATTGCTGCTTGTTGCGGAATTGGTGCTGCTTCTGTTGGAGCAAATCAAGACTGCATTCGTAAAATGAGGAAATTTGGGGAGTATATAGGAATTGCTTTTCAGATAAAAGATGACTTGTTTGATTATTCAGAGGCTAAAATAGGAAAGCCAACAGGTATTGATATCAAAGAGCAAAAAATGACCTTGCCGTTAATCCATGTTCTGAATACCTGCTCTAAAAAAGAGAAAGCTTGGTTGATCAACTCTATTAAAAAGCACAATAAAGATAAAAAACGAGTGAAAGAGGTCATTACATTTGTTAAAGATCATGGCGGTATTGCGTATACAACAGCTAAAATGAATGGATACAAACAAAAGGCTTTGGTATTGCTAAAAGACTTCCCAGATTCTGAGTACAAAACATCTTTGGAAACAATGATAGATTACGTAGTTTCTCGTAAAATATAATACAAAGTATAGATCGGGTACTAGTTCTTTATATTTTACAAAGCTAAAAGTTCTTCTATAAATGCTCTTGAATTAGACAGTCTTGGCACTTTGTGTTGTCCACCTAATTTACTTTTTTTCTTTAACCAACTATAAAATAATCCTTTTTTTGCTTGGTGTACTTTTGGAGGCATTAAAGTAATATTTAAATTTCGTTTCGCTTCGTAGTCAGAATTAATGCCTTTCAAAGCGGTATCCAAAAAAGCAGAGAACGTATTTAGAGCGTCTGGTTTTTTACTAAACTCAATCATCCATTCGTGTCCACCTTTTTCTTTTCCTTCCATAAAGATAGGCCCTACGGTATAATCTAAAATTGCAGCGCCCGTTTTTTCACAAGCAATTTTTAAGGCATCTTCTACATTTTCGATGTTCAGTTCTTCACCAAATACATTTATATAATGTTTTGTGCGTCCTGTGATTTTAATTCGGTAAGGTTTCAATGCTGTAAAACGAATGGTATCTCCAATTAAGTAGCGCCATAGTCCGGCATTGGTAGTAATAATTAAGGCATAATCTGTATCTTTTTTAACATCAGCAAGCGTTATCGTTTTCGAGTTTTCGCCGTTGTACTCTGTCATGGGAATAAACTCATAGAAAATTCCATAATCCAACATGAGCAGCAGTTCTTTAGAACCATTGAGGTCTTGCAGTGCAAAAAAGCCTTCAGATGCATTGTAGATTTCGTAGTATTTGAAATCTGCTTTTGGAATCATTTTTTTATATTGCTCTCGGTAGGGATTAAAATTTACACCTCCATGAAAGTAGACTTCGAGGTTTGGCCAGACTTCTATAATATTTTCTTTTCCAGTCCGCTCTAGGACTCTATTTAGCAGCACAAGCATCCAACTTGGAACTCCCGCCAAGCTTGTGATGTTTTCATGGATGGTTTCATCAATAATGGCATCCATTTTAATTTCCCAATCGCTCATTAAAGCAACTTCCTGTGCAGGAGCAGAGCTATAATCTGCCCAAAAAGGCATATTTTCTATAATAATTGCAGACAGATCGCCTACATAAGATTCATTGTCTTGATACACTTCTGAGCTGCCGCCGAGCCGCAAGCCTTTCCCTGTAAATAAGTGGGTCTCTGGATTGTTATGAATGTAGTTGCACAACATATCTTTACCTGCTTTCATGTGGCAATACTCTAAGGCATCCTCAGAAACTGGAATAAATTTACTTTTAGCATTGGTGGTTCCACTGGATTTTGCAAACCATTTAATGGTAGATGGCCAGAATAAATTCTGCTCTCCCTTTCTACAGCGTTCTATAAGTGGTTCAAAAGTTTCGTATTTTTGAATGGGAACTTTAGCAGCAAAATCTGTATGATTTTTGATCATCTCGAAAGCATGCTGCTTTCCAAATTCTGTGTTTTTAGCAGTCTGTACAAGCTGCAGTAACAATTCTTTTTGCACTTCGATAGGATATTTTAAAAATAACTCAATTTGATGTTTTCGTTTTTTTAAAAACCAAGAAATTATAGAATTGATAATCTGAAAAGCCATGGAAAATTGTAAATTTGTTTTGTTCGATCCTTAAACGAAGATAGCTTTAATATCGAAAACTAAAAACAGTAAAACCTTTTATATGAAGTACCAGGGAGTTTTAAAAAAAATGATGACGGAAAATGCTGTTGAAATTCAGTATTATTTAGACATGCAAACTGATTTTCTAAATATGAATCAGTTGCTACATAAAGAAATTTCTTTGAACTTTGTAGGCTATGAGTGTTTAAACTGTCATTCCAACAAGGAGATTTATAGACAAGGCTACTGCAAGTCTTGTTTTTTTGATGCACCAAACGCGGGAGATTGGATTATGCGACCCGAATTAAGTACGGCACACTTAGACCAAGAAGACAGAGATTTAGCCTATGAGAAATCTGTGCAATTACAGCCACACATTGTGTATTTAGCAAATTCTGGAAATGTAAAAGTTGGCGTTACAAGACAAACGCAAGTGCCTACACGCTGGATTGATCAGGGCGCGCACGAAGCCATCGAGATTGTTGCCGTTCCAAACAGATATTTGGCCGGTATTACAGAGGTTGCCTTGAAGAACCATGTTGGGGATAAAACCAATTGGCGAAAAATGTTGAAGAACGAGATCGAAGACGTGAGTTTAGTGGAGTGGCGCGAGAAACTTAAAGAATTTATCCCGGAAGAAGCGGCGCCCTATTTTATTGACAACAAGACAACCACGCATTTAAAATTTCCAGTAATTAAATACCCAGAGAAACCAAAAAGTCTAAACCTTATTAAAACCCTCGCTTATAAAGGGACACTAATAGGTATAAAAGGACAGTATTTAATTTTCGAAGACCAAACGGTTTTCAATGTCCGAAGTAATGAAGGTTTGGTAGTGTCTATCCAACTATAAACAAGGGACGAAAGGGATACAGATGCAGTACTCTTTTCAATCGCTTCAAGCTACTATTCCATCCAAGCGGATGTGATAGCTGTATGGCATTTTACTTTGTTAAATTAATTTTTTAATTTTATTTATAATCAATTGTGCAGTTTAAATGAATGTGTCTAAAGCAGCTACCTTAAAAAGCTTGTGATAATTGTATTATATTTGAAATCATCAACTTAAAATAATTTCAGATGCCATTTACTACGATAAAAGTTATTGAAAATGTATTCACGAATGCACAGAAAAAAGAAATGCTTGAAAAAGTTACAGCAGCTTTGATTGCTGTTTGTGGCGAAAAAACAAGAAAAGGGCAGTGGGTTGTAATTGAAGAGGTTAAAAAAGGTGATTGGGCAATTGGTGGAGAGATTGCCAATCCAACATAATGAGCATTGTTGCTTCAAAAAATTAAGGCATTTTACAGCATTTTCGCTGCGTTAAATTTGTGAATATTCCAAAGCACCAGGCGGTGCTAACAGAGTGCAATTGGGGACGTTTAATTTTACTACACTTGAATTATTTCTTTGCAGGTTTAAAAAAATCATAATGAAAACAAAAAATAAACAAAAGGGATACTATATAGGCTTGGGTTTAATTGCTGGAACAATAGTTGGTGTCTTAACAGAGAATATAGGCTTGTGGTTGTCCTTAGGAATTGTTTTTGGAGCAGCCATGGAAACGCAGCATAAAGAGACCGAAAATAAAAAGTAGGCCGTTTGCTAAAGGCTAAATCAGATACCGTCTCTTTTGATTAGTTTTTGGGATGCTAGGTCATTTAAAGCTCTTTAAATTGTAACTATGAAAAAAATACTTTTTTCACTATTGGTCTTAACATCTTTTATTTTAAGTGGGCAAAAGGTATTCGTTGTGCGCTATGAAAATCAAGCGGATATCAAAGTTTTTGCAGTGAAGTATGCATCGCAGGCGGATGTGAAAATTTACAAGGTCGCTTATGAAAATCAGGCAGGTAAGAACGATGGAAGATGGTTTTTCACGGACTATGAAAATCAAGCTGAAAAAAAAATATTTTTTGTGAACTATGAAAATCAAGCAGATTTAAAAATTTACTTTGTCCAATATGAAAATCAAATAGGATGGAGAAATAAAGCAAAACAATATTTAATGTTTTAAAGAAGTACAGCGTGTTACAGTAGACAGTTTTCGTTTGGTTCTTTCAAATACATTCGTTTTTAGTTCTTTTAAAACAGATAACCTTGCAGAAATACACGGTTATTTTATTTTGTATATATTTCCAGTATGAAGAATAAATATTGGAGTGTTTTAAAAATAATATTGGCATTGTTTTTAATTTTTGGAGGCGTGCAACATTTTCTAAAACCGGAGGCCTATGTTCCTTTTGTCCCTGTGTTTTTACCCGGTACTATGGCAATCATATATGCATCTGGACTATTAGAAATTGTACTTGGGATTGCTTTGTTTTTTAAAAAGTGGGCGTATATGGGGGCTACAGGAATTCTGATTTTAATGCTACTCTTTTTACCAATCCATATATGGGATGTCTTTTCTGATACACCAGCAATAGGAAGTCAAACAGCAGCTTTGATTCGATTACCACTGCAGTTTTTACTTATAGGGGCCGCTTGGAAAGTAAAAAACAAGATTTTAAGGAGGTAAATAAATTTTTAAATTAGTAGCGTTTCGGTGTCTCTAATTTAGGAATTACGAATCCTATAAAAAGGAGCTTTGGTATTTTACCTCTAGTTGTGAATCCATTTATGTATAATTTTTTTTTATGTATATCATTAAAAGTATAAATGCAAATAGATGTTAGAGATACTTTAGATTTGTATTATTAAAATGTAGCTTGGAAAAAGAAAAAACAAGTCTGAGAAATCAGGCTTTTTTTTATGGACTTAAGTTTTAATATTGGCTTGCAGTAGCTTTTCTAATACTTCCTCCACACCAAATTCCGAATTGCTTTTGGTACTGTAGTTTGCTCTTTTTTTAAGTGTTTTGTGGGCGTTTTGCATGGCAAAGCTAAAAGTTGCCTCTTCGAACATTTCTAAATCATTGAGGTAATCACCAAATACCATGGTTTCTGCTTTCGAAATATTTAAAAGTCGCTGTATCTCTTTTAGTGCATTCCCTTTATGTACACCATGGGAAGAAATATCCAACCAGTTTTGGCCAGAAATTTTCAGTAAATAGTCACTTTCTAAGTGCTGTAACGCTGGATATATAAAAATTTCTGAAGAAGAAAAATGATACGTTGCTATCTTTAGTATCGGAGTTGTTTCTGCAACAGTAGTAAGATCATCTACAACACTATAGTTGTGATAGTATTCTTGAAATAACTTGATAAATGCAGCATCTTTACTTTCTATAAATGCTGTTTCTTGGGTACATAAAACAATATGGGTATCCTTTATATTTCTTAATACAGGCAATATTTCCTGAACTTTTGAAGCTGCGATTGCTTTTAAGAGCAACACTTCATTTCCCTTTTTAGCAACTCCTCCATTTTCTGCAATGATATAGATGGCTTCTTTAATAGGAGCAAGTTTGTCGACAATGCTATTGTATTGGCGCCCACTAGCAGCGCAAAAAAGAAGCTGTTGTTTTTGCAGTTTTTTAAAAAGTGTAAAAAATCTTTGACTTACCTGGCCCGCTGGGTTTAGGAGTGTGCCATCCATATCAAAAACGACTAATTTTACCTTCGTTAAATCCATGGGTTACGACTTCTTGGTCGAATTTCGCTCTACTAAATCCGTTTTGATAATTACTGTTTTTGGTGCTTCTTTTTCTTCTGACTTATTCTCCAATCTGTCAATCAATAATTTGGCGGCAGTAGCTCCCATCTTTTCTCCGTGCTGACTTACAGTGGTCATTTTAGGTTGTGAGTGCCTTGCAAGAATACCATTAGAAAAACAGACTACTGCAAAATTCTCAGGTACTTTATGTCCCTTTTTTTGAGCCACTTTCATAGCTGCAATTGCAGAAGATTCATCTGTTGCTATCACTGCATCAATGTCATTTTCGGCAAATATTGGCGCTAAAATATTCTCATATTCTTTGTAGTCGTCTGCAGTAATATTTATAATGAGATTGTTATTGACCGATAATCCTGCTTTTTCTAAACCTTTTAAATATCCTTGGTGTCTTTTTTTACCCACCTCTAAATTACTAATCGTAGAGATAAAGGCAATATTTTTACTACCAGATTTTGTTAGGTATTTTACAGCTTTAGAAGCCCCTTTAAAGTCGTCTGTAATTACTTTGTCACATTTTATAGGTTCTGCAATTCTATCAAACATTACAATAGGAGTTCCATTTTCTAAGATTTCTTCAAAATGTTTAAAGTCCCCTTTTAAAACGGTTTCTTCCGCTAAAGAAAGAATAAAACCATCAATGCTTCCATTAGATAGCATTTCCATTGTTTCGGTCTCTTTTTTATAAGACTCGTTAGAAATACAAGAAATTATTTTATATCCTTTTTCATTCGCTACTTTTTCAATACCGTTAAATACTTGGGCAAAAAAGTAGTTTAGCATGTTTGGAATGATGATTCCAATCGTTTTTGTCTGCCTATTTTTTAAACTTAATGCGTTAAAATTTGGCTTATAATTGTGCGCTTTGGCGTATTTTTTTATTTTTTCTTTGGTGCTTACGCTGATTTCATAGCTGTCGTTTAGGGCCTTAGAAACGGTAGATATAGAAACACTAAATTCTTTCGCAATGTCTTTTATGGTAAGTCTTTTCATAGAATGTAGAAAATAAAATTACAAAATACAAAATTTCCTGTTCTTGTAATACAAGAAACGCATTATTTTAAATTTTTTGTAGTTTCGATTTGCTGCGAATTTCATAGACAAGAAAAGAAAATAGAAGAAGATACTCCACCCAAACGAACCATAAATTTTCTTTCCAAATTGTATTTGTATAGCTTTCATAGGATAAGAAAATCAAGAAAGACCAGACTACAGAAAATTTATAAGTGCTAAAAACACCAAGAATTAAGGGAGTTGCAATATACCAAGGATGCACGGTTGTGGCTGTAAAATAGTAAAAGCTAATTCCAAACAATAGCGAGGTATATAAGGGAATTCCTTTTATGGCTTTTTTAAATAAGGAGCGATATAATAGATATGCAATCGTTAGGGAAGCTGTAATTTTACTTATAATAGCAATTTCATTATATCCTCGAAAAGCATACCCTATTTCTCTAAAAACATAGTAAAAGCTCGCGTTGAACTCAAATTTCCCAAACCATAAACCTACAGATCTAGAATAGTTTTCAATAAGAGAGGCAGTATAAAAGGGAAGAAATAATAAGAGGGTAGTTCCTACTATAAGGGTATAAAAACAAATAAGTTTTCCGATTTTTCGGTTTCTTGAGGCGATGGAGTTGTTATCATTCTTTACGAACCATTGAAAGAATAAAGGCAAAAATAACAATGGTATTAATTTAACAGCAATAGAACATCCAACCAGTATCGCTGCCCACACCCATTTTTGTTGCTGTAATTTATAAAATGCCAAGACTAGAAAAAAGAGCATAACAGGTTCAAAATGTAAGTTCCCCGTCATTTCTATGATGATAAAAGGGTTTAAAAAATACCAAAAAATATTTTTCACGGGTATCTTTAAATGCGCCAATACTTTTTTTCCATAATATAGAATTCCGATATCGGCCAATATAACAAACATTCTGAGTACGATGGTTGCACCAAAAATACTTTTACTAGCAAATAGTGCGGCAATAAAAAAACACAATTGATTTAGCGGTGGATAGTTTGTATAATGGCTGCCATTTAAGACCCCCATTCCTTTGTACAATACTTCTGCTTGCGCAATAGGTTGCAGTGCTTGTTGTACCAAGTTTTCTGGTAAATAAAGATACGGATTGTAACCATTAAAAAGCATGCGACCATCCCAGATAAAGCGGTAAAAATCCTGTGATAAATTTGGAGTAGAAAATAAAAAAATTAAACGAAATAAGATGGCAATCACCGCCAATGCCAAAAAAGTAGTATTTTTTTGTTGGAGGAGCATATAGAAACCTGCAAACAATGCACACCACAAAAAACAGAAAGTGTTAAATGCTGTTCTTTCTAAAAAGTAGGCAAAGACAAAATATAAAAGAACACTGATGATAACAATACATAACGTCTTATATTTTTCTAAGAACAGCATTACGCTTTTGAGAATACAGATTTAAAGAATACATAACTAAATCCAATAGTAAGCATAAAGTGAAAAGGGAATAGACCAAAATCTCCTCCTTGATTACCTACAATAAAAGCACTGTACATTCCAAAGATAAAATAAAGGACTAAAAGACCTTCTAAAATAACATGAACAGAGGGTTTGTTGGTGATGTATTTATTTTTTTTCCAGCCATCTTTTGCTGTTTTAATATTGAATTTTGGTGTTCTTACAAATTCACTTTTCTTACCGAAATGACCTTCTAATACTGCAATGGTGTTGTGCAGTGAGAACCCCATTGCAATGGAGAAAAACGTGAAAAAGGCAGCAATGTATTTAAAGAAATTTTTGAGGCCACCACCGTAGCTGTTTTTATACATATACCAATAGCAAATAAAGAAAATAAGAGAGCTAACTACAAAGAAGCTCATTACATAGAAGTATACTTTTAAGTGTGCAAATTCGTTTTTAATATACAACATAGGAATACTTAAAACAGCAACTAAAAAAATACAGGTAAACATAGAGCTATTTAGAAGGTGCAGTATGCTGTGTATTTTTGTTTTCAAAGACACATTTTTACTTCGAAGAACTCGTTTCATCATTTTTTGAAAATTCTCTGCTCCTCCTTTGTTCCAACGAAACTGTTGTGATCTAGCCGCACTGATGATTACTGGTAATTCCGCAGGTGTTTCTACATGTTCCAAGTATTTAAATTTCCAGTTTTTTAACTGTGCTCTGTAACTTAAGTCTAAATCCTCGGTAAGGGTATCTCCTTCCCAATTTCCTGCATCGTAAATACATTCTTTGCGCCAAAGACCTGCCGTTCCATTAAAGTTAATAAAATGTCCTTGGCTATTTCTACCTACTTGCTCTAATGTAAAATGTGCATCTAAAGCAAAAGCTTGAATTTTTGTCAGCGTAGAGTATGATCTATTAATATGACCCCAGCGCGTTTGCACTACACCAATCTCTTCATTTTTAAAATAAGGAACTGTTTCTAGTAACCATTCTTTTTGTGGCAAAAAATCAGCATCAAAAATAGCGATGAAGTCTCCTTTTGCCGTCTTTAGGCCTTCTTTTAGCGCACCTGCTTTAAACCCTTGTCTGTTATCTCTTCTAATGTGCTGAATGTCAATTCCTTTTTCTTGAATTTCTTTGACATATTTTGCGGTTATTGCAACGGATTCATCTGTAGAGTCGTCCAGTACTTGAATTTCTAATTTATCGATCGGATACGAGA
>Ga0209482_1002190_pt1 | contig 12406 bp, 13 predicted proteins | sample CoawatmetaG10DNA_FD_187512 | JGI IMG/M metagenome (GOLD analysis project Ga0209482, IMG submission 187512) | Marine microbial communities from the West Antarctic Peninsula - Coastal water metaG104-DNA (SPAdes) (version 2) | ecosystem: Environmental > Aquatic > Marine > Coastal ...
TTTTTCATATGTGGGTTATTTAATACCCAAACTTTAACGTAAATTCATTATTATTTTTTTAATAACTTTTTCCACCCACTTTTTCCTCACACCTGCTACTAGAGAGAGGATAAATTTAGCTATTAGGAAAAGCGCTAAAATTGCAAAAAGATAAAGAGATAATTTGCTACCATAAAAAATATCAATTAATATTATTAATAACATGGGATCTGTAGTTCTTGCACGTCCATCTAGTACTGATCCAATTTGGCTTACCAATAAAGGGTATAAACTAGATTTTTCATTTAAGTCTTTATGTAAAGTTTGATCGCTAATGTTTTTAGCCTTATTAGAATTTTCATCAGTTTTAATAATCTCTGGCAAAGACCTTATCATTGATGCTGATGCCGATTGCATGAACTGATGGCCAAGAAGATGCTACAGCGATTCGATGTCAAGCTTTAATTCATAAGGTTCCATGCACACTGTTGCTGCGGCATTTGCTATGCTTGATGGGCTAATAAGTCATGATAAGCTAGTTCTTAGATCTTTACAATCAATGCACAAATAAGTTTTATGGATACAATACCTATAACCGTTGGTGGGGCAAAAGCTCTTGAAGTTGAGTTGCTGAGACTAAAAGATCAGGAGCGCCCAAGAATAGTAAGTGATATTGCTACGGCAAGAGAGCACGGAGATTTAAAAGAGAATGCTGAATATCACGCAGCTAAAGAAGAGCAAGGTTTTATTGAAGGAAGAATTTAAGATATTGAATCTAAGTTGTCTCGTTTGCAAGTCATAGATGTTAAGCATCTTAATCAGGATGGCCGTTGCGTATTTGGTACCACACTTAAACTTTTAAACCTTTCTGACGATACTGAAATCACTTATCAAATTGTTGGTGAGGATGAGGCTGACATCAAGCTTGGTAAAATTTCATGCCACTCTCCAATCTCCAAAGCCTTGCTAGGCAATGAAGAGGGCGATGAAGTTATAGTTCAAGCTCCAATTAGCGATATAATATATGAAATTCTTGAAGTTAAGTATATCTAATGAAAAATTTATGGTCTGATACTGACTCGACTTTGTTCGAGGGCGAGTTAGCATTGCGAGTTTATACATCTAGATTACTTGGGCAAGACTCAACGCTAGTTCTCCATGGAGGTGGCAACACCTCAGTCAAAATTAGTGAAAGTAATATTGTGGGAAATCAGGAAGAAATTCTGTATGTAAAAGGAAGTGGCTGGGATCTAGAGTTTATTGAAACAGCAGGTTTTTCTCCAGTCCGAATGAATCATATGCTAAGTCTAGCTAAATTAGACTCTCTCTCAGACCCACAAATGGTTAATGAGCTAAAAACTCAATTAACTAATGCAACATCTCCTACGCCTTCTGTTGAGACAATTTTGCATGCAATATTACCCTTTAAGTATGTTGATCACACTCATGCTGATGCGGTAGTGACAATTACAAATACCTTAGCAGGGAAAGATCGAATAAGAGAAATTTACGGCGATCGAGTTGTTATTATTCCTTACGTAATGCCAGGGTTTGATTTGGCTAAAGATGTTGCGCGAATCTTTTTAGAGCAATCTACAGATAAAACTGAAGGAATGATTTTGATGAATCATGGCATATTTTCTTTTGGAGGTAATGCAAAGGAGTCTTATGATCGTATGATTAGCCTTGTGAATGAGGCTGAAAACTATTTAGTAATTAACAATGCTTGGGACATTGATAAATCAGAAACTAACTTTTCAGTACAAAAAATAAGAATTCAAGTAGCAGAGTTAAGGAAAAAAATTTCTTTGACTGTTGGAAAGCCTATATTGATGAGCCTTACAAATAGTCAACTAGGCCTTAGTTTTTCTAATAGAAAAGATGTAAATGAAATAGCAACTAGAGGTCCTTTGACTCCAGATCATGTGATTCGTACTAAACGAATACCCATGATTGGGCGAGATGTGAATAAATATAATGAAGAGTATGCCTCTTATTTTAGTAAAAATGAAATTAATGCTAAGGCAAGAAAGACAATACTTGATTCCGCTCCAAGAGTTATTTTGGATAAGGAGTTTGGACTCTGTGCAGTTGGTAAAAATATGTCAGAGATTGGTATTATTTCAGACATATATGAGCATACAATGCAAAGCATTCTAAGAGCAGAAAAATTGGGTGGCTTTGAGGCTCTTCCTGCCAAAGATATATTCGATTTAGAGTACTGGGATCTAGAGCAAGCAAAATTACTTAAAAATAAAAGTTCTTTAGCTTTTGAAGGTGAAGTTGTTTTAATTACTGGAGCAGCTTCGGGTATTGGAAAAGCATGTGTAGAATCTTTTCTTTGCAGGGGTTCTGCAGTTATTGCATTAGATTTAGATCCTTCAATCGAAACTGCTAATAGCCATAAAAACTATTTAGGCTTGATTTGTGACGTAACTAATGAAAATGCTTTAGAAGAATTTATAGAGAAAGGTGTCCAGTATTTTGGCGGGCTTGATATGATTGTTTTGAATGCGGGTATGTTTCCAAAGGGAAAAAAAGTTTCTGAATTGCCATTAGAAGAGTGGAGGGATATTTTTTCTGTCAATCTTGATGCAAATTTAAATATACTGCGAGGAGTATTCCCTCTATTGCAAGCTGCCCCAAATAATGGCCGAGTAGTAATTATTGGCTCAAAAAATGTTTCTGCTCCTGGTCCTGGAGCAGCTGCATACTCAGCTTCAAAGGCGGCGTTAAATCAACTTATACGTGTATTATCCATGGAGTGGGGTGAGTATAGTATTCGCTTAAATACGATTCATCCTAATGCAGTATTTGATACTGGAATATGGACAGATGAAGTTCTGAAGTCAAGGGCTAAGCAGTATAATCTTTCGGTTGAAGAATATAAAACAAATAATATACTCGGTGTTGAGGTTTGTAGTAAAGACGTATCTGAACTAGCAGCAGAATTGTGTGGGGAATTATTTTCTAAAACTACAGCCGCACAAATCCCTGTTGATGGTGGTAATGAAAGAGTGATTTAGTTTTTTTATTAAGGATAAAGCATGAGTGATTCGAAACCTGTTCTTGGGGTAATAGGCGGAAGTGGAGTATATGAAATTGATGGACTTCAAAATAAGCGCTGGAAAAAGGTATCATCTTCTTTTGGAGAGCCATCCGACGAGCTACTCTTTGGGAGCTTAAATGGTCAAGAAATGGTTTTTTTGCCTAGACATGGGAGGGGTCACCGAATTCCTCCATCTGAAATTAATTATCGAGCTAATATTGACACATTGAAAAGAGCTGGGGTTTCAGAGATTATATCTGTAAGTGCTGTGGGATCTTTAAAGGAAGAGCTAAAGCCAGGTATGTTTGTTATTGTAGATCAATTTATTGACAGAACATTTGCTAGAAAAAAAAGTTTTTTTACAGCAGGTCTTGTTGCTCATGTTTCTATGGCTAACCCTGTTTGTAATAGATTGGGAAACCACATTCAAAGTGCAGCAAAAAGTATTGGTATTGAAGTGGTTAGAGGCGGAGTTTATATAGCAATGGAAGGCCCACAATTTTCATCTATAGCAGAGTCAGAGCTTTATCGAAACTGGGGTTGTGATGTTGTTGGAATGACCAATATGCCTGAGGCAAAGCTCGCTAGGGAGGCTGAAATGTGTTACGTTTCAGTCGCAATGGTAACTGATTACGATTGCTGGCATGCTGAACATGATAATGTCAGTGTAGACGCTATGATTAAAGTATTAAGTGCTAATGCTGATAATGCAAGGTCTCTTGTTAAGGCATCCTCTGAGGCCATATTTTCTGATCAATTAAGTAGTAATTGCTCTTGCAAGTCTAGCCTAGATAATGCCATCATTACTTCTCCTGATGCTCGTGATATAGAGCTGGTAAAAAAATTAGATGCAGTTGCGGGCCGATTATTAAATTAATTAAATTTAAGAAAATATGTCAATTAAATTAAAAATTAGAACGATTGAAAATTACCCAATTGACGGAGTAATGTTTAGAGATATTACCACTTTATTTAAAGATCCCGATGGGCTTCATGAGGCAATTGATTTGCTTGTAGAGCGTTATAAAGATATGAAAATTGATAAAATCGCTGCTATTGAAGCGCGTGGGTTTCTATTAGGAGCGCCATTAGCATATCTTTTAAATATAGGCCTTGTTTTGATAAGAAAGCCAGGAAAACTACCTGCAAAAACTATTGCCCAGGAGTATGAGTTAGAATATGGTTCAGATCGTATTGAGGTTCATGAAGATGCAATTGAAAAAAGCGAAAAAATATTGATTGTAGATGATTTGATTGCAACAGGTGGTACAGTTGAGGCTGCAGTTCGATTAGTTGAAAAAATGCAGGGCGAGATTGTAGAGTGCTGTTTTATAATTGATTTACCTGATATTGGTGGTAGAGCTAGATTAGAAAATATGGGGCAAAAGGTTTTTACTCTTTGTGAATTTGAGGGCGAATAAATGAATGAAAGCAATATAGAGACATTAAGGTGGGTTGATGATCATTTTGAGATGATAGATCAAAGGATTCTTCCTGCTGAATTTAATTATATTTCTTATAGTTCTGCTAGATCAGTTGCTGATGGTATTCGCTCAATGGTTGTTAGAGGGGCTCCTGCTATAGGATGTGCTGCAGCCTATGGTATCGCTCTTGAAGCGATTAAAATTCAAAATCTTAACAAGGAAGATTTTTTAAGTGGCATGAAAGATGCTTGTAAAGTATTACTAGAAAGTCGTCCAACTGCAATTAATCTTTTTTGGGCAGTAAATAGAATGCAATTAATAATTAAAGATAATCATAATAAAGATTCAAGTGATTTAGCGATAATTTTATTAGAAGAAGCGCATAAGATTAAAGCTGAAGATATTAAAATTAATCGAAAGATGGGAGACTTTGGTGCTGAGTTGCTTTCTGATGGTGCTAATGTTTTAACCCATTGTAATGCTGGCGCACTTGCAACAGCAGGCCATGGAACTGCATTAGGTGTTATAAGATCAGCGGTTGAGTCTGGAAAAAATATTTCTGTTATTGCAGATGAAACTCGTCCATTTTTGCAAGGCGCTCGATTGACAGCTTGGGAGATGGTGCAAGAAGGAATTCCAGTAACTTTAATTTCAGATAATATGTCAGGTTACTTAATGAGCAATGGTGAGGTTGATGCAATAGTTGTTGGCACAGATAGAGTTGCGGGAAATGGAGATGTTGCTAATAAGATTGGAACCTACATGGTAGCGGTTTTAGCAAAGAGACATAATATTCCTTTTTATGTAGCATGCCCGCTTTCAACAATTGATAGGTCAATCTCAAGTGGTGCTGATATACCAATTGAGGAAAGGCCAAACTCTGAGGTAACTGGCTTTCAAGATATGCAATGGGCGGCAAAAGGAGTCTCGGTTCGTAATCCTGCATTTGATGTAACGCCAGCAGACTTGGTTACAGGACTAATTACCGAAAAAGGTGTGGTTTTAAACCCAAATAAAGACAAAATAGAAAATTTATTTGTATAAATTATGGAGATAATACTGTAATGATTTTAGTAACTAAAAATGAACTCAATATTGAGTTAAAATTAACGCCTATATTTATATGGGATGTGTCATTACACTATGTTAATTTGGTTAACGAGATTGAAATAAAAGAAATACGTAAAGGATTATTTTAAAGATTAAATATGGCTAATAACAAAGTAGCATTAATAACCGGTATAACAGGACAAGACGGCTCTTATCTAGCAGAATTCTTGTTAGACAAAGACTATGAGGTGCACGGTATCAAACGCCGTTCATCATCATTTAATACTGACCGTATTGATCACCTCTATCAAGACCCTCATGAGACAGGTCGTAAATTTATACTCCACTATGGTGATCTGTCTGATTCAATGAGCCTAGTGCGTATTATTAAACAAATCCAACCCGATGAGATCTACAACCTTGGTGCACAATCCCATGTAGCAGTCTCATTCGAAACTCCAGAATACACAGCAGATACAGTAGGCTTAGGCGCACTTCGGATACTGGAAGCTATTCGAATTTCAGGCTTAGAAAAGAAAACCAGATACTACCAAGCCTCTACTTCAGAACTATTCGGCGAAGTGCAAGAAATCCCTCAGAAAGAAACCACACCTTTCTACCCACGTTCACCCTATGCAGTAGCAAAGCTTTATGCTTACTGGATTACCGTTAACTATCGTGAAGCTTACAACATGTATGCCTGCAATGGCATATTGTTTAATCATGAGTCTCCGGTGCGTGGAGAAACTTTTGTAACGCGTAAGATTACCAGAGCACTAGCACGTATCTCATTAGGCTTGCAAGACAAAGTTTACTTGGGCAACATGGATGCTAAGCGTGACTGGGGACATGCTAAAGACTATGTTGAGATGCAATGGCTAATGCTGCAACAAGATGAGCCAGATGATTTTTGTATTGCCACAGGAGTGCAATATTCAGTGCGTGACTTCGTGAACTTTGCTTGGGCTCACTTAGGCAAGACAATTCGTTGGGAGGGAGAAGGGATGAGTGAGAAGGGTTATGATAGTGAAACTGATAATTTAATCGTAGAGGTTGACTCACGTTACTTCCGTCCAACCGAAGTTGAAACATTGTGTGGTGACCCGTCCAAAGCTAAAGAAAAACTAGGCTGGGAACCAAAAATTACTCTTGAAGAGATGGTACATGAGATGATGGTAAATGATATCAATATTGCCAAGCGTGATTCATTAGTTAAAGAACATGGTTTTAAAGCGCCAGACTTTAATGAGTAATACTATTATAAATACACATTTAAAAATCTATTTAGCAAGTCTTTAGTAGGCTCTGCAATTGTTCGCAAGTTAACAGTCTATGGCTTTGATGAAAGTAACATTATTACTCGTACTCATAACCAACTTGATTTAATTAATCAAAAAGTTAATGTTAAAATTTATTAAATTCTGACTACATAAAATTTTGCAAAAAGAGATAAAAAGCATGACTTGGGGCGAACCATCTTAAAATAACTAATAAAAAATGAAAATACAATTCGATCATCAAATATTTGCATCACAAAAGTACGGAGGAGTTTCAAGATATTTTTATGAGTTAATGAAAGGATTTGACATAATAAAAGGAGTAGAAACTGATATATCACTTTTGTTATCAAATAATCATTATATATCTGAGAAAAAATATACAAATCATATCAACTTTTTATCGGAAAAAGAGTTGCGAGGAAAACATAGACTTTTCAATCTTTTTAATAAACCAAATAGTGTTCATATACTGAAAAAACAAAATTTTGAGATTTTTCATCCTACATATTATGAGACTTATTTTTTAAAATATATAGGTACTAAGCCTTTTGTGCTGACTGTTTACGATATGATTCATGAAAAATTTCCTGATATGTTTGGTATTAATGATAAAACAAGTAAAAATAAAAAACTTTTGACTGAAAGGGCAACTAAAATTATAGCTATATCGGAAAGCACAAAAAAAGACCTGGTAGAAATTTTTGGCACAGACGAATCTAAAATAGAAGTCGTTTATTTAGGTAATTCGATGTTTCCTGAATTAAAGACAGGTGCCAAGTTAAAAATACCAAATAAATACGTACTTTTTGTTGGTTCTCGATGTAGATATAAAAATTTTGAAAAATTTATAAAAAGCATGTCACCTATATTAAATAAAGATAAAAATCTTTGTGTAATTTGTGCAGGTGGTGGTAAGTTTAATTTTAAAGAACTGGAAATATTTTCAAGTTTAAATATTGTCACTCAAATAACGCAATACAATTTTGATGATACTACTTTAGCAAATTTTTATCAAAATGCTCAATTATTTGTATTTCCATCCCTTTACGAGGGGTTTGGCATTCCGATCCTAGAATCTTTCGCATGTCAATGCCCACTTCTTTGTAGTAATAAAAGCTCTTTACCAGAGGTTGCTGGAAATGGAGCTTATTATTTTGACCCATATAGTGAGGAATCTATGAGAAATACAATTATTAAAGTTCTAGAAGATCAGCATCTTCAAGACGAATTAAGACAAAAAGGAACTGAGAGACTTGAACAATTTTCTTGGAAGAAAACGGCAATTGAAACAAAACGTATATATGAAAGCGCTATAAAATGAAAACGGCAATTATAACGGGAATTAGTGGCCAAGATGGGCCATACTTAGCTAAATTTATTTTAGAAAAGGGTTATAAGGTGGTAGGTACTTTAAGAAGTTACAGGGGTGCAAATACTAAAAATTTTGAATATCTAGGAATTGAGAATCAGGTTTTTATAGAGGAGCTTGACCTCTTGGATATGGCAAATGTTATAAGAATCATACAAAAGTATAATCCAGATGAGATATATAATTTAGCAGCTCAAAGTTCAGTTGGACTGTCTTTTGAACAGCCCTTAGGTACCTTTTCTTTTAATACAGTATCAGTTAATAATTTATTAGAATCCATACGATTGTTTAGCCCATCAACGAAACTTTATCAAGCCTCTAGTAGTGAAATGTACGGAAAAGTGAAAAACATGCCAATTACACTGGAAACTCCAATGCATCCTATTAGTCCTTATGGAGTTTCAAAAATGGCTTCATATTTTATGATTACGACCTATAGAGAGTCCTATAATCTTTTCGTTTGTAATGGTGTTTTGTTTAATCATGAATCTTTTTTGAGAAGTGACAATTTTTTTGTAAAAAAAGTTATCAACAATGCCGTAAAAATAAAAAATAAAAAACTTGATAAATTAGTTGTAGGTAATTTAAATGTAAAAAGAGATTTTGGATACGCACCAAAATATATTGAAGCTATGTGGCAAATGCTACAATCTGATAAACCTGATGATTACATAATTTGCTCAGGAAAATCGATCTTATTAAGAGATATTGTTGAGTATGTGTTTGATAATTTGAAGTTAGATAAAAATTTAATCATAGAAAATACAGATTTTTTTAGACCTAACGAGATAGATGAAATATATGGTGATAATTCAAAAGCAGTTGAAGTTTTGGGCTGGAAATATGATTATTATTTTTATGATATTTTGGACATATTAATAGATGAAGAATTAAGAAATGCTAAATAAACTATTAAATGAATCTTAACGATAAAATCTATATTGCAGGTCATAAGGGCTTGGTAGGATCTGCTATTGTTAAGCAATTAGAATTGAGAGGCTTTACTAATCTTATTATGCGCACGCATATAGAGATTGATCTTACTAATCAAGCACAGGTGCAGGACTTCTTTAAACGAGAAAACCCCGATTACGTTATCTTGGCAGCAGCCAAAGTAGGTGGAATTCATGCAAATAACACCTATCCAGCTGACTTTATCTATCAAAATATGATGATAGAGGCTAATGTGATAAACTCGGCATATGAAAGTAAGGTTAATCGTTTACTGTTTTTAGGTAGTACTTGCATCTATCCAAAAGCAGTTGAGCAGCCAATGTGTGAAGATGCACTTCTTACCGGTGTATTAGAGTCAACTAATGAGCCCTATGCATTGGCCAAGATAGCAGGTATAAAACTATGTGAATCATACAACCGCCAATATGGTACAGATTTTAGATCAGTTATGCCAACCAACCTATACGGTATTAATGATAATTTCCATCCAGAGAATTCACATGTAATCCCCGCACTAATGCAAAGGTTTCATCAGGCAAAGATTAATAATGACCCTGAAGTGGTTGTATGGGGAACAGGCAATGCTATGCGAGAGTTTTTATATGTAGATGATATGGCACACGCATCATTATTTGTATTAGAACTAGATGAGCAAACGTATAAAGCCAATACTCAACCAATGTTATCGCATATTAATGTTGGTACAGGTAAAGATATGGCCATACACGAGATGGCTGAAACAATGAAGCAAGTGGTTGGATATCAAGGCAAGGTAATCTTTGATACAACGAGACCTGACGGAGCACTTAGAAAGCTTGTTAACATTTCAAAATTAACAAAAATGGGCTGGACATATAATACAAGTATAGAAGCTGGACTAAAAGAAACGTATAGATGGTATACGAATAATTTAGGGAAAAATAGAGGTTTATTTTGAAGCGATATCTTATTGAAATCCTTTATTTATTAGGAGATGATAGGAAAAAAATTAAATATTTAATGATACTTTTTTTTGGTATGTCAATGTTAGATTTGGCAGGTCTTGGGTTAATAGTCCCTTATATTTCGTTGATTATCAATCCTGATTTTATTTCTGAAGGGTTGTTTGGTAAGTTTGTTGCTCAGATTGGATTTTTAAAAGATCAAAATTCAATAATATTGTTTTTTGGAATAGGTCTTATTATTTTATTTTCTATAAAAACTACTGTAATTATTTTTGCAAATTACCTTGTGACAAAATTTAGTCAAAATCAACAAGCTAGATTAAGGTCAACTTTAATGAAGTCTTATCAAGGACTTTCATATGTAGACTTCACTCAAAGAAATAGTGCAGAGTATGTTTACAATATATCAAATTTAACTGAACAGTTTTCTAATCAAGTAGTTATGATTGGTTTAAGGATGGTTAGTGATATTATTGTTGCTACAGCAATAATAATATTATTAGCATGGAATGATATACACATATTTTTATTACTAGTAACGGTGTTTGGAAGTTTTATATTTGGATATGACTTTCTCTTTGGTAAAAAGCTTAAAAGTTATGGAGTTTTCTCTAATAATTCCTCTACCTCGATATTAAAAAGTGTGCATGAGAGTATGGAGGGTTTAAAAGAGATTAGGATCTTGGGGAAAGCATCATACTTTTATAATCAATTGAAAAAAAGTGCTAAAGAATATGGATTTTATCAAACTATGACGCAAGTACTTTCATCATCTCCTCGTTACCTTTTAGAATTAATTTTTATTACATTTGTTGTTTTATTGGCAACATTAGTTGTTTTTTTAGATAAAAACCTTACAGAGTTAGTTCCAGTGCTAGGATTATATGTAGTTGCTGCTATGCGATTATTGCCAATGGTGAATGGAATAACAAATAGTTTAACTAGATTGCGTTATGGAAGAGATGCGGTTCGTATTCTACACCAAGATTTATTAAACCTAAGTAAGTTAGATAGTGACAAAGTGTTGAAAGATACAATTCAAAATCATGATAGGTTTAATCTATTAAAGTTAAGTGATGTTAGTTTTCGATATCCAGGCTCAAACTTGGATTCATTAAAAAATATTTCTTTAGAGATTAATTCGGGAGATGCAATAGGAATAATTGGAGGATCTGGAGCAGGAAAGACTACTTTAGTGGATTTAATTCTTGGACTAATTAAACCCTATAATGGCAAAATTAATTATAATGGAATGCCTTTAGAATCTCAATTAAAACAATGGTTTAGTCAAGTTGCATATCTCCCTCAGCAAGTATTTTTGATTGACGATACTTTAAAAGCTAACATTGCTTTAGGTTGTAATATAATTGATGAAAGTAGAGTAATAAGTGCCTTAATGCAAGCTAAATTACTCAATTTTGTCGAGCATCTTTCAGAGGGGATTGATACTAAAGTAGGTGAGAGAGGCTTAAGACTTTCGGGTGGGCAGCGACAAAGAGTTGCTTTAGCAAGAGCTTTTTACCATAATAGAGATATATTGGTTATGGATGAGTCAACCAGTGCATTAGATAGTGATACTGAGTATGAAATTATTCAAGAGATACAGAGGTATAAAGGTGATAGAACTATTATTGTTATTGCACATAGACTTACCACGTTAAAACATTGCGATAGAATTTATAAATTACAAGACGGCAAGATAATTAATATTGGCTCTTATATGGATTTTAAATAAAAATATAATAATTAAAAGGACTTTTAAATGTTAAAAAATTCATCAATTCTAATTACTGGAGGCACAGGGTCATTTGGCCATTCATTTATACCTATGACTTTAGAAAAATACAATCCAGAAAGAATTGTGGTATTTTCTCGAGATGAAATGAAACAATGGGAAATGGCTAAATTGTTTAAAGATGAGCCTCGAGTTCGCTTCATGATTGGTGATGTGCGTGATAAAGACAGATTGTACCGTGCGTTAGATGGTATCGATTATGTTGTGCATGCTGCTGCCACAAAGATCGTTCCTACTGCAGAATATGACCCATTTGAATGTGTAAAAACTAATGTTTTTGGTGCAATGAATCTTATTGATGTCTGTATTGATAAGGGTGTTAAGCGTATTGTTGCCCTATCTACTGATAAAGCAAGCAGTCCTGCAAATTTGTATGGAGCAACTAAGTTAACTTCTGATAGATTATTTGTATCTGGTAATTCGTATACAGGCAGCCACAATACAAGTTTTTCAGTTGTAAGATATGGCAATGTAATGGGATCTAGAGGATCTGTCATTCCATTCTTTATTTCAATTGCAAAAGACGGTGTATTACCAATCACAGACAATCGTATGACTCGAT
>Ga0209482_1002194_pt1 | contig 12377 bp, 9 predicted proteins | sample CoawatmetaG10DNA_FD_187512 | JGI IMG/M metagenome (GOLD analysis project Ga0209482, IMG submission 187512) | Marine microbial communities from the West Antarctic Peninsula - Coastal water metaG104-DNA (SPAdes) (version 2) | ecosystem: Environmental > Aquatic > Marine > Coastal ...
GTATTATATATTATTATATATTATTATATATAATACTCATGGCAAAAACAGAAAAGAATAAAATAAAAATAAAAACAGAAAAGAATAAAATAAAAATAAAAAAGACAAAAAAGAATAAAATAAAAACAAAAAAGACCAAAAAAAATAATCCCACCTTCAGTATGAAATTACCTCCTGTAGCATTTTATAAAAATGCTCCAAATACTACAACAATAGGAGGATTTCCATTTTTGTTACTTCCTCTAAAATGTAATACATTTCGCGTAGAATGTAAATTATTTGGAGGGAATTATTTAGAATCAAAAGAGAATTCAGGAATATCACATCTGTTAGAGCACGTTCTTACAAATTCATGGAAAAAATGCTATAAAAAATTCTGTAGTTTATATCTTGAAAAATATGGAACAATAAGCAATGCACACACTAATTATATGAATACTCATTACTGGATACAAGGACTAGCTAAATTCAAAAACATCTTATTAACATACCTTTTATCTATAATATTGCAACCTTTTTTAATCGAGAAAACAATGACTGATGAGATAGAAGCTGTACGCAACGAACTACATAATTACATAAATCGCCCAGAATATAATCTTAATGATGTAGCAACCAAGGAATTATATAAAATAAGTGGTTTGCGTTATACGAATGATTGTAGATTACAGCTTTCTAATTTGAAGACGTTTTCCATAAAACAGCTTATTGATTTTTCGCATAAACTCGTTTCCTCTAAACGTTTATTGTTTGTGGTAAGCGGGTCGTTTGAAAAGAAAACTATTATTCCATTGATAGAAAATATAATAATGGGACTCTCTCCTCGCACTGAATATAATACCTCTTCTTTCGTCCCCGCAGCAGCAGTCCCGCCATGTTATGATACTACAAAGAAAGTTGTATATGTAAAAAATAAGCGTAATGAAAACTCAACTATCCTCTTTTGTTTTCCAATACCAATATATGTTGGCGATAAAGATGTTGATATTGTGAACTTAATTACATCTATATTGGGTTCAGGATTAAACTCTTTGCTGGTAAAGCAGTTACGTTTAATGGATAACCTAATATACGGAGTTCGTGTAGTAACCAAAACTGATTTCTGCGGAACATTGATAACCATTAAAATTTCCACTATGCATAAGCATGTGAAGTTGGTGATTACAAAAACACTTGCTATTTTAAAAAAATATTCACGTGAAAAAATTACAAATGAAATGTTACAACATTATAAATTAAAGTATCTTTTTAATTTACAATCGGTTTGTTTAAATACGCCGGTTGCAGTGTCTAATTATTATACCGATCAGTTTTTTTATCAACTAAATTTGAAAGAAAAATCCATTTTAACATTACAAGAAAAAACTACTAATATACATAAAATAACATTGCATACTATTCGCAACATGTTTAAAAAAGTATTTGATATGCAAAAAGCCAATATTTTTTATATGTCAAATAAAAAGATTGCTTTCGAATGCAAAGATTTAATATAATTTTATATACCAAAGTTCGATATTTGTCGAAAATTGAATTAAATAGATATCTGCATTATAGTTTATTATGGAGCAGAACACAACAAACGGCGATGAGAATAATAATGTGATTTCTTGGACTCACTCACCTGGAGGTGGCTCCGCTTCATGGAGTGCAGGATGTTCTAATGAACGCGTATCGTCTATTTCGAAAGAGAAAACTACTACCGGATGGACCTCTTCGTGGAGTAAAATGGGAAAGTCTCTTGCGAATGTTCAACCACCATATCGCATTGTTTCTGTAAAGAAAAAAAAATCACGTCCGTATTTCGTATTAAAGATATTTATTGATTCCACTGAAAATTACGATTTGTATAAAAAATATGTAGGCGCGGTGAAACAACATAATAATATCGTGAGCCAATATAAATCTGGTGGAGAAGGCTCGGTATATTTTGATGCTGGATTCGATTTATTCTGTCCCGAAACAATTGTTATTAGTGATTCGCGAACAGGCGCTTTAGTGCATAAACTCAACCATATGGTAAAATGCAGTATGATGAAAGTAGATGTTGATGCTGACGGCGAAGAGTTCCGCGCGCCAGTGGGTTATTACATGTATCCTCGATCGAGCACAGGAACAAAAACCCCGCTTCGTCTGGCGAATTCAGTTGGTATTATTGATTCCGGATACCGCGGTCACATTATTGCAGCATTTGATGCACCACCATCTTTTAGTTGCACTGGCGGCGCATACACGGTGGATGCATTTCAGCGGTTGGTGCAAATTTGCCCGCCTGATTTAAGTTATCCAGTTGAAGTCGAACTTGTCGCGGAGGAATCATTGTTGGGCGTTGGTGGTCAGAGAGGAGGCGGTGGATTTGGTTCTACTGGAATATAAAATCCAACTGTAGGAGTGTGAGAGCTTACAGCAGCTGTTGTTATTTTACGAGCAAATGTAGACAACTTTTTCGATGCCATGTCAAATAAGTTTTCGTATATAGATTTTTGACGAGGAAGCGATGCTGCTGGCTCAGGTGCTGGCTCAGGTGCTGCTGGCTCAGGTGCTGCTGGCTCAGGTGCTGCTGGCTCAGGTGATGCTGCAGGTGATGCTGCTTCAGATTCTGGCGCTGGCTCTATTTTTTTCAATGGTATACGTATCGTGTGTGGTCGCGGTAAATTTAGTGGAGGAGGGCGCGATACTATTTTTGGAGGAGACAAAGAAATGGACGGGACTTCAAACGGTTGGGGAGTATGGGTTTTTATATATTCTTCAACGCATTTAATATATTGTTTATTATTTTCAGTTAATTTATTTTTTTTTTGACAGCATTTACATAAATACACTGTGTGCGTGTATGTGTCTTTCTGATAATTTATTGTGTGCGATGTTGGATTATAGCATATGAAGCATTGTTGTATCCAGCCCTCTAAAGGTAAATTGCTTTTTTTATAAATTGTGAGCCAGTGCATATATAATAAATATTGATTGTATTTATTATATTTATTATATATTGTATAACATATATTGCATATATTGCATAACATATATTGTATAACATATATTATGAATTATCTATTGCATCTATTAAAATATTTTTGTGAATTTTAACATATATATAAGTATTATAAATAATAATACTAGTAAGAAGTGGGGTTTATTTTTATTAGTTCTATTGGAATATTTGGATTTTATTTTTCCTTTCATGATTATAATATTTACTTAGATAATTTTTTTCGAAGCATCTTTCGGGCTTTCTTTGTAATGTTCGAATATCGCCTTTTTTGTGTTTTGTTGTGTGATGCACTTTCTTGTTGTCTAGCGCGAATATATGCAGCCCATATGCCTTTATTATTTATTTTACATGTGTTTTTCGCGCATATTGGAAAACTTTTATAAGGACCTAAAAAACATTTGTTTCCGCATTGTTTTCGCATTTTATTACGCTGCGTTCCCCGTCTTGGTGCAATTTTTGCCCACCCAGACCATTTTTTATTTCCTCCGCTTTGCGATTTACTTTGCGATTTACTTTTCGATTTACTTTTGCTTTGCGATTTACTTTTGCTACGCGATTTACTTTTGCTATGCGATTTACTTTTGCTACGCGATTTACTTTTGCTATGCGATTTACTTTTGCTTTGCGATAGGAGTGGCATATCTAAACATTTCCTCATTGTAAATCCTTCATCCAAACTGTGAAATGCAATATCTCCGTCGCTATCTTTAACCTGCATATGACGTGTCCCTTGTGCCGGGGTATCTTCATCTTCTAATTCAACAGAAAGTTTATTTCTTCGCAATTCATTAAGTAGGCGATACATCGCGCTATTATCCGTTCGAATTAACTCTGTAACGCCTTCATTTACTGTATCTGAATCTGGTCCTATTGCTACTATGCCAGGAGATGGCGTGTTTGTGTGGTTAGCGAATATAAATGTGATCTGGTTTTGTGTAAAATATTGGTTTAAATTTTTCCGAAAATATTCCGCTTTTTCTCTCGTTGCATGTTTTCCCTTTGCTAAAAAATCCTTGTGTTTTGCAAGTTCTATGCGCATGGCATATTCTAATTCCACATCTGTTTTAAACCGCAAGGTGTTGCTTTGCAATGCTGCAGTGCGAATATCATTGTTTTTCTCAATCCATTTTCCATGCTGTCCTTCGCGCCTGTCGCGGCGCAGATCGCCACAAACGCGTATATGTCGAAAGCCTAAATATCGATAGAAGCTGATGACATAAGGTAAAGCTGATAATTTTAAAATTTTAAATGGCTTATCGACTCTATTCATCATCCCTCCTAATTGCATTTTGGCGTATGCTTCGATTTGTGTCATGAGAAAAATACCTGCTCCGCGTATACCACCAAGAGGTGGATGTCTCACCGTATTGGAATTTACGCATACTACATCAATATAAAGGGTGTCAGCTTCAATCTCAGTGTCTTCCCTTTCATTGCGTAAATCATTTGTTAGGGAGAACCCTATTAAAACGGACGATGTCCTTTTTGAACGTTGAGAACCTAATGGAGAAATATAATATAGCAAAAAGATGACACTTGTATTTTCGACCGTATCGTCGCGAAAAAATCCTGTACTTACCGCTCCTCTACACAGCCTGGGGTTAGATGAACGGATTTTGGAGCCGATATGTGACCATTCCCGCGCAGAAACACCTTTATAGTCATTCGGATATTCGTGCGGGTTTCTTACAATAATAAGTTTGTATTGGGCTCCGGTAACGGTGTTTATTCGCTGTCGTTTATTATTATAATATAATGTGTGTATCATTATATTATAATGATACAAAATTCTGTGAAAAATGACAATGATGTGAAAAATGACAATGATGTGAAAAATGACAATGATGTGAAAAATGACAATGATGTGAAAAATGACAATGATGTCAGTTTTTCTAAAGTAAAAATAACTGAAACTGGTATTTCGGATATATCAAATAATGCAATTATTGTAGAAATAAAGGAGGAAACTGCAGAGAATGATAATTCGCACGCGTTTGCTTTGTCTTCGCCATTATTGATGTCTTTACCTGGAGTAGCAGATGCCGCTTTTTTGGGTGGGCGTGATGAAGGAGTTACGAAAATGTATGATAGTGATAATAATCAGTTACTATCAGAACATGGAGGAAGTGAAATAAGCGATTCGGATGAATGTGAAGATAAAGTAAATTCCGCATGTGGGGATCCGAGTAATTACGAGATATGTGAAAATAATGAAAATAATGAAAATAATGAAAATAATGAAAATAATGAAAATAATGAAAATAAGGGTAAATCCAACACTGGAGGAATTAGATACAGGAAACTATCATATCAAGATGTGCGGCGACAAATAAATATTTCGTATGCACAAGATCCTGTTCATCGGTATTCTTCCGCGCTAGATATATTAGCCAGTTATTTAAAAGGGCAAAAAATTATATATATGGAAACGCGGCATTATTCGCAAACTATATTAAATCGATTAATGCTACCCGCTATATTATTGTCCTCGCTAGTTTCTGTATTACAAGGAAATTTTTCTGAAAAAAATTATGAAAATATGCCACTGATTTCTTCCTCTCTATCCGCATTTGTAGCATTTTTGTTGGCAGTAATTAATTATTTAAAGTTGGATGCTTGCGCCGAAGCGCATAAAATATCAGCACATCAATATGATAAAATGCAGACATATGTTGAATTCCTCTCTGGTCAAGTATTATTGTTTAGTAATCCAATCTTAACATCAGATAATGTTTTAAGACAATGGAATGATTATAAAAAAATTATTGAGGTCACATGTCCCATTAACGCATTTGATCCACTAGCGCGGGGCGCGAGAATGAAATGGATTTCAGAACAAAGACGCCTCAAAATAAACGAGATGCATAAAACGCGGCAAAAAGCTGAAGTGGAATTGATTGATCATATGCGCGAAAATATCAAATCCATTGAAAAAAAAATAGCCGATATTAAAGTTACAAACCAATTTATTATTTCTAGAAAAATTCGTTATATGTATCCACGTTTATATAATACAAATGTATTTTCGACAATAAAAAAAATAGATGATCATCGAGCAAAAACAATGACTCGATTGAAGAATGTAAAGAATGAAATACGTTTTATTCATGCTATACAAAAAAGGGATAATTATAATATTACGGAAAGATATCGTGCCCGACTCACATTTTTATTCCAGGATAAGAATGAGCTGATTCATACTATTTTATTTTTAAATACAGCATTTTCCATGATGGACAAGCTATTTCAGCAAGAGATTTTAAATGCCGAATTGCGGAAAAAATATTGGTTATATTTTGTGCTTCATGATATTGCTAATTTTTTCTGCATGGATAAGGCAAAGAAATGGTGCTTACCAGAAAAATATCATGAACCAGAAGAATGTGGAGGAGAGATTTTAAAGAAATTAATGGGGTGGTAAATTGCCTCTTTTTCTATGGGAGGGGTACCGATTTATTATGCTGAACCCGATGCGGTTCTGCTCTTTTTCTTGCTCGCAGACCTTGATGCACTGCGCGGCGACCTTGATGTACTACTCTTCTTCTTGCCAGTTGCAGCTGCTGAACTACGCCTTCTCTTAGGTAATCTTTTCAATTCCTGCGCCATCGCATCAAATTTAAACGCTGGGGGTGCGGCGGGTGCACCCATAAGTGCGCCGAATGCGGTCCCGACAGCTCTTCCGCGACTGCGACTGCGACTGCGACTGCGACTGCGACTGCCACTGCGACTGCGACGTGCCTTTCTCGATTTTGCTGCCGCCGCCCCCTTTTTCGATTTTGCCGGCGATGCCTTTTTCGATTTTGCCGCCGCTGGCTTTTTCGATTTTGCCGGAGCTGCCTTTCTCGATTTTGCTGCCGCCGCCCCCTTTGCGCTGCCACTGCTCGAACTTCCACTGCTCGAACTTCCACTGCTCGAACTTCCATTGCTCGAACTTGCAGTCTTTTTTTTTGAGCGTACACTCGAGGAGGCGGTAAAAAACTTTGATGAAGACTTTGTATGAGCTGACCGCGATGGTTTCCCTTGTTCGCCTGCAGAAAGGTTCTCTGCGAGTATTGCGTCGACCGCGTCTACGGCCGCCCAAAAGTTTCCCTTGGCATATCCTACTGTAACCCCACCTGCAACACACAATGTATAGAGGTTCATAAGTTGTTGCCGCCACAGTGCTGCCTTCTGGTCGCAAGAATTCACGCCTCCTATTTTTGCTGCAAGAAAATCGTGTGCCATTCTTTCCAGCATTCCAGTTCCACATAATGGTTGGATAACTCCACTAAGAATAAGACCATAACGGATTGACCCAGCAGTAAGAGCAATAGCGCCTCCCGCGATTACTAATGTTAATGCTGTGGCGACTGCTCGTCGTGTTGCTTTCCCAATAGCCCCCCCACTTTGACTCCCGCCACCCGCGTGTTTGGGATGAAGTGCTTTAAAAACCTCTGCAGTGTCGACGCCGCTCAATCCTAGGCCATCCACCAGCCGATTGAGCTGTGCGTTGGTTGGATTGGAAAATCCACATCTCTTCTCTATAGGACACGTTGGATCTTTTTGTATGTTTATCATTATAATATATAATAATAAAAAAAACTGGTAGTTTTGTGTTTTTGTTTGTTTTTGTTTTAGTGTTTTTGTTTGTTTTGTTTTAGTGTTTTTGTTTGTTTTGTTTTGTTTCTTTTTGTTTGTTTTTGTTTTTTCTTTATTCGTCTAATATTGTCATTATTTCGCGCTTTGCATTTTGCACCTCAATAGAGTATTCTTCCAATGTCGCCGTTGTCGTTGTGGAAGGCTCGTCGTGTTCTGTGTCGAATCCCGCCATGTTGAAGCGAAACACGCGCGTTTCCTTAAGTTGTCCAATTCGATGGCAACGGGCGATGGCCTGATCCTCGATCGCGGGGTTCCAATGAGGGCTGACAAAGTAAATTTCGCTAAAGTGTTGGAGATTGAGACCCTCGCAACCGGTTTGAATTTGAAGAATAAGCACATCGCATTCTGTTGTTGTGAGAATGCGTTCGCGCTCGCGCTGTGGCGTGCGACCGTCAAATGTCTCGACTGTCATCTCTTGGCGCATCAGGCGATGCTTAATTTCGTCGATTTCGCCGCGATAATGACAAAATACGATTTTTGATGCACCGTTGTCTTTCCTCTCCGTGATATGCTGAGTGACAGCGTTAAGCTTGGATGTCGAACAATCCCCTCGCGTTGCCTTGATCAATGGAGCCGTTTCATCAATCACGCCAATCTGAATGAGGTCATCAAACTTGTTTTCCATGAGGCGCGGAAAAATGCATGCTTGGCGGGCTCGGACCAACAATGTCAGTGTCGCCATATCGAGCGCAGTGATTTTGTTGTTGACTTGCCTCTCCGACGTATGATCGACATTGCTAAATTGCAGCAACGAATGGATATCTTCGGCGAGGTCCCTTTCCTCTGCCGTTTCCCACGTGACTTCTGTCGTCTCGATTGTGAGTGTCGGAAGAGTGATGTTGACTTCTTTCTTGGTGCGGCGGAGGAGGAAAGAACTTGCGAGGCGTTTTAGGTTGCTGGGGTTGATGTAATACGCCTCTGGCAAACCCATTTGTGCACACAGAGCATAGAAGTCGCTCTTACGGTTCTGGATGGGCGTGCCTGTCATGAGCCAACGAATGCCGCTCCGAAGTTTAAGCGTGTTGTTGTGGACAGCTGTGTTGGCGTTTCTGAGATGGTGTGCCTCATCGAAAATGACACGGTCCCACTTTATCTGGTGGAGCGGGGAGGTCTTTTTCGAAACCATGCCATATGTTGTGAGGATGATGGGTGCTGCTTCGAGGTTTGCCTCGGTGTAATCCTTGACGCGTGTGCTGCCATGGTAAATGAGCGGTGTGTGGTTGAGGGTCTTGATAATGGTGTCTTCCCACTGTTCAAGAAGCGCTCTCGGCAAAACAATGAGAGTATGCCGCTTGAAATTACAGATGATGGTGCCAATCATCTGTATGGTTTTGCCGAGACCCATCTCGTCTGCGACGAGGCCACATCGCACAGTCTTTCCGTTAACAACATGTCCACTGACCTCGTTGTTGACACACCACTCGACACCCGCTATCTGATGTTCTTTGGTGTCGAGTTTTGCTTTGGCAAGGAACTCCTGGAATTTCTCGCGAACGGTTGTTTCCGTCATCGACGATGCACGTTGGGTTTTGGGTTGCTGTGTGAGGTTGGTTTGGTTTCGGTTAGTTCGAGTGGGTTGTCTTTATATTAGCTTTCAACATGAGGAAAAAATAACTTCAATTTTCAGGATTTTGAAGTTTTTTCAATAAAAAAGCGGGGCAAAAGCATTTTTATTTTGGTTTTTGAGTTTTTTAGTTTTTATTTTGTTTTTTGGTTTTTAGTTTTTAGGTTTTATTTTGTTTTTTAGTTTTTTGGTTTTTAGTTTTTATTTTGTTTTTAGTTTTGAGGTATTGTAGACACTTAGCACTCATCGCTGCTGACACTCACGAGCGACGGCATCGAAGAGTGTGCGCTGTCACTGTCACTGGAGTAGGCGTCCATGTCGCTCTGGAACTCTGCCTCGAGCTCCATCTCATTGTCGGCAAAATCAAGCTCCTCGGCGGTGTAGGCGCATGACTGGTTCGCCCACGTTGACACGAACTCCTCGTTGAGCTGCTGCTGCTGCAGCTCATTGTGCACCTCCGGGGTGGGGGAGGTATCCCAGGGGGTGTTGCCAGGACGCGACATGAAGTAGGTGAGGAACTCCATGTCGACTGGGGTGTTGCGGTACACTGGCTCGCGCCCATGGGACAAGCCGGGGAAGCGGGAACTGAGCGGATCACTCGAGGACGCGGCGGTGAGGTTGCAGTTGGTTTGGTACTGGTACTGGTACTGCTCATCAGACACGGCGGCGGCGCGCTGCGTCTGCCTTGCCTGGTTTGCCGACATGCTGTGATGCTGCTGACTCGACCTGTAGCTGGCAGTGCATGGGACCTGCTGCTGGTGCTGCTGCCTGCGTGCATCGCGTGCCTTAATCTTGGGGCAGTGCTTCGGGGTGTGTCCCAACTCGTGGCAGTAGCGGCACTCCTGCTCGAGAAGTGTCGGGCAGACAACAGTGCCGTTCGGACCGGGCTCAGACTTCGTGAAGTGCGAGGTGTAGACCGACTCATCCTTGCCTGCAGCCTTGCACGCGACACAAAATGGCGTCCGCCTGCGCTCATCGCGTGCCTTAATCTTGGGGCAGAACTTCGGGGTGTGACCCGTCTCGTGACAGTAGCCACACTCCTGCGCGAGAAGTGTCGGGCAGACGACAGTGCCGTTCGGACCGGGCTCAGACTTTGTGAAGTGCGAGGTGTAGACCGACTCGGGCTTGCCGGCGGACTTGCAGGCGGGGCAGAACATCTTGGGGGTGGAAGACATATTTAAAATGCCTGGGGTATTGGTTAATGAGGATGACTTGACAAAGTTTTTCAGTTCAATTTTCTGTTTTTTGAGAAACTTATGCATCATGACAATGTATTCGGTCAACGGATATATTGTCAATATAGATATAAAAAAGAGCGAATGAATTCGCAATTTTTATTAAAGGATTGATATAGAAGTATTACATTACAGAAGTATTACATTACAGAAGTATTACATTACAGAAGTATCACTTATCGTCTTCATCATCGTCATCATCACTTGCCCAGCTAATAGGGGTCGTTGTAAATAAAGACCCATAAGATTTTTTGGTTGGCGTTGTAGTGGGTCTCGAGACGCAAGCGTACTGGCGAGGAAGATTGGGCACCGGCGCTTCAGCTGTCTCATCCACTGCAAGTCCCGAAAACTTATTCACGAGAGCCTCAGCATCTGGATCAGGAACCTCTGGGAGGATCTTGGCAACGTGCTGGTGCCTGCCGCCCCGCTGGTGCTTGTCGTCGTGCTGGTGCCTGCCACGCCTCCGAACCTCAATAAAATCATCGTCGGGGGGCGTTGGTGTCAGGCGAGGTAGGCGTGTTGCCACGTCACGAGGCGCACTCGAACGGCTGGGGCAGTAGGAAGACATGTGTCCCGCCTCCTTGCATCGAGGGCAGATTGTTGCGAGGAGCACGGGACACGTAACTACGCCGCGCCGACGAACGTTATGTGAGGTGTAGTCATGTTCAGGCTTGCCAGAGTCCTTACAAATCTTGCAATACAAGGTCCGCTTCGCCTGAACGGTAGTTGGCTGTTTGTTGGTGGTTGGGGAACTCATGTCTTTGTAAGACTGGTTTTCGGTTCATTTTCAGTTCAATTTTTGTTTTTAAAAATTTTAATCTATTACAAAACAATAAACAAAATTCCATATGAATTAATTTAAATATTTTATTATAATAATATAGAATGAGTTATGGTTCATTGAAACAAGATGAAGTTCTCAGAAATTTTGTGGTGATGGACGACGATTTAGATATTATAGAATTCCCTAAAGATTGTGAAGGAGATATTGAAAATCAACTAAAAAATATTTCTCCTTCTTTCGTAACAACAAATAGTGAAATTATACATAATATGACCACACACAATGAGCCTGCGCGCGGATATATTCAACCCATTGCGCGTTCATATCGCCCAAATTATGCCCCGCACAGTATGACTATATGCGGCAATATAGAATTGACCGCTACACAAATGGTTATTCTATTTATTACGACTATATTTTTCGAGTATTGTATTTTACTTGTCATTGTTCATTAGTATTGATTGTTTGCTTTGTTTTATTTTTTTCTTTTTAACAACAGATTTTTTACTATCTATATACGTTTTTGTATAGAGACTACAATTTTCACATGCGCAATTGCATGACCATATGCATCCCGGATGTATTTTACATTCCCATTTCATTATAATTATAATATATTTTATACTATACTTTTTTACTGTATAGAACATCCACACCTCCATTTTGTTGTTGTTTTTGAAATCTCTGGTATATTTTGATTATTTATTTTTTCTGAGATATCATCAAATTTTGATTTTACTGGGGTATTGGTTTCAGTAGTCTTTCGTATTGATAATTGTGCTTCTGGAGTATATAACTCTTTTGGTTCTGGTGTGGATATCGTTGTCATATCAGGAACTGCTAATGTTGGGCGCGGTATATCTTCTTTGGGAACTGGAGACTGCGTGGGAGGCGTTGCCTCCTTGGGAACTGGAGGCGTTGTCTCCTTGGGAACTGGAGGCGTTGTCTCCTTGGGAACTGGAGGCGTTGCCTCCTTGGGAACTGGAGGCGTTGCCTCCTTGGGAACTGGAGGCGTTGCCTCCTTGGGAACTGGTGACACTGGAGGCGTTGCCTCCTTGGGAACTGGTGACACTGGAGGCGTTGCCTCCTTGGGAACTGGTGACACTGGAGGCGTTGCCTCCTTGGGAACTGGTGACACTGGAGGCGTTGCCTCCTTGGGAACTG
>Ga0209482_1002198_pt1 | contig 12358 bp, 9 predicted proteins | sample CoawatmetaG10DNA_FD_187512 | JGI IMG/M metagenome (GOLD analysis project Ga0209482, IMG submission 187512) | Marine microbial communities from the West Antarctic Peninsula - Coastal water metaG104-DNA (SPAdes) (version 2) | ecosystem: Environmental > Aquatic > Marine > Coastal ...
GTAGAAACTAAATCACTAGGGCGGAAACAATCCCTGAACCTCTGCGGAATATTAAAATTCCCATCTGCATCCTTAATAAAGAAAATGAATTTTGGGTCTTTATTCGCAATCTTGTTAACGTAATATAGGGGCTCCGTCGAGTCCCAATCGACATATTCGATCCAATCACCAGATATCATTTCATTTTTTGAAAACGACATAGATCGATTCGTTACGATCAGAGACGAATTTTCAGGTATAAGCGTATCAATCCAACTACTAACATCAAATCCGTTAGCTTGGGTTTTCATTATTTCTAACCTTTGATGGTTAGAAAACACGCCGCCAATTGTGGTAAAAACCCCAAAAGAAAGGAGCAAAGCTACGCAAGCTGCTTGAAGACTAAGAAAGAACTCAAAGAATTTTAACTTCTGATGATCATACCTTGCAGTTCTGACAACAAACATAATTAAAACAAAGTATAAATCAAGAAAAGTTCTTGATGTGTATTGACCAAAAAAGAGAAGTCCCAAGGCGAAAGGGAGCATAAAAGCAAGTATATGAAAGTTATCTTTTATCTTAGTTTTGTCGATTAAGAATATAGTGGCAAATCCTAAACCGATAATTGTGCTCAAACCACCAAGGCGATCAGGGAAAATCATCGATATGGGAAATGGCAATACTGACTCATCGTACATTGCGAGCATTTCAACATATCTGCCGTAACCAACAAAATTCCCAACAGTTGGGGTAAGAAATGCATCCACCAAAGTGGCGTCAAACAAATGCGCCTTGTATGCATAAAAAGGCAACATGACAACGAAAAAAACAGAAAAACCAATCCCTAAAATAGTTAGATTACTTATTTGGTGACTAGGGATTGCTCTCAACACTGTTAATACTGAAATTATAAATGCTGCTAACAAATAATTAAATTTGAATAAGGTTGCCGACATGCACAAAAATAAGATGAGAAAAACTAATCTATTTACACCAATGTCATCCCATTTATTCAAATATAAATTTAATGATAAAATGATCAACGCGATAGGAAACAATTGAAATTTTGCGGTTCCAATTAAAAATATCAAGACGGGTAAAGCCAAGATTGATAATTTTATTACAGACTCAAAAGATCTTGAGCGATTATCAATATTACTGACTATAGAAGAATATATTGACAGTAACCCTAAGAATTGGAGGATAGATCCAAGATTAACCGTCCCGATAGACAGACCAAGAAGATTTACATATTCACCGAAGCCAAACAACCTAGCTGAAAGCCATTCACCATTATTCGGAAAGGAACCATAGTTCAGAATATGAAAGGGTACGCCTACATGGTAATCAATAGAATCTGCATTTGTGAGAGGCCCCAGTGAATATAAAAAATAGAAAATTAATAATAAAATACAAAAAGGATTTTCATGCTTTAAAAAAAAGATAATATTTAAATATTTTAAATTCTTCAAATATAAAAAACCAAAAATTGACAAAAATATCGCGAAGAAGAATATTAAATCTTGTAAATCTAGAGCAACTAGAACAAATACTATTTGTGAAACGATTAGTGCACCAAAGATAGGGTCATTAACTTTTGAATTTAGTGCATCTGTACCAACAAGCCTTAAAAATCTATTTCCCAAAAAAGAAATACCTAAAATGACCATCATTGCGATGGCTATGGAAATAACAGGATGGACCGTCAGTACGTTGGCAAACATCATTTAGTCTTTTTAAAATCACACTTAAAATTTGGTTTGATGACTGCACCTGACAATGGGTTTGTTAAATCATCAGTATATTCACCTCCGATCAATCTCTTTTTAGCCAAAAGGTTTTTTCTAATAAATTTACTGACCGACACAATACTATAACCACGGTTCGTTAAGCTCACGCAACCATTTTTAATACTGATCGTTCCTGACTTCTGTTGTTCAGTCAAACGAGCATCCAGCACTCTGTACTCTTTTAGAAACTCTTTCTCCAAAATTTCATCCATTTTAATTAGCTTTACTGAGCCATCATATTGGTCTATTTTCTCCAAGAGATAAAATGACAATGAACGATCAATCACGGTCGGCCCGCTGATTGAAATAGAGTAGCCGATCAAAAACAATATAATTAATAATTGGAAGCTTTCGAACTTTGAAAATGATGAAGTTCTGGGGAATAGCTTAGAAATTAATCCACAAATCAATAATGCGATAGCACAATCAAAAAGTGCAGAATAAAAAATTACATTTACCGTTAAAAAATTTATATGAACAAAATAGACAAAAAACAATACGGCTAAATATATGCACACACAAAGTATAAAATTAGAGACTTTATTCATGACTCAAACCATTTGAAACGTTTTTGACAAGTTGCTGATAATCTTTTTTCCTCTCATTTGATTTTACAACTCCAGTAAGCATGAGCATCATAAGAGTAAGAGTACCCGTTTGTATGAGTACTAGAGCTAATATCCCCAGTGATATCGAGAACCATCCTGGTGAGGATAAACCTACAAATTTCAAAACAAGAATAGTGAAGGCTAAAAACATTGTTAAAAAAGCTAATGCAGCGCAAAAAGTACCTACCCTTACTAAACTATCCTCGGCGAAAACCATGAATGCTCTAAATCCGTGTAGTACTAGATTCTGAAAATTCATCTTACTAGAACCAGAGTATCTTGGCGTTCTATCTAATAATTCAAACCCTATCGACAATTTAGACCTAATTAATGCGCCTGCTAAATGAATTGAGATCTCTGGATATTCAAGAAACTTCTCCAAAGCGTCTCGTTTGATACAAAAAAAGTTACCGAAATCGATGCTCTTCCCAGTTAAAATCGAAAATCCAAATTTATAAATCTTATAAAAAAACTTAAATTTCCAAGACTCGCTTCGCTTTCTTCTTGAGGCCACAAACACATCGTGATCGGAAGACTGCAGACTATTTACCAAATACTTAATATTTTTCGGAGCATCCTCACCATCAGAATCCATTACGACTGCAATATCACATGTCTTTTTTTGCATGAAGAAATAGTTGAGACCAACACAAATGGCTTCTTGATGACCAACGTTTCGCTTCAAGGAAATTAGATCAACATTAAGGTTCAGGTTCAAAAAACAATCCCTAGTTAACGGGTGTATTTGGGAGCCATCGTCAACAACAATAATGTCATATTGTTTTCCATATTCTGAATAAATTTCCCCTAACAATATTTTCAAGGAATCTAAATCTTCATAGACCGGCATAATGATGCAAGATTTCATATTAATTGAATATCACCTTTTTATAGAGAACATAGTTTAACATAGCAACAAGGATGTAGATCAATAAGAACCCGACTTTATAGTCCCACCCCAACCAATCGCTCCAACCAAGAAACAGGAAACTGGTTAAAGAGATAGTAACAGTGTTCGCGACAATAAAGTGGAAATAAGCTGTATAAAAACTTTTTCTTACGGTCCTAAAAACATAGTGTCTGTTCAGTAAAAAAGACGAAGACACGCCAAAGAAGGAAGCTACTAAATTTGATAACGAAATTAAAGATATCTCAATTACTTCGACCGCAATAAAAAGGAAACTGAAATGCACAAGCGCAGAAAACACACCGCTTATTCCATATCTTATTTTCGAATTACTTTTTATATATGCCAACAATAGTTTTGCCAAACCTATAAAGTAAGAAAGGGTCTATAATTTTTGAAAGTTTCACAAAAACTTTATCCCAAATATCGATTTGCCGCTTATTAGGATGTGAAGATCTTAAAATAAGCTTATTTGCTAAACTCAAGAAGAATCCAGCGCTATCAAGGTAAAAAGATTTATCCAAGATTAAATTCTCTGGACATAAATTTTTCATACTACGAATATCGTACCTTCTGAAATGACCAATGGCTGCATCAAATTGTGAAAAAAGGAAATCATGAGCTGGCGACAGAACAATAATTTTTCCGCCAGGCTTTAAATATCGAGACGCAAGTTTAATCTCTTCAAAATCATTCTCTATGTGCTCCATCACGTCAATATAAAGGATGGTGTCAAATAGCTCCTCTTCCATCTCTTCTAAATAGCCATTAAAGATGGAAGTATTTTGTAGTCCACGCTCCAAAAAGTCATTCTCCATAGCTGTGCAAAATGTGGGGTCAGGCTCAATGACTTTATACTTATCGAAATTAATATTTTCTAGGACAATTCTCGTTGCACCTTGTCCTCCACCAACATCTAAGACAGTCTTACCTACAAAAGGCAAAATTTTCGTTCGCCAGTACGATTTCCAGTTTTTTGCATTTTTAAATAATTCTAATTCATCTCCAATATATTTTGCATTTTTATCCATTGGATGGGTCCTCGAAAAAATCAATCGTTTTTTGTAAGCCTTCGCTCAGCTGAACCTTTGGTGTCCACAAGAGTAATTTTTGAGCTTTATTAATGTTGGGCCTTCTTTGCTTTGGATCATCTTCAGGTAATTTTTCAAAAATAATTTTTGAACTAGAGCAGGTTTTTTCTACGACATTTTCAGCTAATTCTTTAATTGTAAATTCATTTGGATTCCCAATATTTATGGGACCTGAAACCTCAGAGTTATTCTGCATAAACCTATAGATTACTTCAATTAAGTCAGACACAAAGCAGAAACTTCTCGTCTGTAGTCCATCGCCATAAATTGTTATATCTTGGTTCCTCAATGCTTGATTAATAAAATTACTAACAACTCGTCCATCACTTCTGGACATTCTTGGTCCATAGGTATTGAAAATACGTACGACTCTCACTTTTACATTAAACATTCTCTTGTAGTCAAATATCAGCGTCTCAGCTGCTCTTTTACCCTCATCATAGCAACTTCTTATACCTATTGGATTGACATTACCCCAGTAATCCTCATCTTGTGGGTGGACTTTAGGATCCCCATAAATCTCACTTGTACTAGCATGAAGTAGTTTTGCATTACATTTCCTTACTAAATCTAAAATATTAGATGTACCAATGAAGCAAGTTTTGATAGTTTTGATAGGATCACTTTGATAATGAACAGGCGAAGCAGGGCAAGCAAGGTTGTATACTTCATCAAACCGAACATCTAAATCGATCGGATCACAGACATCATGCTTAATATAAACAAAGTCCGTTCTTTCTAGTAAGTGAACTATATTTTTCTCTGAACCAGTTTGTAAGTTATCAATACACCAGATCTTAACATGTCTTTCTGTTTGAAAAATATGATCTATTAAATTAGAACCAAGGAAGCCTGCTCCCCCTGTGACAAGGACATTTTTCATAATCAAATAAACCTTTTAAGTTAAGAAACATCAACGTTACCTATTAAATGACGGATTGTAAGGTAATCCCCCCATTAATAGCCAAAGTTAAAAGTAGAAAGTTATGCAGCTAACGCCAACTTCTGTTTTGGTGTTATGCAGCCAAGTGCCATACTCGGTGTTTCATTATTGTAAGTCCAGAGCCAACGGGTTGCATAGTCTTGAACCTCTTCAATCTGCGCGAAGAGATAATGGCTTAACCAATCGTATCTGACTGTACGATTGTACCGCTCGACATACGCGTTTTGATGAGGGTTTCTAGGTTGGTTGAACAGTAAATCGATACCCCGATCTTCTGCCCAACCCGCCAGCAACTCACGAATGTATTCTGGCTCATTAGCCCAACGAATCCGCCGCGGCTTACCCCTCCACTCAATGACCTGATCCAAAGCCCTTCACATTGCGCAGATAGAGATAGCACAGGCCAAATCCCCAGTTGCGTTGATTGAGGGTAATCCGAATCAACCAGTCTGCGATGAGAGCATTTTCCTGACTTAGCTTTGGCTGATATCGGCAGCACGTTTGGCTAATCTGGAACGCTAGACACACCAGTTTTACACTGACTTTGTACTTCTCTGTCGCCACCTTAGCCATCTGTCGACGCTGAGATGGCTTTACCACTTTTTTGCCATAGCCTCCTGAATGATCAGTGCACTTTAAGTGCGATTTTGACTTTTCCAATAGACTATCATAACAGGTCTAATCAACTAGTGAGACGCAAAATTTTATATTGCTTAACCAATTTATTTGTCGGTTCCAAAAATATCTCGAGTAAATACCTTATCTTTAACATCTAAAACTTCATCAGAGATTCTGTTCGCAACTATCAGATCACATTTATCTTTAAATATAATAAGATTGTCCTCAAAATCACATTGACGAAATAAATTTTTGTCCACATTTGGCTCATAAATAATGACATTTAAACCACGTGCCAATAGACCTTCGATAATGTCAAGCATTGCTGAGGATCTAAAATTATCGGAACCCGACTTCATGATCAGCCTGTAAACTCCTACAGTGGCAATATTCTTCTTAACAATCGAGTTTATGATGGTTTCTTTTCTAGTATCATTTGAATCAACAATTGCCTGAATTAATTTATTTGGTATTCCCGTGTAATTAGCCAATAATTGCTTGGTGTCCTTTGGCAAACAATAACCACCATAACCAAACGATGGATTATTGTAGTGCCCTCCGATTCTTGGATCAAAAGACACCCCCTCGACGATCTGTTTGGTATCTAAACTCATCGACAATGCATATGTATCCAATTCATTAAAAAATGATATTCTCATAGCCAAATATGTGTTGCTAAATAGCTTGATTGCTTCTGCCTCTTTTGTGCCAGTAAACACCACCGGGGTATCCTTGTTCTTACTGCTCGACAACAAAAGTTTAGATACAGATTCAGCAACCACACCAGTGTCCCCAACAACAATTCGAGATGGATAGAAAATATCGGATAGCGAGTGCCCCTCTCTGAGGAATTCAGGGCAAAATATAATATTCCTATAACTACACTCTTCCCTTATATAATCGATAAAACCAATAGGTATAGTCGATCTAACTATAATTATAGCCGTTTTATTACACTCTAAAATTTCCTTAATTACTGAAACTACCGTGGAAGTATCAAAACAATCATTTATCTCATCATAATTGGTTGGCGTGGCTATAAAAATGAATTCAGCGCCTAGAAATGCAAACTCCTTTGACGAGGTAGCCTGCAGATACAGTTCTTCTTGTGCCAAATACTCGATTATTTCTAATTCACTAAGGGGTGACTTCCTATCATTTACAAAAGAAACCTTTTCAGTGTCAATATCATACGCAACCACTTCGTTTTGCTTAGCTAACGCTATCGCATTTGAGAGCCCAACGTAACCAATTCCGACAACTGCAATTTTTTTCCTTGAAACCATAACTATAACCCAAAAATTTATGACAACTTAAAAGAATATCAACTCAAATAATAGCTAATCCGCTTTTACTTTACTCACACTTGAAAGCCCAAAAAGCCTTACTTAGCAAAAAAACGCTCTAATAGACCTTCTGATAGAAATATCTCTAAAATCTTGCTTTGTTCAGATTTTCCAACAACCACTGGTGAGTTTTCTCAACCCCTGATTTCAAGTCAAAGTCAGGCGAGAAATTTTCTGCGAAAAGTTTATCTAAATTGTAATGTCTCACCATCTGTCCATCGGGTTTACTTGCATCGAAATTAATTTCTATTTTGTTTTGATATATTTCTGACAGTATCTCAATAATATCTTTAATCTTATGCCTGTATCCGCTGCCAATATTTACCGGACCTGATAGACTATTCATACTTACATACAAGCTCTTTGCTATATCCGATGAATGACTAAAATCCCTTACTGCCTCACCTGTACCCCAAATACTTACGGGCACTTTATCTCTTTCAGCCAACATGAATTTATAGATTAGGGCAGGAACTACGTTTCCGTGATCTAGATTAAATAAATCGTGCGGGCCGTAGATATTTCCACTGACGGCAAAAACATAATCAATATTATATTGCTCTTTCGTTGCCTCTAGGTGAGCTAGCATCAACCTTTTAGAGTGAGCATATCCGGCCTGAGAGTTATGCGGTGCACCTAGCCATATTTGGTCTTCAAATAGCTCCTCTGCTCCCAAGTCAGGGTAGACAACTCCCGAACCCATCGCGACTATCTTTTTAACTGATTCCTTGCGGCAACTCTCTATAACATTGGTGTTCATCATAACATTTTGATAAAGGATATCAGCTTGGTATTTTGAATTACCCCCCAACCCTAAAGTCCTTGCTGCGAGATGAAAGACATAGTCAGGCTTTATTTTGTTAAATAACTCTTGAACTTTATCTTTTTCAATTAAATTGCAATCCTTTGAAGACAGCGGCCACAGCTTAGTAAATCCATTTTCACTTAAACACTTGACTAGCGCATGACCAACAAGGCCTGAACTCCCTGTTATTAAAATTTTATCATTTTTATTCATTCCGACTTTACTAACATCACTTATAACCCTTGGAATGCTAGTTGCTTTATAATCTTTAGTAATAACTGGATAATGAAACTCGACACCAGCATTTTCAAGTTCTAAATATCTGTCTTTAATCTCACGCCTGAAATTCCATGCAAGACAATAATACATGTCAGGTTGGCTTTCTAATTCGTTTTCTAGACTAACTGGTATATTGCTTCCAGGAGCGACTTTATCTTTTCTCAAATGATTAATTTCGACTAGACACTTAATCTCTCTAGTAGTGAAGCCAAAATAATTTAACAGTGTATTACCTTTTACAGGAGCCCCCATTCCATATATCACCTTACCTTGAGATATTTGGGTCTCAATAAAAGCAATGCATTCACGCTTATTATTTTCTATATCAGCCATAAAGGTTCTGTACTTTTCAATTGTTAAAAACCCGCAATGTTTCTCTTCCGCGTAAAGGTCAAGTAGTCTTTTACTTACATTTCTTTGCCCCTTTTTTGAGATATAAGCGACCCCCGAACCGCCGTGAATATCTTTCCTAACTCCATCAAACAATTCCAAACCATAAGGCTCTAACAAGCGACTCAATGTTGTGAACAAATAATAAACTAAATGTTCATGGTAAATTTGGTCAAAAGCGCCGTTATCGACCATGTCTCTTAGATATATAAATTGAACAACAAATATCCCTTCGTCTAATAGAAGTTTGTCTATAGCTTTAATAGCCGAGTGCAATTCCTCGAGGTGAAAAAATACTCCCGATGCGTTGATGAAATCAAATTGTATATCGATACTTTTAGCAAAATCTTCGTTAAAAAAAGCAACTTTCGTTGGAATGCCATTTTGTTGAGCGATAATTGCAATATTTTCAGCACTCTCTATCCCAAGAACATCGCAGCCTAATTCCTGAAAGTGCTTTAATTGCGTACCATCATTGGACCCGATATCCAATACTTTTGGTCTCTTTTGAAGCTGTCTCCCGCCAGAAAGAATTTCCATACCCTCTAGAGCGCATTCTTTAAAATGTTTTGATAGAGTTTTTGTAGAACCTGAAAGATACGTATGATCAACAAACATAACTTCCTTGGGCACCGTATAATTCAATGAAAGAAGAGCACACTTATTACAAAAATCCACAGCCAACGGGTAGGTAACTGCAATTTCCTTGGAGTTAATAGATTTGAAATCATTACCCCACGGCTGCAGCCCTAGATCTATTACTGTTTCGATTTCTTCACTAAAACAGCCACGACATCTCTCAATCTTCACCTTTTCTTCCTTTTATTATTTTTTGACATTTCAACGGCCTTAATAGTTCTTTTCATTTTGTGTTGTTCCAGCGCCAAACATCACGACACATATCTTCAAGATTTTGCTTAGATCTCCATGATAAAAACTTAAAGGCGTGTGAAGGGTCAGCAAACGCAACTGCAATATCACCTTCCCTTTTATTGCTTATTTCATATGGAACCGTAACGCTATTTACCTTCTCAAACGTATGGATTAAATCTAAAACGCTATAGCCAACTCCAGTTCCCAAATTTACATTCTCAACACCTAAAAAATTATTATCTGAAAGCACCTTTTTTAGAGCACAAACATGACCAAGGGCTAAGTCTTGGATATGGATATAATCTCTCACTCCAGTTCCGTCGGGAGTATTATAGTCACCGCCAAAGATTTTAAGCTTTGATTGTTGTTTACTGGCTACCCTGCATATAACGGGCATTATATTGGTTGGCACGTTTAACGGATTCTCACCAAGCAAGCCTGAGGAATGCGCACCGACAGGATTAAAATAACGTAGATTTATTGCTTTTTTAATATTGCCGGAGTTTACCGTGTCACTTATGATTTTCTCGATATATATTTTTGTTTGTGCATATGGGTTATTCGCTTTCAGTGAATATGACTCTTTATAAGGTGATACGTTATCTCCACCATAGATACTAGCACTTGAGCTGAAAATAATGTTCTCAATTGACTTCTCTTTCATCACCCTTAAGAGATTTATAGTCCCACAAATATTGTTGTCATAATATTCCAATGCATTATTAAAAGATTCAGGGATAGATTTCAGTGCGGCGAAATGAATGACACACGAAAATTGGGTATCCCCAATAGCAAGACGGAGAGCATTAATGTCTCGCAAATCTATATTGTGATACTCACTGATACTATGATTTGTGACCTTAGATATATTTTGTACAACCTCTTTCTTACTATTTGACTGGTTATCAATGATCACTACCTCAAACCCTTCTCCTATCAATTCAACAATAGAATGGCTTCCGATATATCCACAACCGCCGGTCACTAATATTCTCATATGATTTTACTCAAAGTGGGTAATCCATAATTTGTAATTACAAGCCGATGAGTTATTTTTAGCAGACTTGGCCGCTCCTGCTGCAAGGTCATTATATAAGTCATCAGAATCTAATAATAATTTGACTTTTTTTGTATAGTCCAATTGATCACCATCTGCGACTAGAAATCCATTATCACCATCAATTATTATCTCTCTTGGGCCGATTGGACAATCGTATGCAATAACTGGTTTCGAATATGAAAAAGCTTCCAACATTACCAATGGGGCTGCTTCAGTGGTTGATGTCATTAGAAAGACGTCTGAATTATCTATATACTTTTCTAAATTGTCGGATGCGGGGAAAATGGAAACTGAGCTACTCAAATCATAGTGATTAACTAATGATTTAATCCGGTTCTCCTCGGAACCCGAGCCGACAATAATAAATTGAATATTCTCTGCCTTTAAATCTTTAGCAATCTCAACCAATCGATCGAACCCTTTGTGCGGATGCATTCTTCCCGCAGATAAACATACAAGGGGCATTTTCGACTTAGATTCTCTGGGCGTTAACTCTTTTTTAAAGTCTGAAAAATTTGGGATCTTGTGACATTCAATGCCTCGACTAGTATATAAATCTTTATCATGTTCCGTTAGCGTTATTACCGTCTTCAATTTACTATATAACTTCAACCTTAAATTTCGCACTGGTCCGCTGTGAGCGTCAAAAGTCGAATGCTCGTGCGCGATTACCTTTTTCCTCCCTGAGAAAAACATAGCAAAAAGTATACTAGTTCGAGGATAACTACTAATTAAAACATATTCATCTTTTAAAGATCTTAGATATTTAAGACATTTAAAAAAAGCAGCAAGAGTTTTTAACTTTATTAGTAAATTATGATTAAAACCATGAGGGGTTTTATTCATGACCACAATTTCGTTCTGTCCAAAATCAAAAAAAGGTATCTCTGTATTTTGGAAAAATGAAACGAGAGTAACCTTATGGCCTTGAGACTGGAAGAGTTTGGCTAAACTGGCGTTAGTCCTTTCAACTCCCCCCATCAAAAACATGTCCAATGAAGTAATAATGATATGTTTCATATTTAGGATATAACCAAGATTAATTAAAGAATTCACTTCTACAGACATCAGCACCTACCATAACTGCCACCTACAACATGACCCTTACAGTATGATAGCTATTATCTAATACCAATTTTACTCTTATGGAGCCTCATACAGATCTGCTGACAACCCACAAAGGTTAACCCAGTTTTGCTACCTCATTACTGATCCCTAATCGATCAGGCTGCCTCTAAAAAAGCCAGGCCACCCATAACAAATATTTATACAGAAACACCAAACCTAGATATTAAAGCCAGCAGATACAGCATCGTTATAAAACATTTTAACCGTATCAAGGGAGTATTCATTAAGATCGTAATCAACCAAAGATAATTTTTTCAGAAGATCATTTGTTACCGTAATTACATGACAACCAATTGTATTTGCTTGGAAAATATTAAGCAGCTCTCTTGGACTTGCCCAAATCAATTCAGCCACTGGGTTTGATTTTAAAATAGATACCGCCTCTGTCATAAGTGGGACAGGATCTACACCAGTATCAGCAATTCTTCCCGCAAAAACGGAAACATAACTTGGAACAGTGGGATCTAGGACATCTACCACACACTGAACCTGCTCAAGAGTCATGATTGCGGTGACATTAACTTTTACTTTATTTTTAACC
>Ga0209482_1002199_pt1 | contig 12355 bp, 9 predicted proteins | sample CoawatmetaG10DNA_FD_187512 | JGI IMG/M metagenome (GOLD analysis project Ga0209482, IMG submission 187512) | Marine microbial communities from the West Antarctic Peninsula - Coastal water metaG104-DNA (SPAdes) (version 2) | ecosystem: Environmental > Aquatic > Marine > Coastal ...
CCAGTAACTGTATTTTTGATTAATGGTGTCAAACTTCAAGGAATTATTACCTGGTTTGACAATTTTTGTGTTTTACTTAGACGAGAAGGACAATCACAGTTAATTTATAAGCATGCAATATCTACTATTATGCCTTCACAAGAAATTACTTTATATCATGGTGAAGAATAATTTCCTCAATCCAAAATGTTTGGGTTATATACCCAGTGATAAAAGAGTTAAGGGCACTGAGGTCGGCAGACCTTGCCTTAGCAGAAATGGTATCCTTAGCTAAAACTCTACCAAACACGATAGTTGCTGGTCATAGCGTTGAATTGATTTCCAAAGTTATACCAAAAACATTTTTTGGGTCTGGTAAACTTAAAGAAATACAAAATTATATTAACACCAATGAGATCTCATTGGTGTTAATTGATGGTACTCTTTCACCCGCTCAACAACAAAATTTAGAAAAGAGCTGGCAAGTCAAAATACTAGATAAAACTGGACTTATATTAGAAATATTTTCTGATAGAGCGGCTTCAAGAGAAGGTGTTTTACAAGTTGAACTGGCTGCACTCACGTACCAAAGAACTCGCTTAGTTAGAGCTTGGACCCATTTAGAACGTCAAAGGGGCGGGTTGGGGTTTGTTGGCGGGCCAGGAGAGACACAAATAGAGTCTGATAGACGTGCCATAGACGACTCAATATTTAGAATTAAGGGTAATCTAAAAAAAGTTAGAAAGACAAGAAGCTTACATAGAGAATCCAGACAAAAAAAACAAAAAAAATTTATTTCTCTTGTTGGCTATACAAATGCAGGTAAGTCTACAATATTTAATTCTTTAACTGGTGCCAGTGTGTTAGCTGAAGACAAACTTTTTGCCACACTTGACCCTACTATTAGAAATTTACCTTTGCCCGGTGGGCATGAAGCACTTTTAAGTGATACGGTTGGGTTTATTTCTGATTTACCTACTGAATTGGTGTCCGCCTTCAGTGCGACCTTGGAAGAAGTTTCTAATGCAGATATGATTCTGCATGTTCGGGACATTTCTCATCCAGAAACAGAGTCTCAGTTTAGAAATGTTGTAGATATTTTAGAGAAACTAGGTGCTTCTGAAGGTAAACACATCATAGAAGTTTGGAACAAAAGTGATCTTCTACTAAAGCAAGATAGAGAAAGTTTATTAAATGTGATTGAACGAAAAAAAGATATTTATCTTATTTCTGCAGAACAAAACATTGGTCTTAATAAGTTACGTCAGGGAATTTTAGACGAAGTTATGAAAGATTTTTCAGAAGATCAAGTTGACATTTTATCAAGTGCTTGGTCTGAACGAGTATGGTTGTATAAGAATACTAAAGTTATTTCTGAAAGATCTTGTGAGGATAGATTAGTTTTTTGTGTGAACTGGTCTATAGAAAAGAAACAAACCTTTTATAAAAAGTTCTATCAACGTGTTAATTTTTAGGAGTTAAAACTGTTAACCCTGTTGATCCCGCTCTGATAGTATTGAGGTTTAAGGACATAGGTATGTATTCTCCCCTACGCCATAGTGAATTTAAATCATCATAATGTTTAGAGAGTACGTTTCCAGACTGACCTGTTGAAATTATATAAACAGAACTATCCGGATCAGATAAGTCATATATTGCGCGGTATCCAGGTCCTTGTACGTTCTCGTACGGGTTTTTTCCACGATTACTTATAGCCGCACGTTGAATTGTATTTTCACCCCCACTAACTGAATGCTCAATATTAAAAAATAGATCAAGTAAAGGAGTTGTTCCTAACGTTGAATGTTTATGTAAGGCTTTGTGCGCGCTGCCCCACTGCCAGTCCGTTATAGAGGTGCCATAGGTTTGCACTAATTGAGCTATAGTGAGCTTAAATGAAGTCTCCGCTATTTCTTCGCAAGTCTCAATTTCGTTTGTTATTAAAATATCACACCAAAAATTTTCTTTTGATTTACTTAGAAATACTCTCCTGATAAAATTAGGTTTAAATTTTTCAAATTGGTTGCTGAGCTTGTTTAGTTCATCACCAATAATGCTCATTTGTAAATTCCTCATCCAAGCTACATAAATAAGAGGCTCGGGCTGGTACTTTGACATTTCACCAGTCCAGTTTGCTAATAATTCCAAACCTTTTACTTCTAATTTAGAAAAGCTGTGATCAGTAGATTTTACCTTTTTACCCCAAAGAGAATTCGCAACGACTGGTAAAATCTCTTGCGCAGTAACACTAACAATATCCTGCTGGTATTCGATTAAACTCTCTTTTGTATGAATTGGGCGTTTTGATATTAATTTTTTTAATCTGATAATTCTTTGTGTGTCACCATAATCGTATGTAATATGATTTGGGAACTCAAAATCAACTAATCTATTATTAGTATTAATAATAGTTCCTGATTTGGGGGATATATTTTCTGGATTTGATGCATAAGGAACGTAACCGTTCCATCGGTTATTAGGGATCCACCCTTCCGAGGGAGTTTTAGCATTTGTTGTGTGGCCTGAGCTACGTTTTGGAATCTTTCCGATCGTTTTCATTGCAATAGTGTTTTTGTCAATAGCTACTAAGTTTTGGGCAGGAGCATAAAACTCAGAACCCGCATGTATAATTTCTACGGTATTTTGTGCCTTCATTATCCTGATTGCAGCTTGCAGTGAAGTATTTTTTGGAGATAAAGCTGTCCAACTCAGAGAGGCTACATATCCTTCAGGAACAATAGAATTAATATTAAATTGTTTCCCTGATAAAACTGGTCCATTTCTAGTTTTTTTAATTGTAATGGTTATATCTGGAGAGTTATTTACTTTAATTAGAGTTTTGGTCAATTCGAAATTTAGATTACCAAACTCAGTCTTGTATTGGTTGTTGTTTAAAGGGTTTAATTTTTCTAAAAAGATATCTTGATCGTCTACGTAAGCGCTAGTTATACCCCAAGCTGTTTTGTCTGTTCGTCCACTTAAAATTGAAGGAATACCTGGAATTGTAGCTCCTATAGCGTCTCCACTTTTTAATCCTAACCTTGTAAGATACCACATCGAAGGTGCGGTTAAACTCAAGTGAGGGTCATTGGCTAAGAGAGTGGACTTTGATACTGACCTATTTGGTGCAATAGCAAATACATTTGAAGCACCACCCATAATTTTAGTTTGCAATCGAATGTCTCGATAGTTTGGAATTGTACGTTTAAACAAATTTAATGTCGTTTTTGTTAATTTTTGTTCATAGGTTTGTTTTTTTGAGAAGTTAATTTTTTTTGCGGGGTTATTTCCATATAACAGATTATACTCTTTTCTTGTTAAGCTCTCTGAAGCGAGCGCTCTGATAACTTCTTCTTGAATATTTTCTGATAGTTGGAAAGCCAATAAGTTAAGAATTGCTAAACTATCCTCTGGAACCCACGGTGATATTTTATTTTTAAATACAAAGAATTCTGGTGCCCCGCGTCCTAAAGCTTCCTTATTTACTGTGTTTATCCATTGATTTATTCCATTTGAGTATGCTACCAAAGCAGAAATAGTGTCTGAATCTTGAACTTGGAGTGATTTTTTTGCAGACTGGTAGATACCTAACTCACGCATTAAGATATCAGAATTAATAGTTTTTTTTCCAAAAATTTCACTTAGTTTTCCTTGAGCAGTCCTCCTCATTAGAGTCATTTGCCATAATCTATCCTGAGCGTGGACAAACCCCAGGCCAAAAAAAATGTCATTGTCATTTGACCCTATTATATGAGGTACACTTGATTTATCTCGAATTATTTCTAATCGATCTTTAAGCCCATCGAGAGAGTACTGAGCGTTAAACTCTGGAATTGATCTAATAATTAAATAATAACTGGTTGTGAGTGAGACGATCAATATCACCAAGAGGCTAATAAAAACTCTTCTTGACCATCTAAAAATTGACAACATTACTACCCACCACTAGACCAATATATTATAGTCGATACAATGAAGAGTTAAGAAATTCAAACACTCAAGGGGATAATTATGGCGAAAGTTAGTTTTATAGGTTTAGGAGTCATGGGTTTCCCAATGGCGGGCCATCTATCAAATTCAGGGCATGAAGTTTGCGTTTACAATCGAACAGCTAAAAAGTCCGAAGAGTGGAAATCACAATTCAAAGGTACAGCTTGTAAGTCCCCACGAGAGGCGGCTATTGGAGCCGATTTTGTAATGGCGTGTGTTGGGAATGATGACGATCTTCGAGAAATATGTTTGGGAGAGGATGGAGCTTTCAAAGGTATGAGACCAGGAACAATTTTTGTAGATCATACAACAGTGTCAGCAAAAGTAACGCGGGAACTAGCTAATATATCAAAAAAAGCTGGTATAGACTTTATCGATGCCCCAGTTTCAGGTGGGCAGGCTGGAGCTATTAATGGACAACTCGGAGTAATGTGCGGTGGTAATCCTGATACTTATGTAAAAGCTGAGAAAATTATCTCTTCATACGCTAAAGTCTGCAAGCTTCTTGGGCCCTCAGGAGCTGGGCAATTAACTAAGATGGTCAATCAAATTTGTATAGCTGGGCTAGTCCAAGGTCTCTCAGAGGGATTAAATTTTGCTGATAAAGCCGGATTAGATATTAAAGAAGTGGTAGACGTTATTTCTGCTGGGGCGGCAGGAAGCTGGCAAATGGTTAACAGACATGAAACCATGACTGCTGATAACTTTGAGCACGGTTTTGCTGTAGATTGGATGAGAAAAGATTTAGGTATTTGTTTAGCAACAGGAGAGGAAAATGGTGCAAGCCTTCCCGTAACTGCTCTGGTTGATCAATTTTACAAAGAAGTACAAAATTTAGGAGGTGGACGCTGGGATACTTCCTCCTTGATCGTAAGGTTAAGGGAATTAAATAATAAGTAAAAAGGATGTAAGTCTTTTACTTAGTTAATTTATTATATTTTGTTCCCTCTAAGCTTATACCACCCGTAAGCCCACCTTGAGCAAAAACAATTGGTATAATTTGAGTTGTTCTAGATCTTAGATCAACGCCTAAAGTGTGTGCGTCAGTTTGCAAAGCGTAAGTAAGCTCAGCACTGAAATTAAAACCTGATGAATTTCTGAAATCACTTAAGCTCTTCTCAGTCATAAATAAAAGGGCATGTGAGTATTGTTGTATTCCAAAGTTTAACCCCCAACTTCCTCCCACAAAGGAATAGTAATCAACAGTTTTGCCTCCAACCAGTAACGCTCCTTTGCCATAAGACCCCCCATAAACTAAGTTAGCTTCTGAGATTTTGGGTATTACTAAAGAACCAACCGCTTTATCTGATAATTCTTTTATTTCCGGCCATTTTTTATATAAGAATTGAAGCGTATTTCTAACTTGATTATCTATTGATGCTGTGTCCAAAGTTTTACTTTTTATACCACAGGCACCAAGTAAAATAGTTGAAGTTAATGCAAGAAAAAACCTTCTTCGATCAAAGATACTCATTTTTATCAGTCTCAGTCAATATTGTTTCTAGTTATTAATCTTAAATTTACAGATGAAACTGATGTTTGTCACTTAATAAATCTTATTCTAATATTTTATCGTTCGTTAAGAATTTTTGCTAACTTGGGAGCAAAATATGTTAAAACACCATCGCAACCAGCTCTCTTAAAGGACAATAAACTCTCAAGCATAACTTTTTTTTCATCAAGCATGCCACAATTGAAAGCGGCCATTAACATCCCATACTCACCTGATACTTGATACGCGAAAGTAGGTACCAAGAAAGTATCTTTAACTCTTCTACATACATCTAAGTAAGGCATTCCCGGTTTTATCATTACCATGTCAGCACCTTCTGCTAAGTCCCGCGCAACAAGTCTTAGTGCTTCATCAGAGTTCGAAGGGTCAGCTTGATAAGTTCTTTTGTCACCAATTAATAAATTGGAAGCACCAACTGCATCTCGAAAAGGGCCATAAAACGCCGACGCATATTTTGCTGAGTAGCTTAAAATAATTACATCATAGTAACCGGAGCTCTCTAGAGCATTCCTTATTGAACCAATCCGACCATCCATCATGTCAGAAGGACCAAGAATGTCAGCGCCACTCTTTACTTGAGCAATAGCCATTTTTACCAATGCTTCAACCGTTTCGTCGTTTAATATAATGCCATTTTTAACTATCCCATCGTGCCCATTTATGTTGTAGGGATCTAGGGCAATATCAGTCATAATTAGAATGTCAGGAACAGCAGATTTTATAGCAGCTACAGCCCTATTTGAAAGGTTATTTACGTTCCAAGCTTCCTCACACATCTCACTTTTTAGTGCGTTATCTACACATGGAAATATACACAAAGCAGGTATACCCATTTTTTTTGCAAATTTTGCAGCATCAATAGCTTTATCAATTGTAAGTCTCTGCACGCCTGGCATAGTTGGAATATCAACAGCCTCATTTTGCCCTTCAATAACAAAAATTGGCCAAATGAGATCACTTACTGAAAGTGTATTTTCCTGTGTGAGTGACCTAATTGAAGAATTCTGACGTAAACGTCTAAATCTTGGCGCATTCTGTTGATTATGTTCTAGGCCCATTTTTCCTCACAGCTTTTTTATAAAAATTTAAATTAGTGACTTGTTAACTGTTCTCTTAATACACTAATAAATCAGATAAAAATAAAATAAAATAAGTGATGTTGACACAGCATCATAATCCCTTAGTGCACAACGATGCATATTAATAATAATATTATAAAAATAAGTGGATCCCCAGAGGGTTTTGATGCTGATCTAATAATCAAAGAGGTAAATGCAGGCAAAACATCGATCCATGTTTGTAGAGATGACAAGAGGCTTCTAGAGGCCAAACAGGCATTACAGTTTTATAATGCAGGCTTTAAAGTGCTCGAGTTTCCAGCTTGGGATTGTTTACCTTATGATCGAGTGTCCCCAAGCTTAACTATAGTACTAAACGAATTTCTACTTTATCAAAACTTACTAGGGAACAAGTTAATCCTTTTGTTGTGTTGACTACAGTAGCTGCCATAACTCAAAAAACTCAATCAATTAAAACAATTAAGGAAACAGTTTTTAACCTTATTGTTGGTAAGCAACTAAATATAGATAACTTGATGGTGTATTTGGTTCGAATGGGTTTTTCGAAGTGTTCAACTGTTATGGAGCCAGGAGATTACTCATTAAGAGGAGGGATTATTGATATTTTCCCACCAAGTCATAAGAAGCCGATCCGTTTGGATTTATTTGGAGATACATTAGAAACAATTCGCTCGTTTGATCAAAACACTCAAATAGGAAAAGATCAGGTAAAGTCAGTGACTCTAACACCTGCTTCTGAGGTTATTTTAGACGAGCAAGGTATAGAAAATTTTAGGAAAAACTATAGAGCAGAATTTGGAGCTCCAAGTTCTGATGATGGAGTTTATGAATCTGTTACAGCGGGTATGAAATATCAAGGTTTAGAGCATTGGTTGCCTTTTTATTATGAAGAGCTTGCAAATCTTTTTGATTATTTACCAAAGGCAACAATCTTTCTAGATGAAGGCTTCGAAATGATTGCACAAGATCGTTGGTCAAAAGTATTAGATCAATTTGATAGTCGAAAAGAGGTCTTATCCAGAAAAAGAAATCTGGAATCTATTTATAAACCGATAAAGCCAGAGCTGCTCTACTATGACTATAGTTCGTTGATTTCACTTTTAAGTCAACGAAGGGTGTTAAGTTTTTCTGCGGTTAAGTTGCCAATAGGTTTAGACGTTTTAGATGCTCAGGGTGTTGTAGGGCGTAATTTTTCTCCCGAGCGTTTAGCAAATAATGAAAATATCTTTCAGGTTCTTGCTAATCACATTTCAACGTCTCTAACAAAAAAACCTGTTATATTGGCATGCTTTTCAAGTGGCTCCAGAGAGCGCTTAATTGGATTATTAAATGATGCGGGTTTAATTGGAATTAAATTAATATCTAATTTTACTGAAGTTGAAAAGGGAGTTAATGCTGTCGTTTGGGAGTTACCCTTAGGATTTTCAACAGAAAATTATTTGGTAATTTCTGAACAAGATGTACTTGGGGAACGTTTGGTTAGACGTGCAAAAAAACGTCGAAAAGCCGAAAACTTTTTGTCTGAATTAACAGCCTTAAGTGTGAATGATCTTGTTGTGCATATTGATCATGGACTTGGTCGATTTTCTGGCCTCAAAACTATTGATGCTGGGGGAGCTCCACACGAATGTATCGCACTTGAATACTCTGGAGGTGATCGTTTATTCTTACCGGTTGAAAACATAGAGCTCTTAAGTAAGTATGGTCAAGAAGTAGGGATTTTGGATAAGTTGGGTGGAAGCTCATGGCAATCAAAGAAAGCTAAACTAAAGAAACGAATAAAAGATATGGCTGAACGCTTAATTAAAGTAGCGGCCGATAGGGAATTAATTAAAGCACCCATTGTTGAGCCATCAAATGATATGTGGGAAGATTTTTGTGCCAGGTTTCCTTATAATGAAACAGAGGATCAACTTTTGGTAATGGACTCGGTGATACATGATCTTGGTCGTGGGGTGCCGATGGATAGATTGGTTTGCGGGGATGTGGGTTTTGGAAAGACAGAAATAGCCATGCGTGCAGCCTTTGTGATGGTGGAAGCTGGATATCAGGTCGCTATTATCGTTCCAACCACACTCTTATCAAGACAACATACGTTAAGTTTTAAAGAAAGATTTAGAGGTTTTCCTTTTCATATCAAACAACTATCTAGGTTTGTTAATCCAAAAGACTCAAATGATACTCGAGAAGGAATTCTAAATGGAACAGTGGATATTGTGATAGGCACCCACGCCTTAATATCTGATAAAGTAAAGTTTAAAAAATTAGGTCTAGTTATAGTTGATGAGGAACAGCATTTTGGTGTCCAACATAAAGAAAAACTTAAACAATTAAAGTCTACTATCCATGTTTTAACACTTTCTGCGACTCCTATTCCAAGAACTCTACAACTTAGTCTGTCAGGAATTAGGGAGTTATCAATCATCGAAACACCTCCTGTCGATAGGCTTGCGATCAGAACTTATGTAACAGAGTTTGATACGGTTGTGGTAAGAGAAGCTTTACTTAGAGAAAAATATCGTGGTGGGCAAAGCTTTTTTGTTGTTCCTAGAGTTTCAGACATCCCAGAAATTGAAGAGTTTCTTAAAACTGAAGTCCCTGAAGTTAACTATACTGTAGCACATGGACAATTACCTCCGGTTGAGTTGGACAAGAGAATGAATGCATTTTATGATGGTCAATACAATGTATTAGTAGCAACATCGATTGTTGAGTCTGGGATAGACGTTCCAACTGCTAATACAATTGTTGTATTTCGTTCAGATATGTTTGGGTTAAGCCAATTATACCAAATAAGAGGTAGAGTTGGGCGTTCTAAAACTCGGGCCTATGCGTACCTTACTACTAATCCCAAAAAGAAAATTACTCGTACGGCACAAAAAAGACTTAAAGTGTTGGGAAATATTGACACCCTTGGAGCTGGTTTTAATATAGCTAGTCAAGATATGGATATTAGAGGCGCTGGAAATATATTAGGTGAAGAACAGTCTGGTAATGTTCGTGAGGTTGGATACGAGCTTTATCAATCTATGCTCGAAGAGACAGTTGCAAAAATTAGAGCAGGGTCTAATGGGGACCTTGTTGAGGACGGTGTTTGGTCGCCGTCTATTAACCTAAGTGTGCCAGTATTAATACCAGAGACTTACATTACAGATTTAGATTTACGTTTAGGTCTCTACAAGCGGCTTGCGGGATTAAGTAGTAAACTTGAAATAGAAGCCTTTGCAGCAGAGTTAATTGACCGTTTTGGTCCTATACCTAGAGAAGTCAACACTTTGCTCTTAGTCGTTAGGATAAAGGACATGTGTAAGAAGGCCTGTATTTCTAATTTCAGTGGTGGAGCCAGAGGTGCCACGATTGAGTTTAGAAATAACAAATTCCCAAATCCAGCTGGTCTTGCTGACTTTATCGCACAACAGGACGGTTTAGCGAAAGTGAGAGATAATAAACTTATTATTAGTAGAGATTGGAAGAGTAATGCGGACAAAATAAAGGGTGCATTTTCCATCGCGAGAGAGCTTGCTGGAAAGGTTTCCAATTAAAGTGACAGTTAGCCTAATTTAGAACTTTACGTGCCAGTAGCAAACCAAGAAATGATAATATAAAAGAGCCTAAGATAAGTGGAGTAGGGGTTCCATCAAAGGATAGACCTATAGGAATTGCAAGCATTACTCCAATTATAGTCGAAATTGACCCTATTATAGAAGCGGCAAGCCCAGCAATATGCCCCATTGGTTGCATTGCTAATGCATTTAGATTTCCGATCATTAGTCCTATCATAAAAAATACACTTGATTGCCATATAAAATATAAAAGAAAAGGAATTGATGAAATGAATGAAAAAGTTATTAAGCATAGGGAAAATATTATTCCTATCAAAAATCCTATTTCGATCAATTTCCTCATTCCAATTTTAACAACAAAAAACGAGTTGGCAAAACTTGCTAACCCAGAAATAAGTGCGATTAAAGCAAACCACTCAGGAAAACTATCGTTCTTGTTATAAGTAATATCAAATATCTGTTGGATTGTACTAAGAGACGCAAATAGCGATCCAAACGCAAATGCTTGGAGACAGGTAGAAGTTATAAAGATTTTGTTTGAAAAACACTCTTTTATAGAGTTTGTCAAATTTAAGAAGGTAAACTTTACCCTATGTTCTGGTTTAAGTGTTTCCTCTTGTCTAACCAGCAACCAGCCAATTGATACTATTGAAAATAATATAAACGCTATAAATATGCTTCTCCAACCAAAATTTGAAACAATTAACGCTCCAAGCATTGGAGCAACGGCTGGAACAAGTGTAAAAACAATCATAGCTATTGATACAATTTGAGCCATACGGCGCCCTTCGTAAAGATCCCTAACTATCGCCAATGCTACAATGCGTGGACCGGCTACACCAATTCCTTGGATAAAACGACCTAACAACATTATTTCTAATGTTTTGGAATAGCTAGCTATTAACGCTCCAGTTATATAAATTACACCTCCAAAGAATATAATATTTTTCCTTCCAAAACTATCTGAAAGTGGCCCAGTAAAAAGAGTTGCAATACCCATTCCAATAACAAATGATGAAATCACTAGTTGAGTTTTATTTGGAGATGTGGGTGACATTACTGCAGAAATCTCAGGCAAAGCCGGTAAGATTGCATCAATTGAAAAGGCGATTGCAGAAAAGTTTATAGCTATTATTATTATAAACTCAAAGGTGGATAGTTTTTTTGTTACTATCTGATTAACTCTCTTATTCAGCATTTTTCTCTTGTTCTAGTCGTTTTAAATCTAAAAGTATTGAGGACCATAGGTCTTCTGACTGCGCACCTGGTAAAACATGTGTGTTAGCTACAATAAAGGTAGGTACTCCTGTGACGCCTCTTTCCCTTGAATTTGCATCTCTTTGTTTTATTTCTTCTACTATTGCTTCTCCTTTAAGTAACTTAGAGATTAGATGTTCATCTAAACCAACAGATACAGCAATTTCAATTAGTGTTGAGAAATCCCCAATATCTTCACCCTTCACAAAATAAGATTCAAAAAGAGCTGATACCACTGAATTTTGCACACCTTCTAAACCGGCCCAATGGATTAATCTGTGTGCATTTATAGTGTTAGGTGTTTTTTTAATTAACTGTAACTCAAGGTTCAGCCCAGCTTTAACAGCAGTTGACGAAATTCGAGAGTAAACTCTATACGCATTTTGTTTCCCACCAAATTTTTTTTCAAGGTATTCTTGTCTGTCCATTCCTACGGCTGGCATATCTGGATTAAGTTGAAAGGGATGCCATTCTATTGTGAAAGGGTTGATTGACTCTTTAGCCAAAACTTTATCTAAGTTATTTTTTCCAATATAGCACCAAGGACATATTGGATCGGATAAGATATCAAGTTTAATCATCGAAGAATGGCTCCAAACTATATTGAGAACTCGCAATTGGTACGTTTATTTTAAATTTTCAACAAGTAGTTTTATTTCTATAGACTTGCATTGATTAATATACTGCCTTTAGTTTAATTTAGATAAAGTGACTTCTTACTTTGGTTTGCCACTTTGGTTTGCCGCTTTTTTTTACTTTGATTGTAATTAATGCGCTTAGATACGGTCTTTCAGTGTATTTAAGAATTGTAGTAATCTTATAACTGTTTAATAATCTGTGAATTGAAATCTAAGTAGATGATTTTAATATAAAGAGGTTATTTTGGCACATTTAAGAATTGAATATTCAGCAGGTTTAGAAAAGCAAGTAGATTTAAACTTAGTTTGTCATAAATTATCTGATGTTATGGCAGG
>Ga0209482_1002201_pt1 | contig 12337 bp, 6 predicted proteins | sample CoawatmetaG10DNA_FD_187512 | JGI IMG/M metagenome (GOLD analysis project Ga0209482, IMG submission 187512) | Marine microbial communities from the West Antarctic Peninsula - Coastal water metaG104-DNA (SPAdes) (version 2) | ecosystem: Environmental > Aquatic > Marine > Coastal ...
CTTTTAATGTGACTGCAACTTTAAATGCTGCAGCTTCAAAAGATGTTACTGTATCCTTAGAATCAGTAGGTTCTGCAAGATACAATTCAGATTTTACGAGTAATTCAATAACTAGAATAACAACAATAGCTGGAGGAAATGGAAGCGGTGGTACTTCAAATCAACTAAGATACCCTAGAGGTGTCTATGCTGATAATACAGGAAACTTATATGTTGGGGATATAGATAATCAGAGAGTTCAAAAGTTTGCACCTGGAGTTACTGAAGGAGTAACGCTGATGAGTGGCTTAAGTGGGCCTGCAGATATTTCGGTAGATGCATCTGGAAGTATTTATGTTTTAGAACAGTATGATAATAAGGTCACAAAATGGGCTTCAGATGGTGCTTTTATAGGAGTTGTTGCAGGGGGAAATGGAGCTGGATCGAATGCTAATCAATTAAGTGATGCACATGGTATGTTTGTAGATGCAATAGGTAATATTTACATTGCAGATTCAAATAATCGTCGTGTTCAGAAATGGGCACCTGGTGCTACTGCAGGAGTCACTGTAGCGGGAGGAAATGGAGAAGGTTCCAACATGAATCAATTTAGATATCCGAGAGATGTTTTCGTAGACGAATTAAATAATATCTATGTTGCAGACCAGTGGGCAAGTAGAATTCAAAAATGGGCACCTGGGTCAATTCAAGGAGAAACATTTCAGGAAAACCTTGACTCGCCTATAGCTATATATGGAGATTCATCGGGGGGTATATACGTTGCAGAGGAAAGTGGACACACTGTGAAAAAGTTTGTAGTTGGATTAGCTGGGGTAGAGGTTTTTGGATCAAGTCAGGGAAATAATCTAGATCAATTCAGTCATCCACACGGTTTATTTGTTGATGATATAGGTGTTATATATGTTGGAGATAGAAATAATCATCGTGTTCAAAAATATGACGCTTCACCACAGTTAGTAATTTTAGCAGGTGAAACTGTAGCTGAGTTGTTGTTTTCAGGAATAGAAGATACAAGAGACGAAAATGAGGAAATAATTACCTTAAATACCAAGGTAACTAATGCCGTTCAAGCGAATACAGATGCATTAACTGCAAAACTAACAGATACTACTGAAGAGCCAACAGTTATCTTAACATTAAATCAAGATAAAATTACTGAAAATTCGATTACAGATGTAACACTTACTGCATCTTTATCAGCAGTTTCAGGTAAAGATGTTACAATTGTTTTTACGATGAGTGGCACCGCGGAAGAGCTTGTAGATTATAAATTAAGTAGTAAAACCATCTTGATTCGAGCAAATTCACCTTCAGGTACTATTACTATTTCTACAAATAATTTAGATGATGCAGCTGTTGAAGTCTTAGCAAGTATTGTATTTAATGTAGTGTCAATTACTAATGCAACATCACTAACAGACAGTGCAACGTTGTTATTAGAAAGTAATGACGATCCTAGTGTGGTGCTTTCAACTTCACGAGCAACGATAGCAGAACACGAAACCTTTAATATTATTGCAACTTTAGATGCCGCAACTTCAAAAGATGTTGTTGTTGGTCTAAAATCTATAGGAACTGCTACATATGATAAAGATTTTATAAGAAACTCTGTTATTGAAATTCAAACAGTAGCTGGTGGAAATGGTTACGGGAGTGCTAAAAATCAAATAGCTGACCCAAGAGGAATTCATGTAACTGCCAATGGCACCGTGTACGTTGCCGATTATGCAAATGAGAGAGTTCAAAAATGGGTTCCTGGAGCTAAGGAAGGTCAAACAGTTGCTGAAGATTTATGGGAGCTTAGAGATGTTTTTGTAGATCTTTCTGGGAACATATATATACTGTATTTGGATGGAAGAAGTGTAATTAAAATTCCATTTGGAACAGATACTGGCGTATCAGTAGCAGGTGACGGAGGTAATCCAGGCGCAGGCCCTAATCAACTTAATCAAGCACAATCTTTAATTGTTGATTCAGAAGGCAATATTTTCATAGCGGATTCTGGAAATTTTCGTATTCAAAAGTGGGCACCTGGTGCCACTGAAGGTGTAACTGTAGCAGGAGGCAATGGTGAAGGTGGTGAAGGTGGTGAAGCTAATCAATTAAATTACATTCAAAACTTCGCTATAGATTTAGATGGAAACTTGTTAATACTAGATTACCAAAGACGTATTCAGAAATGGGTGCCAGGTGCAGATACTGGTGAAACAATGATTTCTTACAATGAGGAAAATAATTATAATAACTCAAATCCTCAAGATATTCATGTTGATTCGCAAGGAAACATCTTTGTATTAATTGAGTCCTACGATAATAATGGGAATCGACAATACAGTATTTTAAACCACGATAATGTATCTTATGAAGCGACTACTGTCTTAGCAATGAATGGCACAGGTTCCGAATCAAATCAAGTGGACTACGCTAGAAATTTCACGTTTGATGCTTTAGGTAATATTTATGTATCAGATAATGGCAATAGGCGTATACAGAAATATGAGCTTAGTTTGCAAGTAAAAGTAAAAGCAGGTGAGACTTCTGGTGCACTGGCTATTGCAGGTGTAGAGGATGAGTTAAATGATGAAGGTGAAGAGTTAATTGTATTCACCAAAACATTGGCTAGTAATGCTATTTTAAACGATACAGATGAGTTATCTGTCACCTTATTAGACAATAGGATAACAATGACACTTAAAGATAGTCCGTTTTTAGGCTTGTCTGAAGGAGCTGTTTCTTGGGGAGATTATGATAAAGATGGAGATAAAGATGTTGCTGTTATGGGACAAAGTGGTTCCCTTGGAGCTGTAACTATTCTTTATCAAAATAATGCTGGAGTATTTGAAAACACCGAACAAAATTTTGTGAATGTATTTGGTGGAGACATTACTTGGGTGGACTTAAATAAAGACGGTTACATAGACTTAGTAGTTTCTGGTTATGACGGGGTAGGAAGAACACCAGTAACAAAAGTGTATATAAATACCATTCAAGGGCCTTCAAATGTCTTTATTGAACCATCTGAAGGATATGAATTACCGCAGTTGTTTTCTACCAAAATGGCTTGGGGGGATTTAGATAATGATGGTGATCTAGATTTGGCAATTTCCGGACAGGATGCAGAAGATAATTTTGTTTTTGATGTATATTTTAAAGATGATATTACAAATAACTATACAAGAGACGATGGGTTTGTTTTTAGAGGAAGTGGTTTTATTAAAGGTGATCTTAAAATAGTAGATAGGGATTTAGATGGAGATAATGACATTATTTATACCGGAGAGGATAAATATGGAAATGCAGTAGGTTCGACTATCTATAATTCTTATATAATAGCTGAAAACTCAAACTCATATACACCGGGTTTAAAAAATGCTGCGATTGAAGTAGCAAAAATGTCATCAGAGAGTGATAATATTTCTGTGCTTTCAAGTGGAGAAGATAATGATAATACGATAAAGTTATATTTGGATGGGCAAGATATAGGTAGTAATTATGATGTTTTTCCGTTATTAAAGAAAGGAGATATTGCTATAGCAGATTTCAACAATGATGGTAAAAATGATATTTTATTTACAGGCGAAAACCAATCAGGAGTGCCGGTTACAAAATTATTGAAGCAAGCGCTTGAAGATCCCGGTGCCTACAATGAGAACTATTCTTTTGTAGATTCTGGAATTGAACTAAAAGGCTTAAGATCTTCTACTGCAAATTGGGTAGATTACGATATGGATGGTGATTTAGATTTGTTTTTAACTGGAGTTGGAGACAGTGGTGCTGAAACTTTATTGTACGAAACTGAGATTGAAAACAAGAAAAATACCGCTCCACTTAAAATTACAGGTTTAAGACTAGTAGATTTAGGAAACGGAAACGTACGTTTTAATTGGGACTTGCCTGCAGATGATTATGCTACCAACTTAGGGTATGTAATAAGAGTAGGGACAACTCCCGGAGGAACAGAATTATCGAATACAGAAAGTGATTTAGCAACAGGTGAGCGCCTTATTTCAAAAGCACCACCTATTTATAATAACTTTTATGATATGCAGTTAGATCCTGGGAATTATTATTGGTCCGTCCAGGCTGTAGATCCAGGACTAAGGGGGGGGGCTTTTTCAGATGAAGATGATTTTACCTTGGTGTATGAATGGAAAATATTAAATCAAGGAGGTATTGTGGATAGAACTGTTGCTGGTGTAAATGATCCAGTTATAAAATTAGGAGATATTGATAATGACGATGATTTAGATGTAATTTATGGATCAAAAACAAATGGTAATGCACAGTTATTAAAATATGACGGAACACAATTAATAAGAGATGACAATAGCCCATTACAATATGTTAGTAACGTTACAAATACTGAAGTAGGCGATATTAATGGAGATGGAATTGCAGATGTATTAGTAAATACAGTTAATGGTTCAGACTATTCTTTAAATATTTATTTAAGTGAAAGTAACTCTGAAAATAGTTCTACGAATTCAGGTTACAATAAACAATACGTTGGAGCAGGTTTGTACAATGCAAAGGCTAGAATTGTAGATTTAAATAATGATGGTCAGGCAGAAATATTTTTAGTAGGAATGTCTTCTAGTTCATTATCAGGAATCCCAAAATTATATTTATACGAGTATACTATTTCTCCTGCCAATGGTGAGGGTTACTTTACTTTAAATGACGTATCTGATCAAATAGATGCACTACAATATGCTTCTTATGATTTAGGAGATGTGGATAACGATCAGGATATAGACTTTATTATAAGTGGATTTAGTGCTGAGAGTGGTTTTAAAACTTTCGTTTATGAAAATGTAACAGAATTAGGAGGTGAATTTACACTGGAACAAACCAGCAATAATTTAGTCGCTGTTAAAAACGGGACAACAAATTTTATTGATTTCGATGGTGATGGCGATTTAGATGCTGTATTTACTGGAGAAAGTAGAGATGGTGATGTTTTTGAAATTTATATGAATACACCAAATCAAGGTAGTGCTACATTCTCAAAATTACCAAACAGTTTAGCTCCTATGAGAGAAGGTAAAATTGATTTAGGAGATTTTAATGGAGATGGATATGCAGATTTATTGTATTCTGGAACTTTTTCTGGAAGTGGAGACATTACGAAGCTAAATGAATATGACGCGAATACAAAAACTTACGTAGACAGTGCATTTGACGTTAGCGATATTATTAAGGCAGAAGTAGAGTTTGGTGACCTGGATGGTGACGGTGATTTAGATTTTGTAATCGCTGGGAAAAGTAATGATGTAAATAGCGATAATGTTTTTAGGACATATATTAATGTTAGAAATCAATCTGCAATCGTTGCAGCTAAAAGTTCTTCTAAGAGACCGGAATATAGAGGTAAGAATGCAGCTAAGTATCGTTCAGAACAGAACTTTACAGTAAATAGTCCTCCATCTGCGCCAGTTATCAATGATATTGTTTTCTTAGATGAAGCTGAGGGTTCAGTAGATATCCCATTAGAATTTTCTTGGAATGAAGCTACAGACGATCATACACCAAATATCGGGTTAACATATGCTCTTAAAATTGGAACTACTCCTGGAGGTGAAGAGATTATGTCTTCAAACTCGAATGCTAATGGAGTTAAAAAAGATGCTGAAAAAGGAAATGTTGAACATAATTTAAAGTGGAAATTAAGTTTGCCAGAAGGAACTTATTATTGGTCGGTTCAGGCTGTTGATGCTTCTTATTCTGGTTCTATATTTTCGGAACCAGTTCAGTTTAGGGTCACAACTTCCGGTATTGATACTGATAGCGATGGAGATGGTATTGAAAACAGCTTAGATACATGTCCAAACACCCCAGCAGGAGATGCTGTTAACGACCAGGGATGTAGTGTCAACGCTATACTAGGAGACGGTAATGGAGACACTACAGTAAATGTTACAGATTTAGTAGTATCTGTAAATTATATTTTAGGAAATAACCCGACGCCTTTTGTTTTTAAAGCTGCTGACGTGAATAATGATGATTTAATAGATGTAAGAGATATCGTAGGTATTGTTGATATTATTTTATCAGAAACAGGAGACAAAAGCAGTGAATCTAACAAATCAACAGCATTTTATTCAAATACACCAATTGGAGATGCTTTATTTTCTTGGGAAGGCAATGATTTGTATGTTTCAACAGATAAAGAAATAGCAGGAATGCAGTTGGTCTTTGATAAAGAATTTAGGTATCAAGTTTCTGAAAGTTTAGCAAGCTTTAATACCCTAAATTTTGGTGAAGGCAGTGATAACACACTTATGATATATAGTTTTAGTGAAACTTCAATAACACCCGGAAAAACTAAGGTATTAACGAAATTTGAAGATGGAGCTGTAGATTTAAATATTAAAAAATCAGCGGTAGGTGCAAAAAAAGGATTAACATTGGCAGTTAAGTTTACTCCAGTTGTTCCTGATCAATTAGAAGCATTTTTACTAGGTCCTAACCCTTCAAGTGGTCAAATGAATTTATTTTATAATTTGCCAAAAGAAATGGATATGCTTCTTTTAAATGTTTATAATGTAAACGGAAGTAAGGTTTGGTCTAGTGATAAAATTAAGACTATGGTAGGTGCGCAAACAACACCTCTTAATCTGTCCTTTTTATCGAATGGTGTTTACTTTATTCGTATTGAAGAATACAGTAAAGGGGTGTTAAAACAAAATGAAGTGAAACGATTAATAATAAAAAAATAACTGTGAAGTTAAAATCAATTTTACTGGCGCTACCTTTTCTTATTCTTTCAAGTGAAGTTTTATCCCAAAATGAACTTAGAGTAGAATCAGAAGACGTAGGGTATGCCACGGTGTTCGAACTAGGTGTTTCATTGAACAATTCAGATGAAATAGCTGCAATTCAATTTGACTTAACGTATGATATTAGTGCATTTAATTTACTAACAAGTCATAGTTTAACAAGTCGAAAAGAAGATCATACTATTACAACTAGTTCACCTTCAGAAAATGTTTTAAGGGTGGTTATTTTCTCTATGAATAATAAAGCTTTAAAAGAGAGTACAGGGATTTTAGCGAATCTTGAATTTGAATCGAAAACAGACCCAGGAGAATTTACTTTTGCACTATCTAATGTTGTCCTTTCATCTTCAAGTGGCTCTACAATTTCGGGAACAAAGAATGATGGAGAGATAATCGTATTAGGCCCTAAAATGGTGATTACAATGTCTCAGATAGATTTTGGGAATGTTTTATTAGGCTCAAATCAATTAAGGAGTTTTTCTATACAAAATGAAGGGAATGAAGCTTTAATAATTTCGAGTGTAAATGAAGTTTTACCATTTAGTATACAAGAAGGTTTTCCTATAAGTATAGCTCCTAATGAAACAACGATGTTTAACGTTTTATTAAATACTTCAACAAAACTAAATAAGTCCAAAGAACTGAGTTTTGTGAATAATGATCCTGATTCAACTCGAAATATTCAAAAAGTTATTCTAAATGCAATAGTTATTGCAACAAATACAATACGAATTGGAAATAATTCTGCAGCGAAAAATGTTGAGGTTGAGATACCTGTTTCTTTTGAAAACATGGAGGAGTTTATTGCATTTCAGTTTGATTTATTAATTCCAGAAGGCTTAGAGTTTGTTTCAAACTCAATAGTTAATGAGAATGCTAGATTCGAGGATCATAATATTGCAGTAAACCTTATTAATGGAAGTATATTAAGATTCATTGGATACTCTCCTTCAAATAAAAGTTTTGTTGGGAATTCTGGGGAGCTATTTAGATTTAAGTTAAAATCGACTGTAAATGCCGGTTACTTCCCTTTAGATATTTCAAATGCGGTAATAACAAATAGTACACAAGAAAATATTTTATCTGATTCATACAGCGGTTTTTTTCAAATTAAGACTCCTAATTTGTCAATAAATAATACAGATATTAATTTTGAAAATATACCTTCAACCGAACCTAGCCAAAAATCTTTTAGAGTAACCAATACGGGGGATGCGTCCTTGGTAATAGATGAAATTATTTTTAATGCCTCTGAGATAGCTATAGATGTTCAACTGCCCTTGACTATTGCTAGTAGAACCTACCAAGAGATTAATTTGACATATACTCCGTCGATTACAGGTGCATTTTCAGAAACTATTTCTCTTAAGAACAACGGTTTAAGTGAAGAGGCCTTTGTTACAGTAAGAGGATCAGTGTTTTCTCCAAACTATGTTTTAGTAGAAAGTAAAGAAGCCTTTGTAAATGAAACGGCTGTGTTACAAATACTGCTTAAAAATAATGACGTAGCAAGAGCGCTTCAATTTGACGTGGAATTACCTAATGGTTTCCAATTGGAAACTAACAACATAGATACTGCATCTAGAACGGATGGATACGAAGTTGCAGCTTCTAACATTGAAGGTTCAATATATAGGGTAATTTTATACTCAACGACGGGTAAAATATTAACTAAAGGAAGCCTTTCGATACTAAACTTCCCTGTTTTTATAAGTAATGACGTTAAATCGGGAGACTATACCTTTAATTTTAGTAATGTAATTATTACAAACATTCAAAATATAGATGTTAGTAGTTTGTCTCTGGAGGATGGATCAATAAGTATTAGTTCAAATTTAAGTATTGAGGATGAAACATTCAATAATTCACTTAAATTGTATCCAAATCCAGTTTTAAACATTTTAACAATTGAGTCTAAAAACAGCATAATTTCTAAAGTTGAAATTTACTCAATTTTAGGTCAAAAAATAAAAGAAATACATTCAGGTTTTAGAAGTATTAGAACTAATAATTTAACTACTGGGACCTATATCACTAGAATTTATTCGGAAAAAGGAATGGTTACAAGGAAAATTTATAAAAGGTAATTAGTAACTTATATTTTATCGTGAATTTTAACATGGTTCCCGTTATTCCAAACGGTTAAAACATCGGTGGCAACAGCAGCTCCACTTCCTGCGGCAATTGCAAACTGACTTCTACATCCTGCGATGGTTCCGCAACAATACATTCCTTTTTGTATAAAACAATCTGTATTTTTAAGTTGAATTCTATCCTTTTTGGGATTTGCTTTTTGATGTGGTTCTATAAAGTTTTGCAATCCCCCGATTGTAAATGGTTTTGAGTAGTTTAGGGCGATAATCACAATTTTAGCGTGGTATGTGGTTTTATTCGTAGTGACTTTATACCCGTCATTTATATCAGTAATAGAAATTACTTTTTCGTTTTCTATTTGAGAAATTGAAGGATACAGCGCTGACAGTTGTTGCTTTCCAGCACCTAATATATCTTTGCCCATTGTATTTGCAGACAATCCTAAAACATTATTAAACAAAGCATTTTGTAAGTGTGACGCTTTTTGATGTACAATAATACCAACCTTTTTATGGAGAGCAAAAGGCTTCTCTTTTGCAGAACCCAATACCAAAGCACACTGTAAACCGGCAACTCCACCACCTATAATTAACGCATCAAAATCCATATTATATAAATAAAGCTTTAATATTTTGAGCAAAAAGTTTTACTGAAATGGCTAATAATATAACGCCAAAAACCTTTCTAATAATTTGAATTCCAATAGGACCAATAATGCCTTCTATTTTTGAAGAGGTTTTTAATACCACATAAATTAAGGCAACATTTAATAAAACCGCTACAATTATATTTTCGATATGAAATTCTGCCCGCAAAGAAAGTAAGGTTGTCAAGCTTCCTGGACCTGCAATTAAGGGGAAAGCCAATGGGAAAACAGTTGCCGTAATTGTGGCATCATTTTCATCATCTTTATACAATGTAATTCCTAAAATCATCTCCAACGCAATAAAAAATAAGATAAGTGCTCCTGCAACGGCAAAAGAATTTACATCGATGCCAATTAGAGTTAGTAAGCTTTGTCCTAAAAAAAGAAAAACAATCATAATAATACCGGCAATTATAGATGCTTTTTCAGATTGAATATGGCCTACTTTTTTACGTAAGTCTATGATGATAGGGATGTTTCCTATAATATCTATGACTGCAAATAAGACCATAAAAGCCGTAATTATTTCTTTAAAATTAAGTTTCATATCCGTTTATTTTATTTTTTAAAATTAGTCAACTAACTTTAACAAAGTGTAAAGTTAAAGAAAAAAAATTCCCCTATTTTTGTGGCATGTTTCAACTAGGAAAAACAATAGTTTCAGAGGATATTATAGAGAAAGATTTTTTGTGTAATCTTTCGGCGTGCGGTGGTGCTTGTTGCATTGATGGCGATTCAGGGGCTCCTTTAGATAAAGAAGAGGCTCAGATGTTAGAAGATATCTACCCAAAAATTAAGCCTTTTTTAAGAAAAGAAGGAATTGCGGAAATAGAAAAACAAGGAACTTCAATTACAAGCGAATGGGGAGAATTGGAAACACCGTTAATTAATGACGCAGATTGTGCCTATGTTATTTTTGATGAAAAGAAAACTGCACTTTGCGGGATTGAGGAAGCATATAATTCTGGAGCAATTGCTTGGAAAAAACCGGTTTCATGTCATTTATATCCAATACGTGTAAAAGAATACAGTGCGTTTTCTGCGGTAAACTACCACAAGTGGGAAATTTGTGACGATGCCTGTGCCCTAGGAAAAGAGTTACAAGTACCTGTTTATAAGTTTGTAAAGCAGGCTTTAGTTCGTAAATTTGGTCAGGGCTGGTATGACGAATTAGAAAAGGTTGCCGCAAATCATTTAAAATAAATTTTACTTTGGAGCCTAAATATTGAACGAATATGTATGCCTTTTGAGGTGGCAGTGAAACTAGAAATGCAATTTAATGAGGGCTTCTTTTAAAGCAATAATTTAGATTTTATTACTTTTGCAGTATGAAAATTAATGAATTTTTAGACGCCACATATTTAAAAACAGCAAGACAAGCAGGTCTTTCTGAAAAAGAAAATTTACATAAAGTGCTGCAGTTAACAGAGGAGGCTATTGCGAACGAGTATAAGTTGATTATGGTTCGTGCACGCCATATAGGAAATGTAAAAACTGCATTAGCGGTTGTAAAATCTCCAGTTCTAATTGGAACTGTTATTGATTTTCCTGAAGGGAATTCAACCACAGAGGAAAAGCTACAAGAAGCACAAAAGGCAATGTACGCAGGTGCGCACGAGTTAGACTTTGTGCTCAACTACAATGCATTCAAAGCAGGAGATATTTCCCTCTTAACAGACGAAATTACGCAGTGTACAGCGCTTTGCTTAGAGCATCACAAAGTTGTAAAATTCATTATAGAAGTTGCGGCATTATCAAATGAAGAAATAATTGTAATTTCACAACTGATAAAAAAAGTAGTCTTAGAAAATTTTGGAGAAGAAAATGCAAAAAATGTATTTGTAAAATCTTCTACAGGTTTTTTTAAAATGCACACAAGTAAGTCAAATGGCGCAACGATAGAGAGCATGAAGTTGATTTCTAAAAACGCAAAGCCATTAAAAATAAAAGCCGCTGGAGGTGTAAGAGATTATCCAATGGCGATGAAGATGCTTGCTTTGGGAGTAGATAGAATAGGCACTTCCTCCTCAAAAGAAATAATAAACGAAGCACATAATATAAATTTAAAACATTAGTTTGAAAGATTTTTTTGCACACGAAACGGCCATTATAGATACAAATTGTACTATTGGGAAAGATACCAAAATTTGGCACTTTAGTCACATTATGTCTAACTGTCAAATTGGTGAAGGGTGTAATATTGGCCAGAATGTAGTGGTTTCACCAAAAGTTGTTTTAGGTAAAAATGTAAAAGTGCAAAATAATGTTTCTATATATTCCGGTGTTATTTGCGAAGATGACGTTTTTTTAGGGCCGTCTATGGTTTTTACAAATGTTATGAATCCGAGAAGTGCAATTAAAAGACAACACGAATACCAAAAGACGCGTGTAAAAAGAGGGGCGAGTATCGGCGCAAATGCAACTATTATTTGTGGTAATAATATTGGTGAATATGCTTTTGTTGGTGCAGGTGCAGTTGTTACAAAAGAGGTGTTGCCTTTTGCATTGGTTGTTGGAAACCCTTCAAAACAGATTGGTTGGGTGAGCGAATATGGTCATCGATTAGCGTTTAATAATCTTGGAGTTGCAACTTGTAAAGAAAGCAAACAAGAGTACCAATTAAAAAATAACACTGTCTTTAAACGCTAATTTTCGATTTGCTTTAGCAGCACTAATTTCTTATCGAGAGTGTAGAACAGTTTTCGCAAGGGCTCAGTTATTTGGGCTGTTTTTGATGTGATCCTCCAATTGATCTACTTTATGTTTTGAAATTCTAAAAGAACGACTGTTTGGAATTGAAATAAATAGCACCCTTTTC
>Ga0209482_1002203_pt1 | contig 12325 bp, 13 predicted proteins | sample CoawatmetaG10DNA_FD_187512 | JGI IMG/M metagenome (GOLD analysis project Ga0209482, IMG submission 187512) | Marine microbial communities from the West Antarctic Peninsula - Coastal water metaG104-DNA (SPAdes) (version 2) | ecosystem: Environmental > Aquatic > Marine > Coastal ...
TGGTGATAATTGGACTAAAGCAAACTCTGACAAAATTGCACCAATTATTGCTGTACCAACAACTGCTGGAACAGGATCAGAAACAGGACGAGCATCTGTGATATTAAATGAAGAAACGGGTGTAAAAAATATAATTTTTCATCCTAAATTTTTACCTTCAATAGTTATCTTGGATCCAGTATTAACACTTAGTTTGCCTGCAAAGATTACAGCTGCAACTGGTATGGATGCGCTAGCTCACAATTTAGAAGCATATTGTGCTCCAGGATATCACCCAATGGCAGATGGAATTGCTTTAGAGGGTATGAGATTAATTAATGAATGGTTACTTGAAGCAGTTAACAACGGATCAAATATTGAAGCTCGACAAAACATGTTAACAGCAGCAAGCATGGGATCAACAGCATTTCAAAAAGGCTTGGGGGCAATTCACTCATTAAGCCATCCAGTAAATGCTTTAAATAATATTCATCATGGTTTATCCAATGCAATATTCATGCCTTATGTATTGACCTTTAATAAAGATGCAATTGAAAAAAAAATAATAAAGATTTGTGATTATTTAGAACTTAAAGATAGATCTTTTGATGGATTTGTTAACTGGGTTTTAGATTTAAGAAAAAAACTAGATATCCCACATAAATTATCAGAAGTGATTGATGAAAAAGATTTTGATATTGATAGATTATCAAAAATGGCTTTAGCTGATCCATCTACTGGAGGAAATCCAAAAAAATTAACTGAAAATGATATGAGAGCAATGTATCAGCATAGTATGAGTGGAGAATTGTTTAAATGAGTGATTTAAATATTTTAATTGTTGAAGGAAATATTAGAGAAGATAGTGAGTTTTTTATTAAAGCAGCTGGAAGTTCTGCAGCAGATAATCTAAAAAATTTAATTTTAAAGATAGAGCCATTAACAAATACAGAAATTATAAATCCTGGCCATGATGAAGAGACGACGAGTGCTCTAAAAAATATGAGTAAATATAATGGTATTGTGTTTACTGGTGGTGCAATGAGAATAAATGATATGACGGATGTAATTAAGAAACATATCAATTTTGCTTCAAATTGTTTTAATCACAAAAATAAGATTTTGGCAATTTGTTGGGGATTACAAGTCTGCTCAACAGCAGCTGGAGGCAAGGTGAACCCTGGAAAAAATGGCGCTCATATTGGAATTGCATCAGATGTAGTTATTAACAATGAAGGTGAAAAACACTTTATATACAAAGATAAAAAAAAAGTTTTTACCTCACCAGCATTTAATTTTGATGAGGTAAGTGAACTACCAAAAAATACTATTCTTTTATCAAGTGACGCAGTTAACAATGTAATGGGTGTTAGCTTTAATGCAGGAAACTCTGAAATTATTGGCTTACAATATCATCCTGATTATGAATATTTTCAGATGCTTAAACTTATTGATGGTCGTAAACAGCGACTATTTGTAAATAAAAATTTTTTAAATGAAGAAGAGTATGAAAGTCATATCTCATTCATAAAATCTCAAAATGAACTATTAGATTTTAATAATAGAACATGTGAAGTTAGAAATTGGCTCAATTATATACGTAACTAATTTTTAAAACAGACCTTCAATTTCACCATCTTTATTTAGCTTAATCGAGTCCGCTGCTGGAACCCTTGGTAGTCCAGGCATAGTCATAACAGCACCGCATATAACAACAATAAACTCTGCTCCTGAAGAGAGTTTAATTTCTCTAATTGGTAAAGAATGTCCTGTTGGTGCACCTTTTAAGCTTGGGTCTGTTGAGAAACTGTATTGTGTTTTAGCAATACAAATTGGGAAATCTCCGTAACCAGCATCTTCAAAGCTTTTTAATTGATCTCTAATTTTAGTATCAGCAATAACCTCATCTGCTCTATAAATTTCTTTTGCAATTGTTTCTATTTTTTTAAATAGAGGAGTTTTACTCTCATATAAGAATTTGAATTTGTCTTCATTTTTCTCACATAATTCAGCAACATGACTTGCAAGTTCTTTTGTACCTTCACCACCATTTGCCCAATGGGTACAGAGACTTGCTTTAACACCAATAGTGTCACAAAATTCTATCAAAGCTTTTACTTCATTATCTGTATCTTTAATAAAATGATTAACAGCTACTGCAACGGGTAAACCAAATTTTTTAACATTTTCCACGTGTCTTTGAAGATTAACTAGACCTTTTTTTAAGGCTTCTACATTTTCTGTTTTAAGATCATCTTTTGCTACACCACCATGCATTTTTAAAGCTCTAATAGTTGCAACAATTACAACACAGCTAGGTTTTAAATCTGATTTTCTACATTTAATATCAAGAAATTTTTCCGCACCAAGGTCTGCACCGAATCCTGCTTCCGTAACGACATAGTCAGCAAGTTTAAGTCCAGTCTTTGTTGCAATTACAGAATTACAACCATGTGCAATATTTGCAAAAGGACCACCATGAATAATTGCAGGATTGTTTTCTAAAGTTTGAGTAACATTAGGTCTAATTGCATCTTTTAATAATACAGTCATTGGACCTTGTGCTTTTAAATCTTTAGCATAAACAGGTTTTTTATCTCTAGTATATGCAATTGTAATGTTTCCTATTCTCTTTTCTAAATCTTCCAAATCATTTGATAAACAAAAGATTGCCATGATTTCAGATGCAACAGTTATATCAAAACCATCTTCTCTTGGAAAACCATTTGCAACTCCACCTAAGTTTATATTTATAGATCTTAAAGAACGATCGTTCATATCCATTACTCTTTTCCATGCAATTCTTCTTACATCGATATCTAATTTATTTCCCCAATAGATATGGTTATCAATTAATGCTGACAATAAATTATGAGCTGATGTTATTGCGTGAAAATCTCCAGTAAAATGCAAATTAATTTGCTCCATTGGAACTACTTGAGCATAACCACCACCTGCTGCTCCACCTTTCATTCCAAAAGAAGGGCCAAGACTTGGCTCTCTTAAACAAACAATAGATTTTTTTCCAATTTTATTTAGACCGTCATTTAAACCAACTGAAGTTGTGGTTTTTCCCTCACCAGCTGGAGTGGGAGTGATCGCTGTAACTAATATAAGTTTTCCATTTGGTTTATCTTTTAAAGTATCTAAATATTCTAAATTAATCTTTGCAATGTGTCTGCCCATTGGACTAAAAGCCGAGCTTTCATCTGGTACATTTATCTTGGCTAAAATATCATTTATAGGTTGCATTTTAGCTTCTCTAGCTATTTGAATGTCTGACTTAACTTCGCTCATTTGAAACTCCTATAAGATTTATTTTTTAATGGTCAATTGATATCCTATTTTAATTTTTTGGAAACTTCTAAAAAATATATATAAAAAAAATAAGAACTATTTATATTCGTTTGTATAAAATTATCTTATGCAAAAATATTCTATATTTAATTTGATCAAAAATGCTTTCTCCGGTCATCAAAAATGGGACCTAGCCTGGAAAGATGCTACTCCAAAAAAAGAATACGATGTTGTTATTATTGGGGGTGGAGGTCATGGCCTAGCTACTGCATATTATCTCGCAAAAGAACATAATATTACCAATGTAGCTATCATTGAAAAAGGATGGCTTGGTGGTGGAAATATGGGAAGAAATACCACAATCATAAGATCAAATTATATGCACGATGATAATGCATTGTTTAGTGAGTTTGGAATGGATCTATGGAGAAAGATGAGTCAGGACTTAAATTACAATGTAATGTTTTCTCCAAGAGGAATAATTAATCTTGCACACTCAGATGCCCAAATGAATGTTTTTGCAAGAAGAGGAAATTCAATGCGTTTAAATGGTATCGACGCAGTTCTTTTAAATAGGGAAGAAGTTAAAGAAATTATTCCAATGGCAGATTTTTCAGACAATGTAAGATTTCCTATATTTGGTGGATTAATGCAACCAAGTGCTGGAACAGCAAGACATGATGCTGTTGCATGGGGTTATGCACGTCAAGCAGATTCAATGGGTGTAGATATAATTCAAAATTGTGAGGTAACAGGTTTTGATGTTGTGGGTGGAAAAATTCAAGGAGTGAGAACTTCACGAGGAGATATAAAAGTTAAGAAAATTGGTTTGTGTGTTGCAGGTAGTACAAATATTTTAGCTGAAAAACTAAATATGACAATACCAGTAGAAACTCATCTTCTTCAAGCGTGTGTTACAGAACCTGTGAAACCTGTGTTAGATAGTGTGGTTACTTTTGGAGCAGGACATTTTTATATTAGCCAATCTGATAAAGGTGAAATGGTAATGGGAGGTGATCTGGATGGATATAATAGTTATGCTCAAAGAGGAAATTTACCAACACTCCAACATGTATTAACAGAAGGAATTGCAATGATGCCTTTTTTAAGTAAATTAAAAATGCTTAGAACATGGGGTGGGATAATGGATATGTCTATGGATGGTTCACCCATTATTGATAAGACTCATATTGAAGGATTATATTTAAATTGTGGTTGGTGTTATGGTGGATTTAAAGCCACACCAGCTTCAGGATGGACATTTGCTCACACAATTGCACAAGATAGAGTTCACAAATTAAATGAAGGTTATAGTTTGACTAGATTTAATACAGGTCACTTACTTGATGAAAAAGGACTTGGAACAAAGACTTGGATTTCATAAATGCTGCATATTAAATGCCCTCACTGTGGGATGAGATCTCAAAATGAATTTTCATATGGTGGTGATGCAACCGTTAAAAGACCAGAGCTTAATAAGGAAGTTTCAGATCAAGATTGGGATAATTTTGTCTATAATAGAAAAAGCTTAAGAGGAAAACATAAAGAATTATGGCAACATATATCAGGATGCAGACAGTGGATTAAAGTAGAAAGAGACACTGCAACTCACGAAATATTTAAAACAGCTAAAGCTAACGAAGATATTTAAAATGACTCAAAATTATAGACTAGATAATATTGGATTAATAAATAGAGATAAAAAAATCTCATTTAAATTTAATGGAGTAACTTACTTTGGTTATGAGGGTGACACCTTAGCATCAGCATTACTTGCTAATGGAGTTCATTTAATTGGAAGAAGCTTTAAATATCATAGACCTAGAGGCTTTTTTGGTGCAGGGGTGGATGAACCATACGCAATTGTTCAGCTATACAGAAATAACGAAACTGAGCCGAATGTAAAAACTACAGAACAAGAACTCTTTGAAGGTTTGGAGGCAACAAGTGTTAATTGTTGGCCTAGTGTAAATTTTGATATTGGAGCAATTAACAATTTTTTAAAGATATTTCTTCCAGCAGGATTTTATTACAAGACTTTTATGTGGCCAAAAAGTTTTTGGTACAAAGTTTATGAACCATTTATAAGAAAAGCTGCTGGACTTGGTGTTGCATCAACTAAACATGATAAAGAAAGATACGAACACAAATATGAGTATTGTGATTTACTAATTGCAGGTTCAGGACCTTCTGGTTTAGCAAGCGCATATGCTGCTGCTAAAAATGGTGCAAGAATAATTTTAGCAGAAGACAAACCAAGATTCGGTGGAACTTTATTAACGAGTGAAGTTAATATTGGAAATCAAACAGGAAAAGAATGGGCAGAAAATATTATTTCTGAACTTAAAGAAATGCCCAATGTAATTGTTAAGAATAGATCTCAAGTATTTGGTTACTACGATCATAATATGTTAGTGATGTTAGAAAAATTAAGTGATCACCTACCTAAAACTAAAAAATATAATCCAAAACAAAGACTTTGGTATATTAGAGCTAAAGAAGTTTTAATCTCATCAGGATCAATTGAAAGACCTTTAGTATTTGGAAACAATGATACACCAGGTGTGATGTTATCTTCTGCAGCAAAAGAATATTTGAAAGTCTATGGAGTTTTAGTTGGTAAAAAACCATTAATATTTACAAATAATGATAGTGGATATGAAACAGCTATAGAATTTAAAAAAAATGGTGTTGATCCGATTATTTTAGACACAAGAAAAGAACCTAAGTCAGAAATCATAGATGAAGCAAAAAAATTAGATATTCAAATTAAATTTTCTTACGTAGTAGTTGCAGCTAAAGGATATAAAAAAGTTAAATCTGCAGAAGTTGCAAAAATTTCAGATAATAAAGATGAATTAGGAACTTTAGAAAATATTAATTGTGATTGTATTTGTGTTTCAGGTTTTTGGACTCCAACAATTCATTTAGCCTCTCAATCAGGAAATAAAACTACCTTTAATAAAGATATTGATGCTTTTGTACCTGGACTATCAAAACAAAATGAAACAACTCTAGGTGCTGCAAATGGAACTTTTACGTTAGAAGAAACTTTAAAAAATTCATTTGATAGTGGATATGAGTTGTCAAAAAAAATAACCAATAATGACAATAAAACATCATCACCAATAGTTATGGAAAAAAAATCAACTACGCACGATAAATTTTGGTGTGTACCTTTGCCTAAAGGAAAATCATATAAAAGATTTTTAGATTTTCAAAATGATGTAGCAGTTTCTGATATAGAAATTGCACTAAAAGAGGGTTATCGATCTATTGAACATGTAAAAAGATACACGACACTAGGAATGGCCACTGACCAAGGAAAAACAAGTAATCTCAACGGTTTGCAACTAGTTTCAAATATAGAAAATAAAATAATACCAGAGGTAGGTCATACAACTTTTAGACCTCCATACACACCAGTTAACATTGGTGCAATTGTTGGAAGAGAAATTGGCAAACATTCTAAACCAACAAGAAAATCCCCAATGCACACTTGGCATGAAAAAAATAATGCAGTGTTTGTAGATGCAGGTGTTTGGTTGAGGCCAAGATATTACAAAGTTGGAGAAGAAACATTATTTGAAGGTTCAAAAAGAGAAGCTAAAAATGTTAGAGCTAATGTAGGTGTGTGTGATGTAACTACTTTAGGTAAAATTGACATTAAAGGACCTGATGCCGCAGAATTATTAAATCGTGTTTATACTAATGCTTGGTTAAAGTTACCAGTTGGTAAAGCAAGATATGGTGTAATGCTAAGAGAAGATGGAATTGTTATGGATGACGGAACAACAACGAGAATTTCAGAAAATCATTATCATATGACAACAACAACAGCACAAGCAGCAAATGTTTTGTCTCATCTAGAGTATTATTTACAACTTGTATGGCCAGAATTAAACGTAAATGTAGTATCAACTACAGAGCAATGGGCTGGTGCAGCAATCGCAGGACCAAAATCTAGAGATTTATTACAAAAACTATTTCCAAATATTGATGCTTCAAATGAAGGTTTACCTTTTATGGGATATAAAGAAGCAGATTTATTTGGAGTTCATGCACGAATTTTTAGAATTTCATTTTCAGGAGAACTTGCTTATGAAGTGAATGTTGAATCTGACAATGGAAACTTTATGTGGGAGAAAATAATGGAAGTAGGTCAAGTATTTAAAATTCAACCTTACGGGACTGAAGCATTATCAACTCTAAGAATTGAAATGGGGCACATTGCAGGATCAGAACTTGATGGCAGAACGATTCCTTACGATAACTCTTTAGAAGGTCTTGTTAGTAAAAAGAAAGACTTTATAGGAAAACGTTCTTTAGATAGAGAAGCTTTTGTTGCAGAAGATAGACAAAAAGTAGTAGGTGTTGTTCCAATTGATAAGAAAACAAGTATCCCTGAAGGGTCTCATTTAGTTGAGGATGCAATGGCTCCAATACCAAATCCTAAATTAGGGTATATTTCTGCATCTTGTTGGAGTGTTGAATATGATAATCCATTCTCATTAGCAATACTTAAGGATGGAAAAAATATGATTGGTCAAAAATTATTTGCAATGTCACCTCTAAAAAATAAAACAATACCAGTCGAGATAGTTTCGTCACATTACGTAGATCCAAAAGGTGAAAGGGTAAGATCGTGAGTTCAATTTCTGCTTTAAAAAATACCCATACCAAAGGATTATTTGGCGATCACGAAGGAAAAAATGATAATGAATTGTTAAAAGTAAGTGAACTAAGTGATTTTCTAATTATTCAAATAGTTAAATATAAGAGTTCCTTAACAGCCATTGAAAATATCAAGATAGATAATCTGAGCTTAAAAAATGAACCTCTAAACATAAATTGCAACACTAATACAAGAATTTTATGGAATGGACCAAATAACTGGCTTTTAGTTTCTTCAAAAAAAGAAACTCTAAAGGAAATTAACGAAAAATTAGTTGATATAGATTTTGCTATAACAAATGTATCTCATAGTAGAGCGATAATTCAAATAGAGGGAAAAAATACAAAGGAGATATTAAAAAAAGGATGTCCTTTTAATTTTAACGAATTAAAAAAAGATACTTGTCTAAATTCAACTTATAACGGAATGTCGGTCACAATTGATATGTTAGATGATAATCTAGAAAAAGTTAGAATATTTACATTAAGGAGTTTTGGAGAATCTTTTTATCATTCTATTACCGATGCTTGCTTAGAGTTTGGTTATAAAGGGGTTTAAAATTTATTATTTTCTGGTTGCAATATAAACGCCAAGAGTTGCTACAGTAAAACCAATTAGATCTAAGTTATTCAATGTTTCATTTAAAAATAACCAAGCCATTATAGCTGTAGTTGGTGGTATTAAAAAAAATATAGAAACAGTTTTACTTGCTGAGTTATTTTTTATTAAAAACATTAAGATTGTGAATGCTCCAAAAGAAACAAGAAGCACTTGATGACTCATTGCTATCAGGAATGCAGGTGTAAAATTGATGTACAGTTCAGCAAATATAAAGATAATCAATATATGAAAAAGAAAGCCACCCATTGCTTGATACATATTGCTCACTGATAATGGTAAATTGTTGCTTATTTTTTTTTGCCATAAAGTAGATGTTGTAATAGCTAGAAGGGCCACAAAAGAAGCTATCACTCCAAAAACAGGAAGGCTTGACCCAACATCTAAACCTAAAACTAAAGCAGCCCCTATAAACCCAAGGATCACACCAGTCCATTGTTTAAAAGAAACTTTTTCACCTAAAAATTTTCCAGCTAAAGAGTTTGTTAAAATTGGTTGTAGAGTGACAATTAAAGCTGCAATACCTGTGGGCATCCCAATTGAAACTGAGTAAAAAACACCCCCAAGATAAATACCATGAAAAAGAACACCACTAAATAAAGATTGAAGTAGGTTTTTACGATTAGTTAAAATTTTTTGGTTTGTATAAATGGAAAATATAAAAAAACCAAAAGCTACAACAAAAAATCTAAATGCTAACGCAGCAAACGGATCACTGTTATCTATTATTGGTTTTGTTGTCACAAAAGCAGATGACCATAAAACAATAAAGATGAATGGAAAAATTTTAACCATACTGACGTTATAGATTATATTTTATCTCAATATTAGAGATTAATATTCATAATGAACACTTCTCTCTTGAGTTGAGTGTATAAATACCTAAAAATACATAAATTATAATGTTTAAAAAAAAAATAATTATTGGGCTATTTTTGCTATGTTTTTTAAACGGGTGTGCACAAAGCACAGGTCTATTAGGACCTGCATATACATTGGTTAACACAGGTAATATCTATCAAGCGGGCCTTTCTTATGGATCTGGTCAAGCTGTCAAAAAAATGACAGGAAAAACCTTCACTGAAAATATAAAAAGTTTTGTAGAAAAAGAAAATACTACGATTAAAAAAAAAGAAGAAAATCGGAAAAAGTTTATTGCACTTGCTGAAAATAATATTGCAAAAGCTGGTAAAGTTTTAAATCTAGCTAGTCAGTAATATTTAATAAAAGCAGTTCAGTTTGACCTGTTTCTTTACACCAAAGTTCATAACTTTCACACATTCTCCATAAAAAATCAAAAGCTCGCTGAGAAATTTCAAGTGGAAAAGAGTTTTTTGCATAATATAGCTCTGGATATTTTATCAGCTGTTTTACTGTAGCATCCTTTTGTACTTGTAAAAGTTTAATAGTTTCATCTGGCACTTTCTCTCCGCTATCTTTATCAATAAATTTATTATTTTTTAGATATTCAAACCAAGTATCATGAAACTTGCCACTACTTATTTCTTCATATTTTTTTGTACCTATAAAACCCTCTATAGCAACTATATTAGAAATATCTAAATTATTCTTTTTAATATCAGATATATTTTTATAAATAATCTCAGCTAAATAAATAACATAAGGTTTTTTGACTTTAGAAAGCATTTTTAGTTTCTATATTTTGCCATAGACGAATTAGCTAATATTAAATTAGGGTCTAAATATATTTTTGACATATGGACACTTCTTAATGATTTAAATGCAAAAATTGCTATAGGCAATTCTGTACAACCTAATATAATTTTTTTACAATTATGTTTAATTAAATAGTTTATTGCTGGTTTAATAGATTTCTCAGCTAGTTTTATATTCCCCATTTTGACGTGTTTTATAGTCTTGTTGACTGATTTAATTTGAAGATCATAAGGGGGTGTAATTAATTCATACTCATCTTTAAATAGTTTCTCATAAATTTTTGTTTTTAAAGTACCTTCTGTTGCAAGAAGTCCAATTTTTGAATTTTTTTTACAAACTTTTTTTGTGTTCAAAAACACTTCTTTTGGCATATTTATTATTGGAATCTTTATTTTTTTTTTTAAATCTTCGTACCAATAATGAGCCGTGTTGCAGGGTATGACAATAAATTTACAACCACTTTTTTCTAGTGATCTACACCCTTCAAGTAAGCTTTTTAGAACTTTATTATATTTTGTATTACTTTGAGAATTTCGTGGTAGATCTGAAAATCTTCTAGTTTGAACACCAATTGACTCTGGTCTTCCAGGTATATTGGATTTATTATAAAGTATGAAAAGGGGATACTCTTGATCAATCTTACCTCTGTTGAGCATTGCTAGTTTATTACAGAAATCAAGTCCAGCTTGGGTTCCCATTCCACCTAAAATTCCAATCATAATATTAGCAAGTCTTAAAGATTTAATTTTTGAGTTTTTTTCATGTTGCTTTGTTTATACCTCTCATAAAAACTAGTACCAAACAACCATTTTCACTAAAAGAAAAATGTTTAGAGCCTGGTTCAAAAGTAACAAAGTCACCTTTTTTAAAAATTTTACCATCAGGATCAGTTAATTCTCCTTCCATCATTAAAAACTCTTCATAACCTGTATGAATATGAGGAATACCTTTTGCACCAGGTTCATATTTTAGAATAAAGGTTCCACCACCACCATCTTTTTTTTCAAAACTAATATTGTGCCAACTTAATCCTGGGATAACTATTCCATAATTATCAAAAGGTTTAAAATTAACATTTTTTAAATCAGTTATTTTTCTTTCAGTCATAAGTATATATATTAATTATGTAAATATTAATTATAAAATATGCAAGATATATATGTAGATGATATTGGTAAGGGTTTCCCTTTAGTATTGGTTCATGGATTTTTAGGCTCATCAGACATGTGGAAATTACAAGTAGAATATTTTAAAAATAACTTTAGGGTCATTGCTCCAGCGCTACCAGGTTTTGGAAAAAGTAATGATGTAGCTTCTTGCGCATCAATTACTTGCATGGCTAAGGCAATTCTTGAGTCTTAAAAAATTAAATATTAAAAAATTTCATCTACTAGGACATTCAATGGGAGGAATGATAGTACAAGAAATTTCAAGATTAGCAGAAGATCAAATTGTTAAATTGATTTGTTATAGCACTGGTCCTAGAGGAGATATACCTGGTCGATTTGAAACTATTGATCAATCCAGAGAAAAGTTAAAAATTAATGGCTTGAAAGATACAGCACACAGAATAGCAAAAACTTGGTTTATAGAAGAAGAAAAAGCTAAATATTTTTATCTTTGTGAAGAAGCTGGAAAGCAAACCACTATAGAAGCTACAGAAAATGGACTAGTTGCTATGAAAAATTGGGATGGTGTTAAAAATTTAGTAAATATTAAGAATGAAACTTTAATAATTTGGGGAGATCAAGATAAAGTCTATAACTTTAATCAAGTAGAAACTTTAAAAGAAAATATTACAAATAGTGATTTAAAGATTATTAAGGGATGCTCTCATAATGTTCATTTAGAGAAACCTGATGAATTTAATAAAATAGTAAATGAATTTCTTAAAAAAGACTGATTGGTATTGGCTGAAATATTTAGCTAAATAATTAAAAAATTAATTTAATCAAAAAATCGCAGCCAATAGAAAGTGTGAATATTATGCAGTTTTTAAATTTACCGCTGAAGGACCTTTTGGACCATCTTCAACTTCAAAAGTCAAAGCTTGACCTTCATCTAAACCGTTCATACCAG
>Ga0209482_1002218_pt1 | contig 12268 bp, 13 predicted proteins | sample CoawatmetaG10DNA_FD_187512 | JGI IMG/M metagenome (GOLD analysis project Ga0209482, IMG submission 187512) | Marine microbial communities from the West Antarctic Peninsula - Coastal water metaG104-DNA (SPAdes) (version 2) | ecosystem: Environmental > Aquatic > Marine > Coastal ...
GTTTATCTTTTTGTTTCAGCCTCTAATGGTAAAGAAACATTTGATATAGGTATTGATTTTTTTAATTCTAATAGATGGAATTTTGCAAGTGGTATGGGTAATCATAGATCAATTTTAGATGAATTTGTCTTTGGTTTTGTTTTCACTTACATAATAATCTTCATAAAAAGACAATATAAAAAACAAAATTAAAAAGGAGAATAGATGAAAGGTTTTAGACTTATTACAAGTGATGACACTTCAGAGTTTTGCCATCGTGTAACTGAGGCAATATCTAATGGATGGACATTGTATGGTGAGCCAAAAATGACTTTTGATAATAAAAGAGGGGTAATGCGTTGTGCACAAGCAGTTATAAAGAACTCTCCCAAGAAAAAATATTCTAAAAAAATGAAATTATCTTCAATATAAAAGTAGATAATATAGAAATATATGAAAAAACTTTTAGGGATCATTGTTCTGGGTTTTTTGTTAATTCCTACTCTAGCTATGTCTGGAACATTTAAAGATGAAGAGGGAAAATTTGGTTTGAAAACCAAGAAGAGTGGATTTAAGTTTCATAAAAATTTTATGGATCATAATGATTACAACTTTCAATACATTAAAGATAAAACAAAAGCACGTGCTGGAAAATATTACCAACGATTTGAACTTAGAGATGGTGATTGTTTTGGAGACGATAGTTGGAGTGATTGTGACACTGATCGAGAAAGAGTTGAGTTTTCAACAGAACCAAGACAGGCTCCAAAAGGAAAACAGTGCTATGGATATAGTTTAATGTTGTCTAAAGATTTTTTCGATGTAGCTCCAGCTAAAACTACTTTAGGCCAAATTCATCAAATTGGTGGTCCAACAGGTACAGCATCAGGCGGTCTAGCTTCTTTTCCACCCTTGATTCAAATTGATGCACATAAAGGATATTTATTTTTTAATTGGCACGAACTTAGTGGTTCAGCAACAGACGTTATTGATAAATCAGTATTTACTACATTAAAGCCACTAAGAAAAATGAAAGAAGTTTGGACAGATATTTCTTTTTGTTTAGATTTTAAAAATAAAAGAATAGATGCATGGGTAGACGGTATCAAGAAAGTGGAAATCTTAAAATCTCCAATTTTTTTCAAACCAAAAGGAATATATTTTAAGCATGGTATATATCGCAATTTAATTAGTAAGTATAAAGAGCTCAAAAATCGCAAAATGCGAACTCAAGTTGTTTTCTATGATGAAATTAGACGAGGTAACTCAATTAAAAAAGTGGACAGAAATATCAATCCAAAGCTGAAGCCTGTTGATTGAACGATTTAAAATAAAAAAATTATTTATTCACTAATCTGTGTATTGTCTATGAATGGCTAAAGTTGCAAAAGATAAATGGGATAAGGTAATTGAACATTTAACACATTCAGACAGTGATCTTGAGAAAGTATTAAGCTTATTAAAGGGGTGTGACCAAGGGAATGCATCTAATTATGATGTTAATAGAGCATCTTATGCATTAAATATTATTGCGATAGTTACACAAAAGCAACTTGATCCAGAAAATAAAGATAAAACACTTACTCATATAATTAGACAGTGGGTTAAATCAAAAGACTTCATCCAATTTTATAATTTGATGAAAAAACAAGAAAATATTACTTGGGATAAAAGTAAACTTGAAGATTACACCAAACAATTAAAAGACCTTTGGTACAGTAAATCACAATCTAAAAACAAAGAATATTTTAAAAAAATAGACGGATTTAATAAAACAACTGGAGCAAATCTTTTAGAAAAAGATAACAATGAAGAGCCAAGACCAAAAGCTAAAATAATCGAGAAAACCTTTGATAAAATAAAGCAGAATGAACGACGGTCTCGTACAAACGTTGCTTAACACAAACTAGATATAATGATGGATCAGATATTACCCTTTGTTTATATGCTAGGGATACTCTTATTAGTACTCCCAGCTTTTCTACAATCTAATTCTAAATTAAAGCAATTCTTAACTAATCTTGCTATTTGGATTGTCATTATTCTTATAATCCTGACAATTATCTATTTCATTAAGTAACACTCATTCCATCACCTAGACACCTGATTTAAGGTTTGGTAGTCTTCATCAATGATTAAATATATTCTACCAGCTATAATCGTCCTCTTAATTATAGTATTCTGGGAACAAATTACTGAAATAGTATTCAAAAAATTTAATATTAGGCTGAATTATATTATTGTGAGTGCTGTGTTAATAACTATCGCTATAATAATTTTATTAATCAATTTTTAAATTCAATGGTTTTATTATATTTCTCCTACCTAATCATAGTCGCAAATATTTTAATTTTCTCTGTTGGTTATGTAGCTAACATAGCCTTAATTGGTTTATTCTTTGGCGGTTTAACGGCTATCGGAACTGATCCTATTATTCTTATACTAGGTGCTTTGTTAGGTGCTGGATTAGTAGCTAAACCATATAAATTTTCAGTAATATATTTATGGCTAGGTGCAATGTTTTTAACAATGCTAGTACATGTTGTTTTAGGTACTACGAAAGTTATGGTAGATGTAGTTAAATTTGATGCCTTACTAATAATTTCTGCACTTATAATTATTATTACAAGTTTCTTTAGGCCACTGATTATTGAGATGACAGAGGATTTTGATAAAAATGTTAAATAAAGCTCCAAAATAATGCCTAGAAAACCTAACTACAAAGATTTATTAAAAAAATTTAAAAAAAGAAATATTAAAAATCCAGAAAGAATAGCAACAGCCTATGTCAAAGGATTAACTGCAGGATCAAAAAAAAAGGCTGCTAAAAATTTAGCAGGGATTATAGATTAAAGAAAAAATGATAAAACTTTTAGGGATTATAGTTCTGGGTTAGGATTTAATATTGGATTATTTGATTTTTTTTATGGCAACTTTATCGCCATGAGGTCTGTAATCAGGATCTAATAAAGTCCTAGTCGCATTCATATCTGTCTTGATATATTGCTCCATCAGTTTGAATCTTTTAAAATGACCTTTTGTTTTAATATCTTTTGTAACTGTTTTCTCAGTCCATGTTTTTGGACTTTCGTTATCGAATGCAGCTCTTTTTTTGGGTCCTTTAATCAAAGTATCTAAACAGGTATCAAAGAATTTATCTTCAATAGCTTTCAAGCATATTTTTCTAACTGTTAAATCAGGGTCTTTGGACATTGTTTTAAATGCGTTACCATACGCAGCATTCATTAATTCTCTGGCTTTAGATTTTTCCCTTGGTTTAGAAACTTCGTATCCCTCTTCCTCTAATAATAATTTAGCTTCTTCAAGGATTTCTGTTGTCTTCTTGTCTACGTTTGAATACTTTTTGTCTGCGATGCCCATATTGTAAGTTTAATTTATCTAGACATTTGGTGCAACAAAAGATGGGTAAAAAGGATAGAGGATACTACTAAAAATAGAGACGGTACATGAAGTTAACTGAGACAACCGTTAGAACGATTACTAGTAAGTAAAGGGAAATATAATCTCTAGGGGTTAACATGATTTATAAATACTCTTATTGTTATGAACTTGCTAGCTTCTTTTTAGGATCATAGAAAGGTTTCTCAACAACTGTTGCCTTAATGATTTTATCATTCATTTTAACATCAAGCACCGTTCCAATCTCTGAATTGTTAACTGTTATCATTCCAAGGGCTATGTTTTGTTTAAGTCTTGGTGAATAAACTGCAGAAGTAATTTTACCAACTACTTGATTGTCTTTTAAGATTTCCCAAAAAGTAGTGTTAGGTCCTGTTAAAGGATCACAATTTAAGATAATTCCAACTTGTTTTCTTTTAATGCCATCTTGATTTATTTTTTGTAACGCATCTTTACCAATAAAGTTTATATCGGTATCAAGGTTAACTAACCTTCCTAAATTTAGTTCATAAGGGTTCGTGTTAATATCAGCATCTGCATGATAAGATAACATTCCACCTTCAATACGTCTAATCGATGATGTGTGACCTGGTTTTAATCCATGAGGTTTGCCAGCTGCCATTATCTTTTCCCAAAGTTTATCTCCCTTAGAGCCATCTCTTAAATATAATTCATAACCTAGTTCACTAGACCAACCCGTACGAGACACGATTAAAGGAATGCCGTCTAAATCTAATTCACGTAACCAATAATATTTAAGATCATTAATACTTTCACCAAACAAACTTTCCATAATTTTTCCAGAGTTTGGTCCTTGTAATTGAAGAGGGGAGACATCAGGTTCAATAATTTTAACATCAAGATTTGAGTTTACCGCAACCCCTTGTGCCCATAATAAAATATCACTATCTGCAAGAGATAACCAATAATGGTTTTCTTTTAATCTTAATAAAACTGGATCATTTAAAATTCCACCTTCATTGTTTACTATTAAAACATATTTGCATTGTCCAACTGCAAGTTTTGATAAATCCCTTGGTGTTAACAGTTGAATAAATTTTGTAGCATCAGGACCTGTGATTTCAACTTGTCGCTCAACTGCAACATCACACAAAATTGCTTCATTAACTAAATTCCAAAAGTTTTGTTCAGGAGATCCAAAGTCACGAGGAATGTACATGTGATTATAAACTGAAAAACTAGTAGCACCCCATTTAACAGTTGAGTTAAAGTAAGGAGATTTTCTAATTTGAGTTCCAAAACCGAAGTTTTTCCTATCTTCCATTTTTAAAATCTATTAATTATTTTATTATTTGAAAAGCTATTTATTATTTTCGCACTCAATTGTCGCAAATGCAGTTAGTTGTTGAATTTCATCGGGCTCTTTACTGAACACTTCATTAATCTCTTCGTCATTGAATTTTGCGCTTAATTTATCGATTGTGCATTGGCAATATATTTTAGCACCATCTGTACCAAGGTATTGCTTAGAGTTAGTGTAACAACCAATATATAATTCCTTCTCATATTCAGGGCTTAGAGCATGACTTTTAGAGGTAAAAAGAAGAATAAAGATTAGTAAATATTTATATTTTTTGATCATATTCACCAACTTTTCCAGTTTTTTGCAAAAGATCATCAATAAAATCAAAGATCTTTTTCTTTCTCTCATCCGATGTTGGACTTTCAGTAACAATTACTAATGATGGTTTATTTGATGAGGCTCTAATTAATCCCCATGAACCATCTTTAAAAGAAAACCTGATACCATTAACAGTTAATACTTCACTTATTTCTTGGTCATCAATTTTAGTTTTATTATCTTTAATAGTGTTTACTTGTTTAACTAATTCTTCAACTACCTGATATTTCTCTTCATCTTTACAAAAGGGTGCCATTGTTGGTGTTTGAAAGGTATTAGGTAATTCTTTTATAATTTCATGCATAGATTTATTTTGATTATCAAGTAAGTGACACACATGAATTGCTGAATTTATTCCATCATCATAACCAAAACCTAATGGTTGATTAAAGAAAAAATGACCACTCTTCTCAAATCCAGCTAAAGCTTTCTCAGTATTAACTTTTCTTTTAATATGTGAGTGTCCTGTCTTCCAATAAATGGTTTCACAGTCATTCTCATTTAAAACCTTATCAGTTGCGTACAATCCAGTTGATTTTACATCAACGATAAACTTAGAACCTTTATGAGTTTTTGATAAATTTCTAGCGATTAATAATCCAATTTTATCTGAAAATATTTCATCCCCAGTATTATCGATTACACCAACTCGATCACCATCACCATCAAAACCAAAACCAATATCAGCGTTATTATCTTTTACGGCTTTTGCTATAGCATGTAACATTTCTAAATCTTCTGGATTTGGATTGTATTTAGGAAAAGTCCAATCAAGATCACAATCTAATTCTATTACTTCACAACCAATTCCTCTTAAAATTTCAGGTGCAAATATTCCAGCTGTACCATTACCACATGCAACAACAGCTTTAATTTTTTTTGTGGTTTTATTTTTATTTATTAAGTCATTTTTATAAATTTGTTGAAAACCTTCTATTTGTTTTTCACTACCATCACCTTTTATGAAATCTTCATTTAATGTAATTTCTTTTAATTCTTTCATCTCTTCTGGTGCGTGGGTTAAACCTTTTTTGATACCCATTTTAACTCCAGTCCAACCATTTTCATTATGACTTGCTGTAACCATTGCAACAGCATCAGCATCTAAATTAAATTGTGCAAAATAAACAGTAGGGGATAGAGATAAACCTATGTCTTCAATATTGCATCCTGTTGAAAGCAGTCCGGCTTTAAGAGCAGTTTTAATTTCTTCACTGTAAGACCTATAATCATGACCAACAATTACTCTTGGATTCGTTTTTTTTGTATGTTTTATAATTTGAGTTCCTAAACCTTTGCCTAGATTCTCTATTCCGAGTTGGTTTATGTCCTTCTCATACAACCACCTTGCGTCATACTCTCTGAAGCCATAGGGATCTATTTTTAAATTTGTTGTCATTGTTAACCTTTCTTACATTCATTTTATTTTTTTATTGATATTTTTTTTCTATGTTCTATAAACGTTCTGTTGAATAATGATTTATATGGTATATCAATGCTTTCAGCATACAACATATAGTTGTTTTGTAAAAAAAAACTTATAAAATATTAAAATATGAACAAAATACTATCACAGGCACTTAAGAAAGCTGTCGCCGAATATAGCCCTGATAATAGCGAACTTTCAAAAAATAAAGGACCAGATTTATTTTCACTTAGTAATGACACTGAACTTTTTCAAAATGAAAAAGGCATTATTATTAAAATTGACAGAACAAGAGATTCTAAATTAACAGATTTTGGCAGGGCAACTTTAAAAGATAGATACTTAGGAAATAACGAATCTTATCAAGATTTGTTTGCTCGTGTTGCAAGTTCATACGCAGATGACAATTTACATGCACAAAGAATTTATAACTACATTAGTAATTTATGGTTCATGCCAGCAACTCCAGTTTTATCAAATGGTGGAACTAAAAGAGGTTTACCGATTTCATGTTTTTTAAATGAAGCATCAGACAGCTTAAATGGAATACTTGATCTATGGAGTGAGAATGTTTGGTTAGCTGCTAAAGGTGGTGGGATCGGAAGTTACTGGGGTAACCTTAGATCTATTGGAGAAAAAATTGGTAAAGTAGGAAAGACATCAGGAATAATTCCATTTATTAAAGTAATGGATTCGTTAACGATGGCGATTAGCCAAGGTTCATTAAGAAGAGGATCGGCTGCTTGTTATCTTCCAATTGAGCATCCTGAAATTGAAGAATTTATTGAAATGAGAAGACCTACAGGTGGAGATCCAAACAGAAAAGCTTTGAACCTTCATCATGGTGTTTTAGTATCAGATGCATTTATGAGAGCTGTTGAAACAGATGAACAGTGGGCACTAAAAAGTCCAGCTGATGGAACTGTGCAACAAACTATTTCTGCAAGAAATTTATGGATTAGATTATTAACTGCAAGAATTGAAACAGGTGAACCTTATATTATCTATATCGATACAGTTAACAGACAAATTCCACAACATCACAAACTTGCTAACTTAACTGTTAAAACTTCTAATCTTTGTAGTGAGATTACTTTACCTACCGGAATAGATAAAAATGGAAGAGATAGAACTGCTGTTTGTTGTCTATCATCTTTAAACTTAGAAAAGTATGATGAGTGGAAAGACGATAACGTTATGATTAATGATGTTATGAGATTTCTAGATAACGTATTAACTGATTTTATTGAAAGAGCTCCTGAGCAATTTGATGATGCAAAATATTCTGCTGAAAAAGAAAGAAGTGTTGGCTTAGGTGTTATGGGTTTCCATTCTTATTTACAGAAACACAGTATTCCACTTGAATCAGTTATGAGTAAAGTTTGGAATAAAAAAATATTTAAACATATTCAAGAGCATGTAGATCAAGCCTCAAAAGATTTAGCTGATGAAAGAGGAGCTTGTCCAGATGCTGCTGATTATGGCTATAATGAAAGGTTTTCAAACAAAACTGCGATTGCACCAACTGCATCTATCTCAATTATCTGTGGTGGAGCATCCCCTGGAGTAGAGCCAGTTGCCGCTAACAGCTACACTCACAAAACCCTTTCAGGCTCATTTAATGTTAGAAACAGATATTTAGTAGAGTTGTTAGAAAAACATGGGAAAAATAATGATGATGTTTGGTCTGGTATTACAACAAACCAAGGTTCTGTTTCTCATTTAGATTTTTTAACTGATTTAGAAAAAGATGTTTTTAAAACTGCTTTTGAATTGGATCAAAAATGGATTATTGAATTAAGTGGAGATAGAACGCCTTTTATATCTCAAGCTCAATCAATTAACTTATTTGTACCAGCAGATATTCATAAAAGAGAACTACATAAAATTCATTTTGATGCTTGGAAAAAAGGTTTAAAGAGCCTTTATTACTGTAGATCAAAATCGATTCAACGTGCGGAAAATGTTAATGATACTAAAGCAACAGATGTTACCGCAAATGTCTATAAGTCAAAACCACAAACAACCGAACAACCAGAATACGAGGAGTGCCTATCATGTCAGTAGAAAAAATGGATACTAAAATTATTCAACCACCAAAAGAAGAAATAGTTCAACCACAAAAAATGGGATTACTAGTTGAAAACCCAGTTTACAAACCTTTCAGATATCCATGGTGTTATGATGCATGGTTAACTCAACAAAGAATTCACTGGCTACCAGAGGAAGTGCCACTTGGTGATGATGTTAGAGATTGGCAGAAAAATTTAACTCAGTCTGAAAAGAATTTATTAACACAAATTTTTAGATTTTTTACTCAAGCTGATGTTGAAGTGCAAAATTGTTATTTAAGACATTATACAACTGTATTCAAACCTACAGAAGTTTTAATGATGATGACTGCTTTTGCTTCAATGGAAACAGTTCACATAGCTGCTTACTCTCATTTACTTGATACTATCGGAATGCCTGAGTCTGAATATTCTGCATTCATGAAATATAAAGAGATGAAAGATAAATACGACTACATGCAAAATTTTGACATGAGTTCAAAAAAAGATATTGCATTAACAGTAGCTGTATTTAGTGCATTCACTGAGGGCTTACAATTATTTGCAAGTTTTGCAATCTTACTTAACTTCCCAAGACACAATAAAATGAAAGGGATGGGCCAAATTGTTACTTGGTCAGTAAGAGATGAAACGTTGCACTGTAATTCTATGATTAGATTGTTTAAAGAGTTCATTCATGAGAATCCAGAAATCTGGAATCCTGAATTAAAAAAAGAACTTTATAAAGCATGTAGAACAATCATTGAGCATGAAGACGCTTTTATTGATTTAGCTTTTGAAATGGGTCCTATGGAAGGTCTTACTGCAAAAGATGTAAAACTTTATATAAGATTCATTGCTAATAGAAGATTGTCTCAACTTGGATTAGAGCCAATTTATGATGTGCAAAAAAACCCACTTACTTGGTTAGATTCTATGTTGAATGCAGTTGAGCACATGAACTTCTTTGAAGGTCGTTCTACTGAATATTCTAAAGCATCAACTCAAGGAACTTGGACAGAAGCTTTTAGTTAGGTCACATTTTCTCAAATTAAAATTTAAAGGGATGGTATTTACTGTCCCTTTTTTTATCTGTATGAAAAATTAAATAGTCTTGAGATAAGTTTTTTAAAATTATCTTTGGTTTAATTGAATAACTTTTCTATGTTTACTACCCTTGTAGCTAGCAAGTGGACGAATTAGTTTATTAGCAGCATGTTGCTCCATAATATGAGCTGACCAACCTGTAATTCTTGAAATTACAAATATTGGGGTAAAGAAATCAGTATCAAATCCCATTAGATGATAAGTAGGTCCTGTTGGATAATCAACATTAGGATAAATATTTTTTTCTTTAATCATCACTTTTTCAACAATGTCATAAATTTTCTCAAATGTTTTATCTTTTTTAATAATTGCTACTCTTTTAAAATACTCTCTCATGGTAGGAACTCTTGAGTCACCACTTTTATAAACACGATGACCAAATCCCATTACTACATCTTTATTTTTCAAAGCATTAGTAATCCATTTTAATGCATTTTCAGGCTTTTTAATTTTCTTCATCATGTGCATTACTTCTTCATTAGCACCACCATGAAGAGGACCTTTTAGACTTGCAATAGCACCTGTTATTGCACCATGTATATCAGATAAACTGCTGGTAATAGTTCGGGCTGTAAAAGTTGATACGTTAAAACTATGTTCTGCATATAAAATCAATGAAACATCGAAAGCTTTAACAATTTCTTTATTAGGAACTTTTCCAAAACACATATGGAAAAAATTTTCAGAAAAACCAAATTTTTTCTTTGGTAGTATAATTTTTTTACCTTTTCGAAGTCTATAAAAAGCAGCTAATGCAGTAGGTGTTTTTGCAAAAATTCTAACTGCTTTTCTTAAATTTGCTTTTGGAGAATTATCTTTAGTTTCTTTATCTTCAAGACCCATGACGCTAACAACTGTTCTTGCAACATCCATAGGGTGAGACTTTTTAGGTATTTGTTTTAAAATATTTATTAAATTTTTTGATAAAGTTATTTCTTTTGATAGTTCTTTCTTAAATCCTTTTAGTTGTTTTTTATTAGGTAATTCTTTATTTAAAATCAAGTATGCAACTTCTTCAAAATCACATCTTGCACATAAGTCTTGAGCCGCATAACCTCTGTAAGTTAGAGAATTAATTTCTGGCATAACTTTTGAAATTTCAGTCTCATCAACAACTATCCCTAGTAAGCCTTTTTTAATATCATCACTCATTATTCATGTCCTTCCGTACTAAAGTTATAAATTTTTTCATCTAATGAATTATATTTTTCGTATTCTACTAACTCATACAGTCTTTTTCTAGTTTGCATTTTATCAATAATATTGTTCTGGTGTCCATTCGCAAAAATGTCCTTAAGGCCATCTTCTACACTTTTCATAGCTAATCTTTGTGTAGTTACTGGATAAATTACAATATTATATCCAAAATTTTCTAATTCTTTATAATTGAATAACTTAGATTTTCCAAATTCAGTCATATTAGCCAGTAAGTAGCATGATAATTCTTTTCTAACTTTTTCAAAATCTTTTTCATCATGCAACGCTTCTGGAAAGATAATTTCAGCTCCAGCATCAATATATGCCTTACATCTATCAATCATTTTATCTATTCCCTCAACTCCTTTAGCATCAGATCTTGCTATAATTTTAAAATTTTCATCTTTTTTAGCTGCAACACATTCTTTAATTTTTTTAACCATTGCTTCAGTTGAAATTAATTCTTTATTATCTAAGTGACCGCATCTTTTGCGCTCCACTTGATCTTCTAAATGAACTGCTGACACTCCAAACTCTTCAAAAGTTTTAATAGTCTCTTCACAAGACTTAAAGCCCGTATCTATATCAACTATGGTAGGTAAACTTGTAACTCTTGATATTAAATAAGATCTAGTGCTGACATCTTGAAGTGTAGTCAAACCTATATCTGGAAACCCTAAATCATTAGCCATAACTCCACCTGATACATAAACAGCATCATAACCAATTTCTTCAATTAGTTTTGCAGTCAAAGGATTATAAGCACCTGGAACCCTTAAAATTTTATTTGTTTTTAATTTACTGACAAAGTCAGCTCTTTTTTGACTGGGTTCTTTATCTACAAAATGCACTAAAAAATTCCTTGTTTTGTATTTTTCTTTATCTGGCTTCTTTTAATCTGGATGTTTAGTTTGTTTAATTCTCCAGCTTTTAAGTTTTTAAGATTTTGAACAATTTTCAAGAAACGGGCACTTTCTTTTTTATCTAAAATACCATCTGTTAAAGTTAAAAATTTATTTATATAATTTTCTCTTTTAAATGGACGTGCTCCATATGGATGAGCATCTGCTCTATCTAATTGTTCTGTAATCTTATTACCGTTATTTAAAGTAACTACAACTTGTGCACCAAAGGATTTATTTTTTGGATTAGGATCGTGATATTTTTTAGTCCACTTTTTATCTTCAAACGTGGTAATTAATTTCCAAATTTTTATAGTGCTTTTTCTATTAGCTCTTTGTTTTGTATATGATTTTACATGGTGCCAATCAGCATCCTCAAGTGCTACTGCAAAAATATACATGATAGAGTGATCTAAAGTTTCTCTACTTGCATTAGGATCCATTTTTTGTGGATCGTTTGCACCAGTTCCAATTACGTAATGAGTGTGATGACTTGTGTGAATATCAATTTTTTTGATTTGATTTAAATTTGGAATTTTTTTAT
>Ga0209482_1002225_pt1 | contig 12250 bp, 7 predicted proteins | sample CoawatmetaG10DNA_FD_187512 | JGI IMG/M metagenome (GOLD analysis project Ga0209482, IMG submission 187512) | Marine microbial communities from the West Antarctic Peninsula - Coastal water metaG104-DNA (SPAdes) (version 2) | ecosystem: Environmental > Aquatic > Marine > Coastal ...
GATAAAAACTCTTGGAAAGCCTCTCCACTTTTATCCCATTTATCTAATGAAATGGCCTTAATAAAAGTATTATTCTCCAAATCAATTTTTTCCTTTAAGGTCATATTCCTAACAATATCTGCATCTAATTTTCCTGGGGTTAATGTCTCAATAACTTGAGGTTTTTTTGAGATTACTGATCTAAGTCTAGTACCTAGGTCTCCAGCGAAAATAACTGCTGTAATATTTGTATCTTCAGTTTTAGAATAATTAGACATTCTTATATTTATTCACCTTCAAATAACTATAACATTTAATTAACTCACGTATCCCATCATCTAATGAATAATTAGGTTTCCAGCCTAATGATTCTATCTTTTCATTGCTGACAATATAATCCCGTTTATCTGGGTCCTGTCCAATCTCAGATTCAAAGATATGAAAATCTGGCAAATATTCTTTTATTTTCACACATAATTCCATTTTGGAAAGATTTGCATCACTTAATCCCACGTTATAGGCTTCACCTTTCATATTTTCATAATTTTGGATAGCATAAAGAAAAACAGACGCAATATCACGAATATGGATATAGTTGCGCTTAAAGTGAGATTCAAACAAAACAACAAACCTATCTTTACAGGCACGGTAGACAAAATCATTCACCAGAAGGTCCATTCGCATACGCGGCGAAGTACCAAAAACTGTTGCCAAGCGAAATGTGACCGCGTTTCCAGCTTTAAGAAGAGTTTGTTCAGCTGCAACTTTTGTTTTGCCATAATGTGATATCGGATTCAAGGGTGTATTTTCATCACATTGAATCCCTTGTTGACCTATACCATAACCACTATTGGTTACAGGGAATAGAATAATCTGATTATTAGATGCCCATTTTGAAATATTTTCAACATGTGTTTGATTTAATGCTTTAGCCAAATCTTTGTCTCGATCGCAAGCAGGGGCACCCACAATAGCCGCCAAAGGTATAATCACATCATTTGTGAGGACCATCTTACGCAGTAAGTCTTCGTCGCGAACATCACCGACCACAACACTTAAATCAGGATGGTGGCATATGTCTAGAAGACTGTTCTGGCCAAACATAAAGTTATCAAATACTGTTACTTGAAATCCAGCACTTAAAAGCTCAGATGCAAGTACAGCACCAATATATCCGCCACCACCTGTTAATAATACTTTTGTCATTTCTATTTCTCTCTAGTTAAATAAAATGTTGAAGTTTACTTGAAATATCTCTAAATTAAAATGAATTTAGATTTAACTTTTTGTATATCTTATTTCATAGCGCTTCCATGCCAGAAGAAATGACAGGGCGTCTTTCAGTCTATCAGTGTTAAATGAAATCCTGGCAATATTCAATAAAGCCACTACCTGTGATTCATCTTCTGGTGTGAACACTTTTACGTATAACCCTCCAAGGGTATCGGAACTGCCACAGGATGCAAGTTTTGAAATTGAAGTTCCAATTGTGGCTCAGGCTCTAATACTATCCAAATTAGCTTTGATATCCTGATTTTTATTTTTTTTGTTAATCTAATAATCATTAGCTTTTTATGGGCTTACATAAGTCTTCGGTTACAGTCATTCCATCACTGCCAATCTCAGTAAGGTCATTAAGGCAACGAAACAACAAAAAATGACTTGCCGCAAGTAGAATATGCTTTCCATTCTTCAAGCCGAAAAGACGGATTTGCGGCAATAAATTCTCTTACAGCCCTCCTTTCTCCTTGGTCGCTATGCGGCGGGAAACAATACCAATCATCAAAAATAATAACTGTCCCCTCAACCATGAGAGGTTTAATAAATTCCAAAACCTGCGTGGCTGATGAATACAGATCTACATCAATATGCACCATGCCAACTTTAGGCATACGCATCTGTAATTCAGTTGTGAGGCTTTCAGAATAGAAACCTTTAATGATATGATTCACATCCAGGTCTATCCCTGTCTTATGCTTAACTATCTTAATGAAATCTGATTGTGGCGTGGAAAACTCACCAGTCTTGAAGATTCCATCCTCTTGGAGATTTGTCTTCGGCAAACCTTCGAAGGAATCAAAGGCATAAAACTCTGCTTTTGTTATATTGAAATACTTAGTCGCATTGACAATAGCAGAAAAGGTTCGGCCAGAACTGCAGCCAAATTCAAAAAATACCATTGGAACACCCATGGGTTCTGCCTGCCGAACGTAATTCACACACTCCAAAAGGTGTACAAATTTTAAGTGTTCATCGCTGAAATGGAAGTCTTTGTATGCGCCTAATTGTTTAGGAAACTTAAGTCTAAACCGATAATAAATTAATTTTCCCTGAACTAATTTTGGTAATAGCCTGAAAATGAATCTTAATAACTTTCTCATTTTTTCTCCAATGCTTTTATTGAGTCTGAGTTTAAACCCAGAGTTTCGTATACCTTCCGCCAACGTTCCTCCATACCATTATAAAGAACAGGCCGAAAACCAATACGATAAAATACCTTTAAAGCACCAATCCGGGCCTCATCTGTGGTTACCCTTATGTCCTCATATCCAGCATCCAGCAATCTACGAGTGGAACTACTAACGGTGATTGTCCCTAGTCCAAGACCTCTGTGTTCGAGGGCAGTAGCAAACCAGCCGATCCTTCCACCAAAGGGATGATTATCATCTGCAAGATGCTGAGCCGAATTTATAGCCACAATTGCTCTTGATTTATTATGTTCAATGACAAAACAACCTTTGGGTAAACATATAGATAATGCATCTTTCAGTCTATCAGGGTTAAATGAAATACCTGCGCTATTCAATAATGATATTACCTGTGATTCATCTTCTGGTGTGTACACTCTTAACGTATAACCCTCCGGGGGTATCGGAACTTCCACAGGATGCGAGTTTTGAAATTGAAGTTCCAATTGTGGCTCAGGCTCTAATACTATCCAAAATGGTTTTGATATCCTAATTTTTATGTTTTTTGTTAATCTAATGATCATTGGCTTTTTATCGGCCCTAGTTAAGTGTTCAGTTGTCGACCCTTGGAGCCCTAATAAAATTTTACTTACTTTTTATAGTTTATAAAAAAAATTATAAAACTAGATTGAATATGGTAATACAATTAGGGACTAAAACCTTTCTAGAAGTTTAAGACCATTCTTATAATAAATAGTGTTAAAGGTGGTGGACAAAGTTAACACATTAGTTATTTATGCTCCATAAACAGCAGAGACCAAAATAGATCGAAAATCTGCTTCTGGGTAATCCCACTTAGAAAGCATTTCAGCTGATGTTTTCTCACCTTTTTCAGGATTATCCAAAAAATATTTTACTGACTCGATTAGTGAATCAGTAGTATTTACATCCATACCAGCTGGGCAAACACGGACTGCTATAGAATGAAGTCGCCTTTCCAGCCTTCCATCTAAATCTATCATATTTGAGATAATACCGCATTTTTCCAAAAAAGCGATATCCATACAAATAGTACTATTCAGAGACATCACCAACAAGTCACAACCCTTTATGTCTCTAGTATATTCAAGCAATGATTGTTCTTGATTAATTGTTAGAGGGTCATGGATTCCAATAACAGATGCTTGTGGCCATTGAATTTCTAACCCTTCTAAAGCACCATACTTATTTTCAATATAGTTTCTATCTTCTTCATCGCAAAATACTGGGCGATAGATTAATTGAAATTTTTCATCACTATCAATAACAAATTGTATCAATGCATCTAAACCTGCAAACTCACTTTTTCGTGCAAAATATAAACTCCCCATGCCTGCATAAAAAATTACCCTAGAATTACACTTATCTGATTGGATGTCATTGATAATTGTATTTAATTGTGCTAAATGCCTAAACCAAATTGACCCAAGTCGGTAAATACTTTGCTCAGGAATAAGATGAAAATTCTTAGCACGATCCAACTCTAAATCACCTTGAACACAAACTGCATGATAATCATTAAATAGATATCCGTTACAATGAAGTTGATCTGTTGAATAAGGAAGAAGAACATTTCGCCAACCTTCCATCGAAGATAATTTTGCCAATGCCTTATCTTGCATACCCCAACTAGCTGACTGAATAAGTGTTACATCAGCATAAGCCGCAACCAATTTTATCAGCTCAGGAAACTGATACCACTCAAGTCCTGATAACCTTTCAACAGTTTTCCAGCTAGACCGTCTTCTTCCCAGAACACTCAAAATAAAGTGCGCAATAGATTTAAATAAACCCAGCCTTGAATCTTGCCCATCTTCAGTAAATACACTGAAATGATTCCTGAAAAACCACATTAATCCCTGGTTTTTAAATCTTCTCAAATATCCTAACAGCCGCATTAGTTCTGATACGACTAATATCTTTTGTTTAAATTTTGATATTTTTATACTTTCCCATTTAATAAAGAATGTATTATCACCATGGAAATTTTCTCTAAATTTAACCTTATGAGACCAAGGTGAAACAATTACCACATCTCCTCTCTCTCTCAAAATCGACAATACTAGTTTAGACAATGAATATCTACCAATTCTTGCGAAAGGAACAGAAATTACAACAATATTATTTTTCAATTAGAAGATCCTATTCTTTAGTTAACTCAGAGTTATTTAATTTACTATGTCCCAACTTAACTTATTTTCAACTTTTACTTATAGTTGATAATGAAAAATTTCCAACTACTCTTGGAAAATCCTCAATTGCCGAAATATGCGACCAGTTTCTTGATATAGATTTATTATTCTGTGTTAACTCAAAACACAGGATTATTTATTGGGTCGATCATCTCATGTTCAATGAGTCTTTTTACAAGGTCAATTATAAGGAGATCTGAATACTGCCTAGCTGCAATTTGCAGTCCAAATGGCATACCAGTTGGAGATATAAATGCAGGTACACTTAATGCTGGAAGATTAGTCAGCGTCCACATAAGCCCAGGGTCTGGATTTTCCACCTCTCCTAACATAGGGGCCTCACCTGCAGTACTTAAAGAAATCATAGTGTCGTAATCTTCTAAGAATCTGTCCATTGTCTGACAAAGTGCTGACTGTGCTTTCAAAGCATTTTTGTATTGACCAACAGTTATTTTCTTTCCATGCTCAATCTGCTTCTTAAGCCTTTCTGAAAGACCATCTCGTGATTTAAATTCCTCATTGAAATAATAAGCCAAACAATAATCATAAATGACTGAATGAATCTCGTGTGTTTTATTCATTTCAAGAGGCAAGTTGATTTCATATACCTCCATATCATTATGTGAACTAAGGTTATCCATCCATTGGTCTAAATCTTTTTTGGCATAATCAGCTGCACTATTCCAAGTATGAGTTTTTACATAAGCTATTTTCCACCTCATATTTTTCTCCTTCAACCTAGACTCGCTCCGCAGCATTCCTGAATGACTTATCGGATAGTTTGTACCATGTAACCGGCTTGCCCTAAAAGTATTTTCTAGATCTTCAGCATGCTTTACGAAAAAACCAATATTGTCTAATGTATCTGTATTTTTTAAAACACCAGTACGAGGAATAAGACCAAACGAGGGCTTAAAACCATACACACCACAAAAGCTGGCAGGTCTTATTATTGATGCTCCAGTTTGTGTCCCTAATGATATTGGAACCATGCCAGTTGCTATACTTACCGCAGAACCGCTTGAGGAAGTACCTGGCGTGCGATCAGACCTATGTGGATTAATGGTTTTATTAAGAGCGTGTACTGCAAATTCTGAAGTAACCGTTTTGCCGCATACTATCCCTCCAGCACGAATCATATTAAACACAACTCGAGCGTCATTACCCGGAGTGAATCCTTTCCACAATTGGCTTCCCATTTGAGTAGGAAATTCGATAGTGTTAAATGTATCTTTCACCCCAATAGGGACACCATGCATAATTTTACTAACACCATTTTTCTGTATTTCTTCTCCACTCTTTTTAGCATTAGTTAAGAATTTATCCGCGTCAAAAACCTCCCAAACTTGAGCATCTGGCTCCAGCCTCTCAATTTTTGATATTACGGCTTTTGCCACATCGACTGGAGAAAAATCTTTATTCGCATAGCCCGCTATCATGCTCTTAGCACTTAGTTCACTCAAATCTTCTTCAGTGCAAGATTTTTGCTTGATATTTCCTGACTGAGTTTTTATGTATTCGGGTGAAATGTGAGATCTGTTTTTCTCCAGAAACTTCTCGACAAAAGAATCTTCATCATTATTTTTATCTTCTTTCCAGCCATAATATTTTTCTACAAATGCCTTAGCTTCCAGATCAAAGTTAAAATAATTCCCCAAGTTAAGTAAATTCAATTTTTCAGCTTCACTTTTTTCTATACTGTCTTTACTAAACTGATGAATATCCCTCATTGTGAAATCAACCTCAGTTAGCTTATCACTTATAGACTCTATGGCATTATAATCAACACTTGATAAGTGAGTCAGTTTAGAGTGGTATGCTTCTTTTGAAAGTACATTCATTGAGTTGTGAAGGCCAATAATATGTGGAATTCCAAATTCACATGCTGTTTTGATAATAAATGCATTCAATCCAAAGTCATACCCATCAATGATATCGCCACTTATTTCAAAAGATGTATTACGTAAACGTTTTGAAAGTTTGATGCCTGGTGTAAACATAATCTGATCAACATTAAAAGACTCAAGGCAATTCACTATATTGAACCATCCCACTTCAGAAAAAGTGAATTTGTCAAAGGTTATGACCAATGGCTTTAGGTTGTATATATTTTTAATGAGGTGGAGCATGAACGCACTTTCCCACGAATCATCTAAGCGGACGATACAATCGTAGTTATCTGAAGAGTTCTTAATAACATACTTAAAATATTCCTTTATTCCATCGAAATTCTTTAGTTTTTTATTAGCACAATTCTCACATTCACCTTTATTAGTATTCTTTTCTAGACCACAGTTAAAACATAAAGCTTTGAGTTCAAAAATTTCCAGCTCATCTCTATGCTCTCTTATAAGTTGTTCTGGGTAAGGAAGTAATATTTCTTTATTTTTTGAAGCTTTAGGTAATATTGGAATTTCCTGACCTTCCAAAGAAATACTGACGTTCCTCTTAATTGTCGCATAAAAGTCTTTCTCCTTAATACCTGTAATCTTCAGATAGTAATCTAAGACTTCTGGCCTCTGTGGGTCAATTGAGTTGATTAATTTGAAGCCCTCATCTCTTGTTAAAAGCCCATTTCTTACGTCCAAACTTGCATGAAAGGTAGCTCTTGCCCATCCACGTTTTAAATAGCAGAGAAAATCATGCACGCCTGGCATTATGCACTCGGCACTCTTGTATCCCTTATAAGCATTTTCTATATCTGTTTCTTTCCAATCATAGGTATCTCTAATAAACTCCATTTGCCTCTCATCATCCCAAAAAATAAAATCACCAAGATGTATGATTTTTATTTGTGAAGCTTCGTACTCTTCATCTGTGGGCAACTGATAAATAAAAAGATCTTTAGATTCTAGGGAAGAGCAAAGCATTTCATCGGGTGTTTTCTTAGCCGAGAAAGTAGTGTAATAGTTTTTATCGTATTCAAATTGAAGTTGGCTGTAATCTCCTCTTGATGCATTTTCAGCAATAGACTCACCATAGATGATAACAGGTATGTTATATTTAGTAGCAACATGCAATGGCCATGCTCCAACTCCTGCATGACAGGACCAACATGAATCACCAATCATACTTAGCGATTTCTTAGCTATCCTATTAACAAGGTCCCGATTTGGTGTAAACATAATATGATCTACATTGAACTCATCCAATGACATCATGAGATTATACCAACCAGTTTTACTAAACCAATTATGACTATAAGTTACCGCCAGTACTTTCAACTTATACACCTTAGTTAAAACGTGAAGTTGAAAGGCGCTGTCTTTACCTCCACTTATAGGAACTATACAATCATAATTGTTACCAGCTTGTTTCTGACATTTATCAAGTATCTCTTCTAGCATCTTACTTCGCTCAACCCAATCTATATGCATTTTCTGTTCGGAAGAGCTACAAGGGCGACACATTCCATGCTCATCATCACTATATCCTTCTTCAGTCTCCGGCATGCAACACCGGCTACAGTATTTCAAATCAAAAAGTGGCGCATGAACTTTCTTTGTTTGGTCTACAAACGAATATTTACTCATAATAGTATGAAATATTTACAAATTTAATATACAAGGATTGTCTTCACATCAACAAACTGAGGAAGTGCAAAGAACTTTGTAATCTTACTTTGTTCTTCTATTAAAAATATTCCTGCATCTAAAGAAATATTATCAGACGTACCTTCGATTCGATCAATATACCTATGGCTACTTTGGCCTACAAAGTAATAATGCCCATCATGAGTGATTCCCCTTACAAATCCGTTAAACTTAGCTAAAGTCTTCCACGAAGAGATATGTACTGTTCCTCTCATTGAGTCACAGTAGCAAAGGCTTCCTTTGATAATAGTGACGCTATGGGGATACCATAAATTTGAAACCACTACTCCTCTGATCTTTAGAGCATCAATATCAATTTCAACAATAACTCCATCATGGACATTTTTCTTCCAGTTGCCACTATACGATATCATTGACAAATAAATGCTGTCTTCTAGTAGACATATGTCATTAATATGATGCTGAGCTATACCACATTTTTTGAATTTATCAGAAACAACAATCTCTCCAACTTGCTTGTAATCGATTGCAGAATAGACTCCAATCGAGTCAAATCCAGCAAAAACGATGAATAATAAATCTCTCTTCTCGCAGTATGTAACTCCATGTGGACGAGATTTTGGAGGGAGCTTAAAGCTGGCAACCTCCTTCAATTTATCATTCAGAACCCTAACTCCTACCAAGTCATCTAACAAATAATATTTATCACCACCTTTCACTAAACCATGGCAATGCCCACTGAAGATTTTTTTTGGCTTGGTGTCCTTTAAAGAAATAGAATAGAGCCCACCACCACTAGTCTCATCTTTGTCATTAGGTTGATCTGAACTGGTAAATAAAATAGTACAATCATGACTATTAATGGGAGAAATAGACTTGTAATTTTTTAATGATGGTGTAACAATAAAGTTCTTCCCTGCCACTAAACCATAGCTAATTAACTGATCAGCTATCTCTATAAAGCTAGTTGAAGTAATTATTACCAATACTTCATCCAGATTTTCTTCTTTTAAAACAATAGGCGGTTTAATTTCCAATCCAAACTCATTTTCTCCATGCTCATATGGATTATTATCCACAATGTAATCATAGTGAGCATTGAGGTAGGGCATAGTTTTCTCCACCCATTCTCCTGTCCCAAAAAAAATCAGTCTTCTACCCTTGGTCTTTCTCACGACCTCTTCCCAATTTAACCAGGCGCTTTCGATATTGTATAAATTTTTTGGCATATGTTATTTTTTACCTAGATTTTAAAATGTATGTTTTTAACGAACTGAAAATAAATGTGAACTAAAATTATACTATAAGCAATATTGGCAAAAATTAAACCTCAACCTCACTATGAGTTATACGTTCCATCTTCACATTTGGAATCATCTTAATTCTTCAATACTATTCCAAACTTTTTGAAATGCATTAATAATTAGAGAGATATCTTCATCTTTAAAATCATACTTACACATGGCTATGCCCAAGTAAGCATTATCATTTAAATTTTCTGCAACCGGACAGATGCCCTTTTGATATGTGATATCCCTATTTGCAATTGTCCAAGGGAACCCTTTCGAACCATAGGCAATCTTTTCCTGATATATTGGAAGCAGATGAATATTCTGGTAGCTCTTTGACAACCCTGGAACTCCTTCAGCAATCAACGCCTCATAAATCTTATCACGATGTATTCCAAATTCTTCCGCATCATAAATTAATGGATATACATAATAAACATGGGTTTGTTCTTTGGGTATTAATGGCGTTGATAGGCCTGATAATGTAATAAGGCCTTCTGTAAGCTTTTGAGCAACTTCCTGTCTACGCTTAGTGCAAACAGTCAATTTTTTCAACTGCTCAATACCAATTGCTGCCTCAATCTCCCCAAGTCTAAAGTTATATCCAACCATGTTATTTAAATCCACTCTACCCATTTCACCGATAACCGCTTCAGAATGATTCCTTATTAACCTCATCCTTTCTGCATAATCATCATTATTAGTGACTATTATGCCTCCTTCACCAGTGTGGATATGTTTATGGTAGTTTAGGCTGAAGCCACCAATATCGGTCAATGTACCCGCATACTTTCCTTTATACAAAGCACCAGGAGCTTGAGCTGTATCTGAGATCACCTTTAAATTATTTTTTTTAGCTATTTGATTGAGAGCATCAATGTCTGCTGATTGTCCAAAAATATCAACTGAAATAATGGCTTTGGTAAAGGGTGATATATTTTCTTCGACTGAACTAGGATCAAGGCAAAATGTTTTGGGATCAATATCTGCAAAAACTGGAATCGCATTCCAATGTAATATTGCAGTGGCTGATGCTGTCATCGTCCAGGGGCTAACAATAACTTCGTCCCCAGGCTCAATATCCAACGCACCCACAGCAGCGGTAAGCCCAGATGACCATGAATTAACTGTTATGGCATGCTTTACACCATAATACTTCTCACACTCTCTTTCAAACTTTTGAACCTTTGGGCCACCATAAAAATCTTCGTGCCAGAAACCCAAATACTTCGAAAGCACCCCTGTTTCCATTACTTCCTGAACAGCCCGTGCTTCTTCCAAACCAATACTATTATAAGGTGTAAAATCTTTATCAATTGCAGGTATACCGCCAAATATTGCTAGTTTCTTTTTCATTTAATTTAGTTGTTATTGAATTTGATTATCATACTCCATCTCAGTTTTCCACAGGCCAATTAAAAGAGATTTAAATGTTATAAGTGTCAGGATTAAAATACAGCATCTAGCTTAATCGACGCATTAATTATGAGAAATAAAGTGTTTTGATTTAATATAATCATGTTTCATATTTTTTTAGAAAAATTATTGTAAAAAATGGAATTAGGCCAACTATTGAATAGGAAGCAAAATAATAACTAGATAATCTTGACTTATAACAGCTTCACTTTACCGAAGTTTTCAATTTAAGAGTCTGGCTAATCAATTCCACTACAAATACTTTTAGATAAAGGACATCTGCCAAACTGGGTATAAGCAAATTATACGATACTCCAGTTACGCTTTTAAATACAAGTAGCAGTATTACTCCATACAAACTCATTCCAATAGAGATGGCCGTTGCAGCACCTGCTAGACCCCACCATTGCAGGAAATACCAGGTAAGTACAAGCTGGAGAATTACTGGTAGAACTTTAATCTTAGGAATTATATTTGCCCGCCCAATACCATTAAAGTAACTTCCTAATGTTCCACAAGCGCCTGTTATTACGATGCCTGGTAACAGGTACCTTATCAATGAAGCCGAAGGTTGAAAGGCTGGGCCATATAGCAGCACAATAAGTAGCTCAGCAATTATAGCCAGAGCCAAACCACCGAAAACCATCAATATACTGGAGATCCGAAAGGCAGTGCATGAAACTTCAATTGCTGCATCCTGTTCCGAATTACTTATACGGGGGAATAAAAGGGTATTTATAGGATTAACCATGTTATCCAGCAACCTTCCAACCCCCTGCGCCTGAGAGAGAAATGCCAATTGTGCTGGAAGCAGAAAGGCCACTGCAAGAAGATTAGTTCCTGTTTTTTGAAGTTGCCCTAAGACTCCACCTAGGTAAAAATGGATGCCATAGCGAAGCAAGGCAAAGCTGATCTTTTTGCTAGGTAATCCAGCTACCCAGTCTTTTCGATCGATTGAAAGCCATCCATAAAGCAAGCCCAAACTTATACCAATAAGCGTACCCAGAATCACTGACCAAAGCTCAATCGAAGTTAATATTAGAAGTCCGATAACCATGAATGAATTAGCCAAGGAATTAATCACGACCATGCGATTATAGACTTTAACATTCTCTTCGGCGATGTGGAAGTAACTGTAGTTCAAATAAAGAGAGTTTATAGGTATTTGAATCATCAAAACCAAGAGCTCGGGCTTATAATTGTCCATCTGACTCCTGAACAACCAATTATAAATTGGTTCAAACTGCCAAAATATTAACCCTAGAATCAATCCAGATGCAACCAGCGCAATCAAGTTCAGGTTAAAGAGTATATCTTCTCTTCGAAATGTTTTTTGACCTAAAAAATAAACAGCGGCCAAATCAGCTTTTGTT
>Ga0209482_1002229_pt1 | contig 12240 bp, 11 predicted proteins | sample CoawatmetaG10DNA_FD_187512 | JGI IMG/M metagenome (GOLD analysis project Ga0209482, IMG submission 187512) | Marine microbial communities from the West Antarctic Peninsula - Coastal water metaG104-DNA (SPAdes) (version 2) | ecosystem: Environmental > Aquatic > Marine > Coastal ...
TACATTGCCTTAAGTACTCTCATTGTTTCCATCATTACTAAAGTTCCTGTCCCATTATCAGTTGCTCCTGTTCCCCCATCCCATGAATCAAAATGTGCGGATAAAATTACATACTCCTCTGGCTTTTCAACTCCTCTTATTTCAGCAATCGTATTGAAAGTTGGCACAACCCCAAGTTCTTTAGATTTTGAGATTACTTTAATTTTAGGATTGTCCCCATATTCGACCATTCTATAAAGCATTGTATAGTCCTCAAGTTCCAAATCAATTGTTGGAATATTTTTAGTTCTTGCGCTAAAAATTTTATTAACTCCAAACCCTCTAGACCAATTAGAAGAAATAATTCCTACTGCCCCAGCATCTTCAATAGCCTTATCAATAGATCCTCTTCCGTAGCCTGTTTTTCTAAGATTTGCTCTCCAAGCTCTTGTTTGATCATCTCTATCTTTTTTCATTTTTTCAAAAGATTCAGGTGTAGCAAATTCTTCCCAGTTATAATCTGGTCTCCCTGTGGGTTGTTTCATGTCTTTCATAACAAACTTCCCTTTCACTCCTTGAAGCCAAAGGTCAAATTCTTCCTTGTTTGAAACTTCAGGCATTACATCTAACTCAGCCGTCACTCCTTTCTTTTTTGTTGAAGGACTCCACGCTAATTGCATTCCTGTTAAACTTCTGTTTCTAGGTGAAACCATATCAATTTGAGTAGATATTCTTTCCCAACCTCTCCATTCTCCCCACTTATGAAGCCTGGAGGGAATACCCCAAGATTCATATTTTTTTGTAGCCCAATCATGCGCAGTCTTCATCTGTGGAGTTCCTACAAGTCTTGGTCCAATTACATCTAATAGTTCATGAGCTAAATGCTCTAATTGTGAGTTTTCTGTGGCTTCTTTAATTATGTTCTCAACTGTTTCTGTTTGACCAAAAGAGTTAATAGTAATAAATAAAAGGATAATGGAAAGATATTTTTTCATTTTAATAATTTTATGATAATATAAATATAACGGGTATTTTTAATATGACAAAAAAAGACAAGCTAGTTTAACATGATTATTGATAAAAATTTAACCCTTAAAGACAAAAATAAGAAAGTTATTCTCTATGATGTTTTTCACAATAACGACTTTACTAAAAAACCGCTAGTTATTTTTTCTCATGGTTATAAAGGGTTTAAAGATTGGGGTGCTTGGGATCTCGTTGGAGAAGAGTTTGCTAAAAATAATTTATTTTTCGTAAAGTTTAACTTTTCTCACAATGGAGGAACCTTAAAAAATCCCATTGACTTTCCTGATTTAAATGCTTTTGGAAACAATAATTATTCTTATGAGCTAGATGATTTGGAAAGAATTTTGACTTATTTCAAAAAATCTAATTCTAAAAACATTGATTTAAATACCATTATTTTAATTGGGCACAGTAGAGGTGGGGGGTCTGTGTTAATTAAAGCATCTGAAAATTCATTAGTTAAAAGTGTCATTACTTGGGCAGGTGTGAGTGATTTTAAAATTAGATTTAAAGAAAACACTCTAGGGTGGAAAGATTGGAAAGAAAAAGGGGTAATGTATGTTGAAAATCAGCGTACCAAACAATCTATGCCTCACTTTTTTCAGTTTTATGAAGATTTTAAAAAGAATGAAGACAGATTCAATATTAAATCTGCTGTAGAAAAATTAAAAATTCCATATTTAATTATTCATGGTCAAAAAGACGTGGGAGTTCTCCCAGATGAAGGAAAAAAATTGAAGTCGTGGAATTCAACAAATGAGCTTAAATTAATTGAAAGTGGGGATCATACTTTTTCTGCAAAACACCCGTGGAAATTTGACTTTCTTCCCAAAGAATTGAAAGAAGTCGTGCTCACTACAATAAACTTTATTAAGTCTAATGTTGAGCCCTAAAGTAGCTTATACTTTTAGAGATTTCATATAATTAAAATTATTTTTAGCAGCTTCTAGTTGACTTGTTCCTGCGTAATGCTCCTGTTCAATTATATGATTTTTAAGTCCTTTTGTTTTCCCGTGAGCTAAAATAGCAGAAAAATTAATAGACCCATTTCCAAGAGTACAAGTTTCATACTTGCCATCACCAAGAGACAGGTAATCTTTAACATGACAATAATTAAATCTTCCTGGATACTTGTTAAACCATTTTATTGGATCCTCTCCAGCAGCTACTACCCAAAATATATCCATTTCATAATCAACTAAATTTTTATCTGTGTTATTCATTAATACATCTTGCAAATATTGTCCTTCTACTTTTTTAAAAGAATAATCATGATTATGATATGCAAATTTCATTCCGTTTTTTTGCGAAATTTCCCCACATTTATTAAAAATTTCTGCAATTATTTTAAATTGATCTACCGTTCTATCTCCATCAGCCCACGGGCAAATTAAATGCTTTATTCCAATTTCAGATGCTTCGGCAGATTTCTTATTGAAACTTTCTAAGTTATTTGTATCTCCACAATGACTGGAAATCATTGTTAAGCCTAAGCCATCAAGAAAGTTTTTAAATTCAATATTTGTCATTCCCCAAAAAAGCCCCAGTGCTCCTTCGTATCCTTCAATATATTTGTATCCATAGGAAGCTAATTTTATTAAAGTTTCTTTTGGGTTCTTGGCCATTTCATCTCTTAATGAGTACAATTGAATTCCAAAAATATTTTTTTGTGTTGCTTCTTTAGAGCTACAGGCACTTATGGAAAGTGGTGCTACTATTGATGCTGACACTATTGAACTGTTTATAATAAAATCTCTTCTTTTCATTTATTTAATATTAAACTGTCTGTTATTTGAAGTTGAAGGTAGGTAAAATACTTTTAAAAATAAACAGAACAACCCTGGTTTACTACAAACTAAAAAACGAATATTATTTAATGTGCTTTTCAATATTGTGGCAAGTTTATTTAAAAAATAGTGGGTGAAAGGCGAAGATTTAGAAATTGAAATAGTGTATTTATATATATTAAAAAAAGTCCTGTCTAAAAATAAACAGGACTTTTTTTTAAATTAATTATAAAAATTAGTTTGCTTTAAAAGGTAAATATGGGCTCTTTATCCAGTTGAACAAAGAACTTAAAACGCCATAAAAGAAACTATAAAAAGCTAATGCTACATAAAGCTGAGCTAAAGTAATTGCTACTTGAACATATTCCCAGCCAACGGCTAAAGCGCCATTAAGGTTATATCCTGTTGCTTCAGATCCTGTAATATCCCATGCAAAGAAGTCAGCAATAAATCCTCCCACAAATTCAAGGCCAAGCATAGACATAAATGCTGCCATTGCATCAACTGGTAAAGCATACGAATACGCAAAACCGTCTGTAATGCCAGGCGTGATAGACATTCCATCAGAGCCTAATATCCATCCAATAGTTGAGCAAAAAGCACCAAACAAAATTACTAGCGCAGTGATGTGACCAAGAACCTTAATATGTGCAACGATGACATCTTTAAAAAAGAAATCAACCATTCCACTTTTAGAAGCTGCTAATGAATCTCCTGCTGATCTAATTACTTGAGCAATTGGAAATGCAGCATAAAGTAGAACTATTGTACAAAGTCCTGCTGAAACTTTACCTAAAGCACCCTCTGATCCGTTAATAGCCTCAAGGCCACCTCCTCCTACTGACAAAAGCATTCCTACAAGAACAACTAATGCTCCTACTTTAAAAAAAGTTCCAGTCCATCCGCTTATAGAGCTCTCAGAACCTTCCATCATTGCATTGAAGTTGTTTTTTGGAAGTATTGAATTAACCATCTGAGGAAAATCCAAAATTCGATTAATAATTTTATCCATAATATATTTTTTGGTTAGTTATTGAATTTACAAAAATTTATATAGATCTTTATTATTTTAACATAAATTAACATATTTATTTGCGAAATTTGTACTTTTAAAGTCTAAAAATTATCAATTGTTTAGTCTAATTCAATTGTTTAGTCTAATAATTAATCCAAATTATACTTTAAAATAGTGCTAATAATTCTTAAGTTTGACATTCGTTATTTTGACGATCAAGAGGTCCTATAGCTCAGTTGGTTAGAGTAGTTGACTCATAATCAATTGGTCCCAGGTTCGAGTCCTGGTGGGACCACCCTTAAAACCCTTCTTAAATGAGGGGTTTTTTGTTTTTAGATGTTTAGTACAATCGTTAAATGAAATTCATTTAGGGAAACGATATCACCACAAAATACACCCTCAAAATCCTCTCAAAATATTTAAAAGTTTACAATTAAATTAAAAGAGAGGTAAAAAAAGAGGGTTTAAACATATAGCCTAGGCTAATGCAATGCCCACGGTTGATAAAATAAAATAAATAGTTATTGTCTTTGCGCCATCATAATTTTTAGAAACACGCTGACCAAATAAAAGAACCAACAGTGCAACTGCCCCTACAATTAGACCAAGAAGGCCAATAAAATTAGATCCGTTTAAAAGAACATCAACAATTCCTATTAGGCACAGCGTTCCAGAAAGTAATTCCAAAATTGTAACCGAAATTAAAGCAAGTTTAATTAACGGCTGCGAAAAAAAAGCCCCTAATAAATCGTTCAAGAAACTTAAGTTCCCTTTGAAGTCAAATACCTTATCGATGCCGCTTTGAATAAATACAATTAAAAAGAAGGCTAAAACAAAAAGAAATGCAATTTTTTCTGGAATCATATTAGTAAAGTTAAGCTTTATGGATTAATCTAGTAAATTTTTTAGAAAGGTCTGTAAAAATACTCAAGCCACATGAGCATTAATAGAGCGTTTCCAAAGGCCAATCTAATACAAAATCCTATTCCACTACAAATACTAAAACTCAAGAATATCTTCATCTGTTAATTCCGCAACTTCTCTTACATTTGTAAAATGGGATTAACAAATAACGATATATTAAAAAAACTGCGTGTAGCGCACAAATTACGAGATACAGACATAGTAGAGATTTGTGCTTTAGTAGACTTTAAAGTTAGCAAAGGGGAATTAGGCGCGTTATTTAGAAATGAAGATCATGATAAGTATATGGAATGTGGAGATCAAATTTTACGTAATTTTTTAAATGGATTGGTTATTCACTTAAGGGGTCCTATGCCAAAAAGAAAAGAAATAATTTTATAGCACCTTTAATTCAATTCCGGAATGTCGCTTGAACTGAGCGCAGACTACTTCATTGTTTTTATTAGTTGTTAGTATATCAAAAACACAATTTGTATTCATTTCTTGATTAGCAATTTCAAGATTATATTCTTTTTTGATTCGCATTACTTTATTCATTAAAGTGTAATCGAATTTAATTTGAATTGGAATGATGATTTCTTTTGTAATGATTTTACCAGCTTCTACAGTTCGTTTTGCACATTCTTTATACGCAGAGACTAATCCTCCAACTCCTAACTTAGTCCCTCCAAAATAGCGAACTATAACAATAAGGATGTTTGTAAGATCAAACGATTGTATTTGACCATATATTGGAGTCCCGGCACTATTTCGAGGTTCTCCATCGTCATTTAAACGGTAAGTTACATTTGTTATTCCAATTTGATAAGCATAACAAAAGTGTCTCGCTGAGTGGTGAGATTTTTTAAGTTTTTCTATCTCATTTTTAATCATTTCAACGTTTGAAACAGGAAATGCATAGCCAAAAAACTTGCTTTGTTTTTCTTTTAGTAAATGCTCTGACTTTATATTAATAGTACGGTATGTATTTTTCATTACTCTATATAGACGTATATGAATATAGTTATTTTGTGCATTTCTAAGAAAAGAGTGTTTTTATATTCGCTTTAGAAAATGAAACTAACTCAACAAGTTGATCAGTTCATTTTATAAGAACTAAAATAAATCAAGAGACTACAAACAATTATATGAGATTAAGCTCTAGTAATCAATTACTCCCAAAAGTAATGTTGTCAAAATATATAATATTATCTGTAGCCCTTGAGTTAAAGTCAGGAAAAATAATTATTTGATCTATTTCGCCAGTGATACCCTTTCCTATGCTTCCAGACAAGTCAAATGTTAACTCTTCCCATTCGTTAATTTTTGTATTGGCTACTTTTATCTCAGGCTGTGCCTCTCCACTTAATTCAGCAAATTTTAAACCAACGTCGCTAATCACTGATTTATAAACCATTATTTTAACAATACTATTGTTTGAATCAAACTTAAAAGAGCCTATGTCAGATCCATGTTTAGATTCACAGCCCACATACGGGGCTCCAGCTTTTAGGGCGGTTATTTTGGCAGCCTTTGAAGAAGTGTTTAAGCCTGAAGAATCTGGATTAGAAACGACTTCTAAGGGTGGGTTAGAATCATTCTCAAATACTGTCCAAGTCCAACCAGCGCCGTGACCACCAGACTCAAAGTCAATTGGACTATTTGGCATATTTCCACTTCCTCCACCACCTAAATCATTTTTTTTAAAAATTGATTTAACGATTATATTTGAATTTAAAGTAATTATATATGGGTTTTTACTTCCCGTAATATCTCCTTGCCATTTCAAAAATTTCCATCCTTCTAAAGCAATAGCTTCAAGCTCAATAATTGTCCCGCTATTATAGTTTGTTACTGCTCCTGATTTTATTAAAGTTTCTTTAACTGAGCCCTCTCCTTCGACATCAATGTTGAGAGCATATTTTTTTTTAGTAAAATTAGCTACAACCAATTTATCCATATCCATTACAATACTGGTCTGCGCCTCACTTCCTGAAGCTCCTTTCCAGTTTTGAAAAACATATTCTGACGAAGCAATGGCTGTAATAACTGCGGATTCACCATTATTAAACTCTGCCTTATTCGGGCTAACTGACCCTCCATTAACAGGAGATGAAGAAGTGAATAGTGTGTGTTTGATTGGATCTTTTGAGCAAGAAATTATAATTATAATGCTAAAAAATAGAACTATTTTTTTCATTTTTTTAATTCTTAATATTTAACTGCATTATACAATAAATAAAAAATATTTAAAAAATATATAAACTATACACAAAGCTAGAAATAAGAACACAGAGTATTCAAAAGGGTTGATTTAAAAACACATATTGAAAGTGCTGTTTCTCTAAAAACAATAATGTATAGTTAATGTAATGCTGTTAAGTTTTTAAAAACAGAGAGACTTAATTGAGTTTGATATGTTTTGCTCTACCAAAAAAGGGATTTTATACTTTCCTGCTAAAAAATTATCAATATCATTACTTTTTCTAATTGCTTCTATTTCTTTTTTAAAAAGAAATAGTTTTTCATAGCCTCCGAGCCTGCCATTGTTACAAGTTGCTATAATCTCAATTGTTAAGTTTTTTAATTCTGTTTTGAAAAGCACAGCTTGTATGATTTTTTTTTCTAAAAAATAACTTCCAAATCTAGATTCAGAGTCGTTACTGTTTTTAAATGAACTTCTTTCAGTTGCATAAGTTTTTTGTAATCTTTCTGAGCTTGTGGTCACTGAAGGCATTTCTGTATAAGATCTTTTATCGTCTTTAAAATAGCCTATACTATCTTTAATTATTAACCATTCCGGGTTTTTTAATTTTTCTATTTTTTTTTGCTTTTTTAAAAACATCTTTTGCTGTCTTTTTTCTTTTTTTGTTTGACCACTCAAACTAAAACTCATTAAAAGAGCTAAAGCACTTATAAGAACGAAATGTTTTTTTAAATAAAACAGATTATAAATCATGATATTAATTGTTTAGGACTTTTTAAAAATCAGAATTTCAAATGTCTGACAGTATCTTCGTTATTTATTATCTGTTTCAAAGCTTCTATTCCAATTAGCAAGTGTTTTTTGTCAAATAATGCAGAATTTATATCGTCTTTTGCCTCTGTTTTAACTCCTTCTGGAACCATTGGTTGGTCTGTGACCAGCAATAAAGCACCTATAGGAATTCTGTTGTGAAAGCCTACTGTAAAAAGAGTGGCAGTTTCCATGTCAATTGAGTAAGCTCTGACCTCTTTTAGATAATTTTTGAATTTCATGTCAAACTCCCAAACTCTTCTGTTGGTAGTAAAAACTGTTCCAGTCCAATAGTCTACTTTTTGATATTTTAAGGCAGAAGAAATAGCTCTTTGTAAAGAAAAAGAAGGCATCGCAGGAACTTCTATTGGAAAGTAGTCGTTAGAGGTTCCTTCTCCTCTTATTGCGCCAATTGGTAAAACAAAGTCTCCAAGTGCAATTCTCTTTTTTAACCCACCACATTTCCCTAAAAACAAAACTGCTTTTGGTTTAATTGCAACTAGTAAATCCATTACAGTAGCTGCGTTAGGACTGCCCATGCCGAAATTTATTATAGTTATATTATTATGGGTTGATGAGGGCATGTTTTTTTCCGAACCATCCACCTTAACATTGTTTAGAGAAGCAAACTCCTCAACATACTTTTGAAAATTTGTTAATAATATAAAAGATCCGAAAGAATCTATCTTTACTCCAGTGTATCTTGTTATCCAGTCTTTAACAATTTCTTTTTTTGTTTTCATATTTATTATTTGTCAAATGTAAAGTTTTTTGGGGGTTCTAACCCTTTTAAATGTTTTACAAAATAATCCCACTTTCTTCTTTTCATATAGTTAGCCATATCGCCATATCCATGTCTTTTATTGGGAAATAGTAGTAAATCAAAATCTTTGTTGGCTTTAATTAAAGCATCTACCACTATCATTGTGTTTGAGGGAGGAACATTATCGTCTAGCATCCCGTGAGCAATTAACAACTTTCCTTTCAAGTTTTCTACTAGCAATTGGTTTGCTTGTATATCATAGTTAGATTTACTTAAATCATATTCTGTTTTACCATCTTTAACTTCTAATTCCAATGGAGTTAATAATCCGTGCCACTTCTCACCCCAATCCGCCTCATAATTTCTCTGGTCATGATTTCCTGAGCTAGAAACTGCTACATCATAAAAATCTGGATAACGCAACAAGGCTGCAGTTGAGGCAAATCCCCCACCAGAATGACCCCAAATTCCAACTCTTGAAATGTCCATAGCTTTATACTCTTTTGACAACTGCTTAATGGCTGTTATATTATCTGGCAGGCCATTATCCCCCATGTTTCCGTAATAGGCATCATGAAAAGATTTAGATCTTCCGGGCGTACCCATTGCGTCAACACTAACAACCACAAAGCCTAATTCTGCTAAAGCTTGATAATCTCTTTTAGCGACATTAAAAGAGTAATTTCCAACACTTCCTGACTGAGGGCCTGGATAAATGTAATTTAGCACGGGGTATTTATCTCCTTCGTTATAATAACTTGGGACATACATTATACCAAACAAATCTGTTTTCTCATCCCTTGCTTTGACTGAGAATTCTATTGGCTTTTGCCATCCATTTTTTATTAAGTCTGAAATATCTCCAGATGAAAGTTCTGCTATTTTATCGCCGTTTCTACTTTTTAATATTGAAACTGGTGGGTTAATTGTTGTGGAATAAGTTGTTACAAAATAATTCCAGTCGGGGGAAGGGTTAATTGTATGTGTTCCAAACTCAGGAGTTAAACTAGTCAAGTTGCTCCCGTCAAAATTAACCTTGTATAGATGTACATGATATGGATTGCCTTCCTCTTTTCCTCCTGCTGTAAAAAACAACTCTCTTGTGTCGTTATCAATGTGTCTTAAGCTTCTAACTAACCAATCTCCCTTTGTAATCTTGTTTTTTAGTTTTTTTGTTTTTAAATCATAGAGGTATAGGTGGCCCCAATTATCTTTTTCAGAATACCAAATAAATTCATTTGAATCAAAAAGCACTTTCCAGTTCTCACTTCTCAGACCAGATTCATAATAGGTCTCTACAACCTCCTTGTGAACTGATGAAATGTTCCCTGTTTTAGCGTCTGCAATTTGTAAATGTGCTACTTTATGATCTCTTGAAGAAGAAATAAATGCCAATTTTGATCCGTCTTTACTCCATTGTGTGTCTAATAATTCTCCTCCTCTGCCTGCGATATGATCCGTTGTTGTGGAGCGCTGAAAATCATTTTTCATTTTAAGCCTAATAATTTTATTATTAGACTTTAGATCTATAATTAAGCGTTCTATTTCAAATATTTTATCGTCTCCTGGCAAAGCATATTTCCAGGCTTGAAGTTTGGGGTGTCCTACATTAGTTGTTGTCAGGTACATTTCACCAACTCCTCTAGCATCTTGTTTAAAAGTAGCAATCTTATCAGATTCAGGACTCCATTTTAATACTGGACCGTCTGTTTTTATCCAACCGGCATTATTAGTGGCGTATCCATAATCTTTTTGTCCGTCAAAAGTTAATTGAGTTTTTGTATTAGTCTTTATGTTTCTAATCCATAGATTATAATTATTTATATAAGCTGCTAAATTTCCATTTGGAGAAATAAACTCGCTGTTATTTCTTGATACATATTGATTCGTTGTTTTTTCTAATTCTGACAACGAAATTTCACTATTAAGTAAATTAACCTTATATGTTTTCGTTCCCTTTTTCTCTTTAACTTTATATAGAAGAAAATCTTCGTTATCCCATTCTTGATAAGTCACAATGGAACTTAAGTGTTTTCTTAAGTTTTCACTAAGTTGTTTAGCTGCGTTTTCATAATCACTTTTGTCAAGTGATGTTTGATTGTTTAAGTTACATGAGTTGAATATTAGTAAAAAAAATATTGTAGAAATGTTTAAAAGAATGTTTTTCATTTTTAATAACTTTAGTTGACTTAAAGTTATGATTTTTAAAACTTTAAGCAGATATAAGATTTATTTGTTAAAATCATGCGTTTGATTTAGTTTATTTAAAAATTTAATTAGTTTTTTAACAACTTGAAAAATTATTAATTTTTTGGTATATTATTTGCTTAAATACTTTTGTTTATAATATTTATTAAATCATGAATCTCACAGAAAAACATTACCAAAAGGCTATTTCAAGGCTAAACAAAGGAGCAACAATTAATGAACTATATGAACTACTTTATAAATACGAAAGACTGGAAGATTACGATGCATGTGCTGGCATTTTTAAAGCAATCAAAAGTAAATCCCATTAGCTTGACAAGAACAATCCTCTTGCTGTTTTCTTTGTTCGTGTTGTTATCTTGCAGCGAAGATTATAAGAAAATTTCTTCCATTTCTCAAATAGAAGGCTTTTGGGAAAACGATGAAGAGTCTTTTTTTGTTGATGTGGAAAAAATGATCCTTGTTTATGCTGATTCTACTCGTTTAATATTATCCACAAGAGTATATGATCGGTCCAAAATCATCGTATCTAGCGGAAGCGTTATGTATTATGATGCTCATGTTTTTATTAATGATGATGGCTCCTCAATTAAAATATCTAAGATTAATATAAAAGAATCCAACACATATTATAAGAAATGAAAAATCTACTGATGCTAGTCATGTTGCTTCCGTTAAACGAAATTAGTTCCCAAATAATATCAGAGAAATTAATAGAAAAACATTTAACCGTTCTTTCCGATGACTCAATGGAGGGTAGGAAGATTGGAACACAAGGAATTGAAAAAGCTGCGCAATATATTGAGTCGGAATTTACTCGAATTGGATTAAGTAGGTTTCAATCCCTCAAATCATATAGGCAAGGTTTTATGTACAAGGAAATCCCTCTTGCTAATTTAATCGGGGTTTTAAAAGGTAAAAACAAAGCAGATGAATATGTTGTCATTTCTGCCCATTATGATCATCTAGGATTAAGTTCAAACAAAAATGAACCGGAAGGTGATCTTGTTTTTAATGGAGCTAATGATAACGCATCTGGAGTGAGCGCTATTCTAGCTTTAGCGGAGCACTATAAAGCTCTTGATGTAAATGAAAGAAGCATTCTATTTGTGGCCTTTACAGCTGAAGAAGCTGGGTTGATTGGGTCTAATTATTTCGGAAAACAAGTCAATCCAAAAAATATTATTGCTGGAATTAATATAGAAATGATTGGAAAAGAATCTCCATTTGGACCAAAAACAGCATGGCTAACTGGATTTGATCGCTCAGATTTTGGACAAATTATTCAAAAAAACCTGGTCGGCTCTAAATACAGTGTTTTCCCAGATCCTTACAAAGATTATCGTTTGTTTTTTCGATCTGACAATGCCTCTTTGGCAAGGCTTGGAGTACCTGCCCATACGTTCTCTACAAGTCCAATGGACAAAGATCTTGATTATCACAAGGTTTCTGACGAAGCCAACACGCTTGATCTTTTTACTATTTCAGAGACGATTAAAGCTATAGCTATTGGGACGCTTTCTATTATCACAGCAGAAGATAC
>Ga0209482_1002230_pt1 | contig 12238 bp, 9 predicted proteins | sample CoawatmetaG10DNA_FD_187512 | JGI IMG/M metagenome (GOLD analysis project Ga0209482, IMG submission 187512) | Marine microbial communities from the West Antarctic Peninsula - Coastal water metaG104-DNA (SPAdes) (version 2) | ecosystem: Environmental > Aquatic > Marine > Coastal ...
GTGTGCACCGTGTGCAACGTGTTCCTCAAACAGAAACACAAGGTCGTGTGCATACTTCTGCAGCAACTTGTATGGTTTTTCCGGAAGCTGAAGAGTTTGATGTAGAAATTAACCCAAAGGAAGTAAGAATCGATTTTTTCTGTTCTTCAGGTCCAGGAGGGCAATCTGTAAACACAACCTATTCTGCAGTGCGTTTAACGCACATTCCAACAGGTTTGGTTGCTCAGTGTCAAGATCAGAAATCGCAGCATAAAAACAAGGAAAAAGCCTTTAAAGTACTTCGTTCTCGTTTGTACGACATGGAGTTGGCAAAGAAAAATGCAGAAGACGCTTTAAAGCGTGGTTCTATGGTTTCTTCTGGAGATAGAAGTGCTAAGATTAGAACTTATAATTATGCGCAAGGTAGAGTTACAGACCACAGAATTGGGCTGTCATTGTATGATTTACCTAATATTTTAAATGGTGATATTCAAAAAATTATAGATGAGTTAATGTTGGCCGAAAATACAGAGAAATTAAAAAGTTTGAATGACGGGATATAAACCATTTTCGCTATAAATATAAAAAGCCTTAGAATTTATTCTAAGGCTTTTTATTGTTTAAATAATTTTTTTATTTTCCAAATAAATGTAATTCTGTAAATTCTTTATCTATGGTTATAGCTTGTGTTTTAGCAGTATTTACATTCTCTAATTTAATTTCTACATTGTCTATTTGAATAGATGTAATTGCAAATGGTAAATTATGGAATACCATATTAAATTTATTGTAGTCTGCACTAAACTCCCCACGTTTGTGTTGTTGTATAATTAATTCTTTTTTCTTTCCCGTTACTTTAAAAGTTCTTAAACTAAATCTCCCTTTTTTGTAATCATATCCGTCATGTGCATCATCATATAATTTAGAGGATTCTTTCCCTTTTTTATAATAAACATCTAAAGTAATTTTATCAAATTTCTTTTCACCAACATATTGCTGAACAGGGTATTTAGGTATTACGGCACCTTCTTTAATAAACATTGGCATGCTATCTAAATCTGCATCTACCCACATTTCTTTACCTCCTTCAACAAGCTCATCTGTCCAGAAATTATACCATTTACCGCGAGGAATGTACATTCGTCTTCCTTTAGCATTTGGTTCTTGTATTGGACAAACTAAAATTTGTTCTCCATATATAAACTCATCACTTCTATAATGTGTAGCTATATCTTCTTGATCGTATAAAACTAAAGATTTTAATATTGGAGTACCGTCATTTATATACTTCCAAAAAGAAGTATATAAGTATGGTAAAAGTTGGTATCGTAATTCTACGAATTTTCTTACAATATCTGTAATTTCTTCACCAAAAACCCAAGGTTCTTGCGCTCCATGATCTCCAGATGAATGTACCCTACAAAAGGCATGAAATACACCTAATTGAATCCAACGAGCAAATAATTCTCCTTGTGGCTGTTCTGCAAAACCACCAATATCAGAACCTGCAAAAGAGAAACCAGACATTGCCATTCTTTGTGCTTGGTTGTTTGCTATTGCTAAATGCTCCCAAGATGCTATGTTATCTCCCATCCAAGTAGAGGTATAACGTTGTGCACCAGAATAAGCAGATCTTGTAATTACAAAAGGCCTTTTCGGATATGCATATTTCTTTAAACCGTGGTAGGTGGCGCGTGCCATTTGTGTTCCGTAAATATTATGTGCTTTTCTATGTGAACAAGGATTTCCATCATAATCATGACGCACATCATCTGGAAAAGATTTATTAGGAACGTCCATTACGGCAGGTTCGTTCATGTCATTCCAAACACCTTTTACTCCAATATCTTCAATTAATTCTTTAAACAAGCCAGACCACCATTCTCTAACTTCCGGTTTCGTATAGTCAGGAAAATAACATTCTCCCGGCCAAACTTTACCTTTCATATAAGGGCCATCTGCGCGTTTACAGAAATAATCCTTATCTAAAGCTTCTTTAAAAACATCATATTCTAGATCTATTTTAATTCCTGGATCTATAATAACAACAGTCTTAAAGCCATCATCTTCTAGTTCTTTAACCATACGTTTAGGGTCTGGAAAATGATTTTTATCCCATGTAAAACAACGGAATCCATCCATATAATCGATGTCTAAATAAATAGCATCACAAGGAATTTTCAGGTCTCTAAACGTGTTGGTAACTTCTTTAACGTTAGCTTCGGGATAATAAGACCATTTACACTGATGAAAACCTAAAGCCCACAGCGGAGGTAAAGCGTGTGGTTTACCTGTTAAATCTGTGTAGTTTTTAACAACATCTTCCATTTGTGGTCCATAAATGAAGTAATAATTCATTTCTCCACCCTGTGCCCAAAAACTAGTTACATTTCTTCTTTCTTGAGCAAAATCAAAAGAAGTTTTAAAAGTATTGTCAAAGAAAATACCGTAAGCTTTATTGTCTTGTATTGCAGTATAAAAAGGAATTGCCTTATAGATAGGATCTGTATTTTTACCAAAAGCATAAGAATCTGTTGCCCAGTTTTCGAAACGTTTCCCTTTCAAGTTTACATCTACAGGCTTGTCTCCAAGACCATAAAAACTCTCTGATTTTTGGCAAGTTTTACTCATTTTTACAATATCACCACCATGTTGGTAACATTCTTCCCAGTGAAAACCAATTTCGTCTTCATTAATTAATTTATTGTCAATAGCATCAAATAAACTTACCTGCAAACTTTGTTTTTCTACTTTACAAATTAACTTAGAGGTTGTTATACTATAATGTGTTTCGTCTTCTGTTACATCTAAAAAGCTATACCCTCTGCTTGCATGTATGGTAACTCCGTAAGAAAAATCATTTTCAAATTTACCAGTAGTACTATATCTAAAACGGATAACACTATCTCTAACTACGGTTACTTGAAGAGCAACCCCATTTTTTGTAGAAAAATGTAAAGTATCTACATCTTTCTTATAATGTATTATTTTTGAAGGAAATAAATTCCCTTTTTGTTCTAGTTCTGTGTTAACAATCATTTTTTTGTTTGTTTATTATCATGTGCAAAAATCGCAAAAATTGATACAATAAAATTGTTTAAAATTCTTTTTTTACGATAACGTATTCGTCTATTTTAAAACTAAAAACAGTACTTATTTAATTAATTGATAGACGAATATGATTTTTTATACAAAAGGATTAGGAGATTTTTTAAAGTCTTGAAATTGGTCTCTTTTATTATGAAGTCCAAAAAATAAGTTCTCTTTTTTTATCAAAATAATAGTCTAATAAAAAAAGAGAACTGTCTTAAAGTTATTTATATTTAAACGCAACCATACCTAATGGCGGTAGTTCTAATACTATTGAATTCTCTCTGTTGTTCCATGTCTTTCTATCAGAAGTAAGTTTTGTATTTGTAAAATTTCCGGTACCATTATATTTTAAAGCATCACTATTAAAAATTTCTTTTAGAGTTCCTTTTTTAGGCAAACCAATTCTATAATTCTTTTGAGGTGTTTGCGTCAAGTTTAAGACAACAACTAGATTCTCTTTTTCTTGGTCTCCTTTTCTTATATAGCTAATAATAGAATTCTCATGATCACCATGGTCTATCCATTCAAAACCTTCAGGGGAGAATTGTTTTTCGTGCAATGCAGTTTCCTCTTTATAAAATTTGTTTAAATCTTTTACTACATCTTGTGCGCCTTTATGCATATTATGCTCTAATAGATGCCAGTCTAAACTTTGTTGAAAATTCCATTCAGAGCTCTGTCCAAATTCTGACCCTTGAAACAATAATTTTGCTCCAGGATGTGTATACATAAAACTATATAACAAACGTAAATTTGCAAATTTTTGCCATTCATCCCCTGGCATTTTACTTAAAATAGATTTTTTACCATACACTACTTCATCATGAGACAACGGTAGCATAAAATTTTCTGTAAAGGCATAGTTTAAACTAAATGTTAAATCATTTTGGTGGTGTTTTCTATAGACAGTATCTTTTGCAAAGTAATCTAAAGAGTCATGCATCCAACCCATCATCCATTTCATTCCAAATCCTAATCCGTCAGAAAACACAGGGCTAGATACTTTCGGAAAAGAAGTAGATTCTTCTGCTATGGTCTGTACATCAGGGAAATTTTCATAGACAGCAATATTCATTTCTTTTAAAAAAGCAATAGCATCTAAATTTTCTCTACCACCAAACTCATTTGGTTCCCATTCACCATCTTTTCTAGAATAATCTAAAAATAACATAGAGGCAACAGCGTCTACTCTTAAACCATCGGCATGGTATTGTTCTAACCAAAAGATAGCGTTACTTATTAAAAACGATTTAACCTCATTTCTACCATAATTAAAAATAAGACTTTTCCAGTCTTGATGATATCCTTTTTTAGGGTCTGGATGCTCATATAAGCTAGATCCATCAAAATTACCCAAGCCGTGTGCATCTGAAGGGAAGTGAGAAGGTACCCAATCTAATAGCACGCCAATTCCTTTTTCGTGAAACTTATCTACTAAAAACTTAAATTCATCTGGGTAGCCAAATCTAGAAGTAGGAGCGAAGTAACCTGTTAATTGATACCCCCAACTTGGGTCATACGGAAACTCCATTATTGGCATTAATTCTACATGTGTAAAATTCATTTCTGCAACATAATCTACAAGTTCATCAGCTAATTCGGTGTAACTCATAAACCTGTTTTCTGCTACTTTTTGTTTCCAAGAACCTAAATGAACTTCATAAACGGAATATGGAGCATTTAAAGCATTGTGCTTTTTACGAGCTTTCATCCATTTTTTATCCTTCCAAGAATAGTTATCCTCCCAAACTATAGAAGCCGTTTTTGGCGGATGTTCGCATCTACGTGCATAAGGATCTGCTTTTTCTGTAACCGTATCTGTACTTTTTATTTTGTATTTGTAGGTATTTCCTTTTCCTGCATACGGAATAAAACCTTCCCAAATACCGCTAGAATCCCATCTTACATTAAGTTGGTGTTCTTTGTCATTCCAATAATTAAAATCTCCAATTACAGAAACTTCTTTGGCATTAGGCGCCCAAACTGCAAAATAAGTACCTTCTATACCATCTTTTGTGATGATATGAGAGCCGAATTTTTCATATAATTTGTAATGTTTACCACCTTTAAAAAGGCCAATATCAAAATCTGAGAATAAACTATGCGCTATAACTTTAGACATTTAATGGTTTTAATTTAAATATTTTTAAATTACAGTTCCTTTAGGAATTACTGCTCCTTTTTTGATAACAACAATACCGTCCTTTACCAGGTAAGTGTCTGTTTCAATATCTTTTAAATGTAAACCTCCATTAATTCTAGAATCGTCTCCAATTCTACAGTTTTTATCAATAATACAATTATTAATAAAACATCGATCTCCAATACCAAGCTGAATATCTATACTTTTATTTTTTATTTCATCTAAGGATTCATAATCATCATTACCCATCATATAAGTTTTAGTAACAATAGTTTCTTTACCTATTCTTGAACGAATACCTATAACGGATCTTTCAATTTTTTCCGCATTTATAATACAACCATCTGCAATAACTGTTTTATTTAATATGGTATTTGTGAATTTTGAAGTAGGTAAAATACGAGCTCTAGTATACACTCTATTTTCATCATATAAATTAAATTTTGGTAAATCATCTGTTAAACCTAAGTTTGCCTCAAAGAAAGAATCTATATTCCCAATATCAGTCCAGTAGCCTTCATATGGGTAACTCATTGTTTTATGCTCTCCAATGGCCTGTGGTATAATTTCTTTACCGAAATCAATCGTATCTGGGTTCGCCATCAATTCAATCAATAAATCACGGTTAAAGATGTAAATTCCCATTGAGGCAAGATAATTTCTACCTTCACTTTTCATTTCTGCACTTACTTCTGAAGTCCAATCTGGCAATAATTCTGAAGCAGGTTTTTCTATAAACGAGGTAATTGTGTTATCATTATTAGTTTTTAAAAGACCAAATGATGTTGCATCCTTAGCATTTACAGGGTAGGTTGCTATAGAAATTTTAGCACCACTTTCCTTATGTTTTTGAATCATATCCTTAAAATCCATATTGTACAGCTGATCTCCAGACAAGATTAAAGCATATTCAAAATCATTTGCTAAAAAATGATGCATACTTTGTCTTACTGCATCTGCGGTTCCTTGAAACCATTTATTGCTTTGCATCGTTTGCTCTGCAGCTAAAACATCTACGAATGCAGCGCTAAAGAAACTAAAATGATATGTGTTTTTTATATGTGCATTTAAAGAAGCAGAATTAAATTGTGTTAATACATACATTCTTTTAATGTCTGAATTAATACAGTTAGAAATAGGAATATCTACCAATCTATATTTCCCTGCAATAGGAACTGCTGGTTTAGATCTGTCTTTTGTTAATGGGTAAAGTCTAGAACCTTGTCCTCCACCTAAAATAATACCTAGTACTTGATCATTTATCATAGTTAATTCTTTAGAGATTTATATAAGTTTACGTATGCTTTTGCAGAATTACCCCAAGAATGGTCTATCTGCATTATGTTTTTAAGATTTGTTTTGAATTCCTTTTGGTTGAAATAAATTGATGCTTTGGTAATTGCTGCGGTTACTTTTTCTACTGTAACTCCATGATGAACAACTCCAAAACCATTTTCTTTGCTGATGTCTATAATGGTGTCTTTTAAACCACCAATAGCATTTACAATTGGCACGGTACCATAGCGCAAAGAATACATCTGGTTTAAACCACAAGGTTCTACGCGAGAAGGCATTAATAAGAAGTCTGCACCGGCGTACATAATATGTGCCAGTTTTTCATCATATCCTATAAACGTATTAAAATTTTCTTGAGGTATTGTAGTCAGCGCTTTCTCAGTTTTTTCGTGTCCAGAGCCCAGTAAAAGAATAGAAATATTATTTTCGGCTAATGCTTCTTTAAAAATTTCAGGGAATAAATCTGCTCCTTTTTCACCTACTAGCCTTCCTATAAATACAAAAAGTGGTTTTTTAACATCTAAATTATACGCTTTACACAACCACTTTTTATTACCACTTTTACCAGATTTTACATTAGATTGATCATAATTTTTAACAAGTTTTTCATCTGTTTTAGGATTCCAAACACTCCAATCGATGCCGTTTAAGATACCAATGCATTTTGAGCTTTCATGATTTAATAGGTCTTCTAACCCGTTTGCTTTTATTTTTAGCTCTTCCATGTAAGACGGAGAAACGGTTGTAACTTTCCAAGCACACTTTATAGCAGTTGCTAAAGAATTTATATTTCCGTCCCAATCTAATAAACCAACATTATCTATATTAAAAGGCGGAATTAAGTTCACTTTTTCATGAGAAAACCAACCCTGGTATTGTGCATTGTGAATGGTTAAAACTGTTGGAATATTTTTCAAAGATTTATATTTAAAACTCTGAGACATGATAAATGGAATTAGCCCTGTGTGATGATCATGTGTATGGATAATATTTGGTTTTTTTTCAAAAGTTAAAATCCAATCTAAAGTAGCAATTTGAAAAGCTAAAAAGCGCTCTGTATCATCACTAGAGTAAACATACTCTTTATATAATAAATCTGGAATATCAATACAAAAAAGATCAAACCCAAGTGGGTTACTTGTTAGTTTAAGAACTTTAAAATCATAGTATTGATGCCCAAGAGCAATATAGTTTGCATGAACTTCTTCAAAGGTATTACTTTGCGTAAATTTATTATGGTAAAACGGCATTACCACATTAGCGGTAGTACCTAAATCTTTTTGATATTTAGGCAAGGCGCCAACAACATCTGCAAGTCCACCAACCTTAGCTATCGGAAAACATTCCGCACTTATATGTAGTATATTCAATCTTTGTAATTAGATGGTTCGTCTATAAAATTACAATTTTTTTTTTGACTAAAAGAATCGCTAGTGATTATTAATATAAGTTTAATATAAGTATTAAATAATTAAATAATAGTTATTTTACGGCAAGATATACAAGTCTAGTTTATGAATTTCGCTGTTTATTTATTTCATCTTGTAAGGTTCTTCTTAATTTTTGTTCTCTTTCTAAAGCTTTTTTTCTGTATAGTTCATATTCATGTTCAACATTCTTTAAATTTTGAGTTGCTTTTTTTGTAAGAAAGTTGTTTTTTTGAAACTTAAAACTTAAATAAATTACTAGAACTAGTAATATTGAAATTAAAGCCCATAAAAGAAAATTGTAAATAAACTTACTTAATTGTATTCCAAATAAAGAGATAGAATTTTCTTTTTTTAGAGAAGTCTCCAATGTTAATTTAGTTAGGATAAGTAAATCCTCATTTTTTTTAGTATCTAAGTTTGACGCTGTAAGTAGGTTGTTTTTTTCTACTAATAGATTTTGAGATGCTTTTAAAGAATCTAAAACTTGCTGTTTTAAATCTAAAAAATTTTCCTTGTTAATTACTTTGTAGCCTTTATAATTGGTAGATACTCTATACAGTTTATCAAACCCTTCTTTTATAGAAATGTCTCTGGTATCCTTTGGTTTTTGTGCAAAAGAAATTGATATACATAGCATTGCAGTAAATAGTGATAGATGTAATTTCATTCTTATAAATTTTGTAGGGTTATTTTAGATAATAAAAGTAATAAAAAAACCCAAACGAAAAGACGTTTGGGTTTTTATTATAAGCAAGTAATTTATATTTATTTAATTTTCTCTACAACTGCCTTAAAAGCGTCTGGGTTGTTTACAGCTAAATCAGCTAAAACCTTACGGTTTAGTTCGATACTATTAGCTTTCACTTTCCCCATAAACTGAGAGTAAGACATTCCATGTAAACGAGCTGCAGCGTTAATACGCACAATCCATAAAGAACGGAAGTTTCTCTTATTGTTTTTACGGTCACGGTATGCATAAAGCATTCCTTTTTCAACCGCATTTTTTGCTACTGTGTAAACGTTTTTTCTACGTCCGAAGTAACCTTTTGCAGCCTTCAAGATTTTTTTTCTTCTTTTTCTTGAGGCTACTGAATTTACTGATCTTGGCATAATTTCAATGTTTTTTGTAGTAGGCGATTCAATTAAGAATACTTTTTTAAATTTGGCCTATCTCCATGGTTAATGATTAAATTCCCTAATTAAACTTATTTCAAGTTTAATTGTTGCATAATGTTAGACTTGTCCGATTTATGTACTAAACCATCGTGAGTTAACCTTAATTTACGTTTTTTCGACTTCTTTGTTAAGATGTGGCTTTTAAACGCGTGCTTTCTTTTGATTTTTCCAGTACCAGTAACTTTAAATCGTTTTTTGGCGCTAGATTTGGTTTTCATTTTAGGCATCTCTCCTTCGTTTTTATCTTGCTTATAAGATTGTTATTTCACTTTTTTGGGAGCAATAAACATAATCATACGTTTACCCTCTAATTTTGGTAATTGTTCTACTTTACCAAATTCTTCTAATTCTTGGGCTAATTTTAGCAATAAAATTTGACCTTGTTCTTTAAAAATAATAGAACGTCCTTTAAAGAATACAAATGCTTTTAATTTAGCCCCTTCTTGAAGAAACTTTAGCGCATGTTTCTTTTTAAACTCATAATCATGCTCATCTGTCTGCGGTCCAAAACGTATTTCTTTAATAGTAACTTTCGTTGCTTTCGATTTTAAAGATTTTTCACGTTTCTTTTGCTCATATAAGAACTTCTTATAATCAATAATTTTACAAACAGGCGGTTTCGCTTTAGGAGAAATTTCTACTAAATCTAATTCCTGTTCATTGGCTAGTTCTTTAGCTTTATCTAAAGCATATACACCAACTTCCACATTATCGCCCACAAGACGAACTTCGTCAACATATTTTATTTTTTCATTAATCCTATGTTGATCTTCTTTGATTACTCTTAACGGTCTTCTCGACCTGCTTCTACGTATTGCTATGACCTATATTTTTAAAATTTAACTTATGGTTGTTTTTCAACCTTTTAATTTTATCGAACTTCAAAATTAATTAAAATTCCTTTAATATTTTACTTTCTTCGGTTTTAATTAAAGATATAAATTCTTCAATAGTAAAAGTACCTATATCCCCTTCTCCATGTTTCCTTACGGAAACCGTACCATCTATGGCTTCTTTCTCACCAACAATCAACATAAAAGGTATTTTACCAACTTCTGCATCTCGTATTTTACGACCAGTTTTTTCACTTCGGTTGTCTACGAGGGCGCGAATTTCGGAATTTTCTAACGATTTTAGTACTTTTTCTGAATATTTTTGATATTTATCACTGATTGGTAATAAGATAACTTGATCGGGTGTTAGCCATAAAGGGAAGTTACCGCCTGTATGTTCTAGTAATACAGCAATAAAACGCTCCATAGAACCAAATGGTGCCCTATGAATCATAACAGGTCTGTGAAGTTGATTGTCAGCTCCTTTATACGTTAAATCAAAACGTTTCGGTAAATTGTAGTCGACTTGTATGGTTCCAAGTTGCCAACTTCTGCCTAAAGCATCTTTTACCATGAAGTCTAATTTTGGTCCGTAAAATGCAGCTTCACCTTCTTCAATTACAAAATTTAAACCTTTATCCGTTGCTGCACTGATAATTGCATTTTCTGCAATTTCCCAAGTATCAACATCACCAATATATTTATCAGGGTTGCTTTTATCTCTTACAGACACTTGCGCTGTAAAATCTTCAAAACCTAAAGAACCAAAAACATATAAAACTAAGTCTATTACATCTTTAAATTCCTGATCTAGTTGCTCTGGTGTGCAAAAAATATGTGCATCATCTTGTGTAAAACCTCTTACACGTGTTAAACCGTGTAATTCTCCACTTTGTTCATATCTATAAACCGTTCCAAATTCAGCAAAACGTTTTGGTAAATCTTTATAAGAATATGGTTTAAAGTTATAAACTTCACAATGGTGCGGGCAGTTCATAGGTTTTAATAAAAACTCCTCATCCATTTTTGGAGTTTTTATCGACTGAAAGCTATCTGCACCGTATTTTTCATAATGCCCAGAAGTAACATATAATTCCTTCTGACCAATATGTGGTGTCATGACCATTTCATAGCCAGCTTTTTTCTGAGCTTTCTTTAAAAAATCTTCGAGTCTACCTCTTAAAGCAGCACCTTTTGGTAACCACAGAGGTAAACCAGCACCAACTTTTTGAGAAAAAGTAAATAACTCTAATTCTTTTCCTAATTTCCTATGATCTCTTTTCTTAGCTTCTTCTAATAATTCTAAATATTCAGTAAGTAGTTTTTGCTTTGGAAAGCTAATTCCGTAAACTCTTGTTAACTGATTGTTTTTCTCGTCACCACGCCAGTAAGCACCAGCAACGCTCATTACTTTAATTGCTTTTATGATTCCTGTGTTAGGTATGTGGCCTCCTCGGCATAAATCCGTGAAGTCACTATGGTCACAGAATGTAATTTCTCCATCTGTTAAGTTTTCAATTAACTCTAACTTATAAGGATTTTCTTCTCCTTCATATAATGCTAAAGCATCTGACTTAGAAACAGGTCTAATAGAGAACTCATGCTTTCCACGAGCAATTTCTATAAATTTCTTTTCAATAGTAGGAAAATCTTTATCAGAAATAACGTCTTCGCCCAAATCTACATCATAATAAAACCCATTATCAATAGCGGGTCCAATAGTTAATTTTGCTTTTGGATACATACTTATTATAGCCTCCGCCAAAACGTGTGCAGAAGAATGCCAAAAAGCTTTTTTACCATCAGTATCATTAAATGTATATAAAATTAACGAACCGTCGGTGGTTAATGGAGTAGTGGTTTCAATAGTATTACCATTAAAGTTTGCAGAGATAACGTTTCTAGCAAATCCCTCACTAATGTTTTTTGCAACATCCATTGGAGTGCTATTTATAGCAAACTCCTTAATAGTTCCGTCCGGAAGCGTAATTTTAATCATTTAATGTATAATATTTAAGTTTGCAAATATATTGGAAAACAATTTTTTATACAATATATATATGTACTTATTATACAAGTATATTTTTCTGTCGGAAAGTTTGCTGTTTTTTTTAGAATAAAAGGCTATTTAAGCACACAACTTAAACTGATAGATTAAATTTAAGCAATTAAGGAAGATGATTTTTTTGTAAATCTGCTGTATCATAATTTTTTTTGGAGTGAAATTATGATGTTTTTTATGTTTCTGATTCTCTTTCTAGATAGTATCGTTAAACTTCCAAGAAAAC
>Ga0209482_1002231_pt1 | contig 12236 bp, 7 predicted proteins | sample CoawatmetaG10DNA_FD_187512 | JGI IMG/M metagenome (GOLD analysis project Ga0209482, IMG submission 187512) | Marine microbial communities from the West Antarctic Peninsula - Coastal water metaG104-DNA (SPAdes) (version 2) | ecosystem: Environmental > Aquatic > Marine > Coastal ...
GCAAACAAGCTTTAGCTGGTAACTATTTAGATTTTACTACGCAAAACACAGACTCAGCAGATAAGAACTGGGCTCAACAATACTTACCAGACCTTATGGAGAAGGAAGCTGAGGTATTCGGTAACAGAACGGTTTCTGGATTTTTAGAGAAAGTAGGAGCTGAAGAAGCTATGGCTGCTGATCAAGTAGTTTGGTCTGAACAGGGTAGACTTCACTTATCTTACCAGTGTAAGATGGATGCAACTACAGACGGGTTATTCACTATTGAAGCTGATGTAGATGGTAACACTGGCGCTGAGCACGGTGTTAGAATTGGGGATATGGTTGTAGTATCAGATGCTGACAAAACGGTTAAGTGCTATGTTACAGGTACTCACAACGAGGATTCTGGTAGTTTAACTGCAGGTCAAATCACTTTAGCATCTTATACTAGTGCTACGATAGGTTTGAGTACTACAACTTTAGAATGTAGACTATTTGTCTTTGGTTCTGAGTATGAGAAAGGTAAAAATGGTCGTGGAGCAGTTAATGCACCAGCATTTAGGTCTTATGCTAACCAACCTATTATCTTGAAAGATAAGTATGAAGTTTCTGGTTCTGATGCATCAGCTGTTGGCTGGGTTGAAGTCTCTGGAGAAGAGGGTCAAAATGGTTACTTGTGGTATTTAAAAGCTGCTGGTGATACTAAAGCTCGATTCACTGATTACTGTGAAATGGCTTTAATAGAAGCTGAAAAAGCTGTAGCTGGTTCTGGTGTCGATGGTTTTGGTGGTAATATTAAAGGTACTGAAGGCTTGTTCGCTGCTATCTCTGACAGAGGTAATGTTGCTGCTCAAGTTTCAAGTATGGATGATTTTGATATGATCCTAAAAGAATTTGATAAGCAAGGTGCTATCGAAGAGAACATGATGTTCTTAGATAGATCACAAGCTTTATTGATTGACGATATGCTTGCTAGTATGTCAACTAGTGGATCCGGTGGTGGAGCTGCTTTTGGTGTATTCGATAACGATGCTGATATGGCTTTAAACTTAGGTTTCTCAGGATTCCGTAGAGGTTCTTATGACTTTTACAAGACTGACTGGAAATACTTAAATGACTTAGCTACTCGTGGGTCTATTAATGATGAAGTAGCAACAGGTTCTACTAGGTTAGGAGACATCTACGGATGTATAGTTCCAGCTGGTGTATCTACTGTCTATGACCAATCTTTAGGTAAGAACCTTAAACGCCCATTCCTACACGTTAGGTATAGAGCTTCTGGTTTAGAATCTAGAAAGTTCAAGACTTGGACTACTGGTTCAGTTGGAGCTGTAAGTTCGGAATTGGATGCGATGGAAATGCACTTCCTCTCTGAGAGATGTTTAGTTGTTCAAGGAGCGAACAACTTTATGTTGATCAAAGGAGCACAAAACGCATAGTAAATAATAAACCACCCCTGAGACATGGGGTGGTTTTATTTTTAATTTTATATTATATTATATCATGGCAGTAAAACCAAAGAAAGCAACACCCGCTAAAGAAGTGGCGGAAGTAGTTAGCGCACCAGTTAAAATTAAGGCAGAGGTAGAAAAACCAGCTAAAGATAACTGGGAATATAAAGACAGGGTTTATATCCTGAAGAATGGAGAATCACCATTATCTTACAGAATCCCATCTAGGGGTTTAAACTGGTTTGATGAAGAGTTGGGTTACGAAAGAGAGGTAACTTATACTTCTAATCAAAAGACAGCATTCGTAGATGAGTTCAAAGGCAATGCTAGGCTTAGTCATATTGTATTCAGAAACGGATCTATACGAGTAGGTAAAAACAAGGTGGTCTTACAAAAAATACTATCAGAGTATCACCCGTATAAAAACCGGCTATACTTTGAATTAGATGAAGTTCAGAACGCTTCAATCCAGGTTGATGATTTAGAGATGGAATTGGATGCTATGAATGCTGCTGTAGGTTTAGACATTGATATGGCTGAAGCTATTATGCGTACAGAGATTGGATCTAGGGTAGCAGAGATGAGCTCTAAGGAGCTTAAACGAGATTTACTTATGTTTGCTAAGAGAAACCCAGGGTTGTTCTTAGATCTAATGGATGATGACAATGTCCACTTGAGGAACATAGGTATCAAAGCAACTGAGCTAAGTATCATTAATCTATCTGGAGATAACAGGACCTTCTTCTGGGGGTCTAACAACAGGAAATTAATGACAGTTCCGTTTGACGAACACCCATATTCAGCCTTAGCCTCTTGGTTTAAGACTGACGAAGGTATGGAGGTTTTAAACTCAATCGAAAAACGATTAAACTAATATAATTAGTTATAACACTTATAGCCACTCTTAACCGGGTGGCTATTTTTGTTTCCGATAGTAACATATCACTATCTTATGTGATTATATTATTGTAAAATAATAGTATGAAATCAGAGGGTTTAGGGGATTCTATAAGGAAATTCACAGTGTTTACAGGTATAGATACGTTAGCTACTTTAGCTGCTAATCTACTTGGAGAAGAAGATTGTGGTTGCGATAAACGGAAAGTCTGGTTGAACGAACAATTCCCATATAAAGTAAAAGACGATGGCGATAAGCATTGACGCAGTATACCAAAGAGTATTAGCTTTAGCTAATAAAGAACAGAGGGGTTATATAACACCTCAAGAGTTTAACTTGTTAGCGAGTAAAGCTCAGCTAGACATTTTTAACCAATACTTCCACGACTACAAGACAGCTATACTAAACCCCGGCAATCAAACAAAGTCGAGTGACGACGCTGATTTGGTTAGAGAAAAAACAGAGCTGCATAGAGTATCTGGAGCTATTTTGACCTCAGATGCAAATGGGTCTAGTTACCTACCAAGCACAATACATTGGCTAGAGTCTGTATACAGAGATGACCGAGTGAATCGGGTACTAGAGATAGATATGGATATAGTTGACTTAAACAACCTAACTACGGTTGGCTTGCTAGCTCTAACCCCAGCCAGTCCTGGTAACGCAGCCGTGGAGGGTAATTACGTTATAAAATTCCAATTCCCAGCGAGTGCTATCCACCCAGCTAGTTACAACAACTTGATTGTAAGTCTAACAAACGGGGAGACTAGTTCTACAGCAGCTGCCAAACTTGCCCTGACCGTGAACACTAATAGTGCTTACCATACAGCAGTAGTTGTTGGTAGTAAGGTAACTATAACATATCAACAAGATATAGACTGGAGTTTAACTGAGTCTGTATTCGAAGATGGTGCTGATATCACGTTGATCAACGCTGGAGAGAAATCTCAATACGTTGTATACGAAGAGGTTAAGCTAGAGGATTCCCATTATATAAGATCTAACAAGAAATTAAACCCAACAAAATCCTCAAGAGGTATTTTCTATAAATACAACAAAGGGTCTAACATAACGATACTACCAAACCCTGGAGTCGCAACACTAAAATGTGACTACATAAAAAAACCTGAAATACCTGGTTGGGGTTATGTGGTTGTAGGCGAGAAAGCCCTATACAATCCTAGTAGCTCAACAGATTTTGAGTTACACCCAGCGGAAGAAAGTAACTTGACAAATAAAATATTAGAACTCGCAGGTATTGTTATAAACAAACCAGGTTTATCTGAGGTTATACTTAGAAACCAAGCAGTTAAAGAAGCTAAAGAAAATAAATAATTATGGGGTTATTAAACGGAGTAACACAAGAAGCGTACAATGATGCTACTGGCAATAAGGGTAACTACCAATTTGTCACTCTAGATGATGTCATAAGTTCGTTCATGGTAGTATACGTAGGTGAGGGAAAATTAATAAGCAAAGTAAGTAGAACTGATGTGCAATTTCATGGGATGAGAGCTATACAAGAATTATCATACGATGTTCTCAAATCCCACAAAGCCTACGAAATAGAAGTACCACCAAGCTTAGTCATGTACCTCCCACAGGACTATGTCAACTACACAAAAGTAGTCAGAGTCGACAGTAGCGGTGTTGAAAAACCTCTATACCCTACAGGTAAAACGTCCAACCCCTTCCCTATAGCTCAAAACCCCTCTGGGACTTACCAGTGGTCTAATGAAGATTTACTCGCTACACAACTATATGGTGGTGCTGAAACAGCTATTAACACGTATACTTCGAGTACACGTAATAACTACAATGCCCTGGGATCAACTGACGGGAGTCAAGCTTCAGATAGCGAGGGTGGTAGGTACGGTCTAGATCCTCAGCACGCTCAGAATAATGGGACTTTCTACATAGACAGTGCTACTGGTTTTATACACTTCGGGTCCTCTTTAGTTGGTGAGACTATTACGCTTAAGTACATAAGCGATGGTTTAGGGACAGATGCTGAGATGGTTGTCCACAAATTTGCAGAGGAAGCTGTGTACAAGCACATTATGTATGGAGTACTATCTGGTAGATCAGGTATCTCAGAGAATATAATAGCTAGGTACAAAAAAGAGAAGTTCGCAGAAACTAGGAAAGCTAAGATTAGACTATCCAACATTAAAATGGAAGAGTTCACTCAAGTGCTAAAAGGTCTTAGTAAACCAATTAAGTAATAGTTTATGTCAGAGATAAAACACACGTTTCAAGCTGGGAAGATGAACAAAGATCTCGATGAGAGACTAGTTCCCCAAGGAGAGTATAGGGACGCTTTAAATATAGAAGTTAGAACATCGGACGGTAGTGACGGCGGTACAGCTCAAAACCTCTACGGTAATATAGAGAGGTTTTACAGTGGTAGTAGCAATGCTAACCCTACCGAGGGATGGGTCTTAGATTTGGAAGACAATCCAGTGAAGAGCTCAATGGTTGGTTCTATTGTGAACGAAAAAACCAATAAAGCTTACTTCTTTGTAGCAGCACCAACAACGTACAATCTAGGCGCACCTAGTAGTACTAAGCTGTTTAAGGATATGATAGTTGAGTATGATAACGTTACTAAAAAGCTAAAGCCTATAGTGATCGATATATTTGAAGTGCACTCAAATAACATAGGCGCACCGAATAGTGGTACCTTAGCTAGTGATACAATAGCAATTAATGCAGCTACAGCCGCCGTATTAAGGCCGGGTATGAGCGTTAAAACTATATCAGCTACTGGTACACAAATGTTATCAGGTCAAGGCGAGGATTACGATATGTCTACAAGACCTATTATAAAGTCTGTGGTTGGTAATAGCATTGTACTGGATAGGGAATTAACTCTAACCTATGCTGACGTAGCTTACTGGATCTTCGAAGCTGATAATGTTTTAAACTTCCATAGAGGTAATCCCTCATTAAAGAAGGACATTACAGGCATAAACATAATAGGTGACTTGTTGTTCTGGACGGATAACTACTCTGAGCCAAAGAAGATAAATATAGATAGATGTAGACTAGGCTCTAACAACTCTTTTGAGCTGCACACTAAGCTTATGGTCTCAGATCCCAACTCTCCAAGTGGAGCTCTCACTAGCATAACCAACATAGATACTAGCAACTTTGGTGATCTAAAGGAAGAGCATATAACAGTCATAAAGAGAGCTCCCAAGTCTGCTCCAAAACTAATTATGTCTAATAATACTAGAGGTGTATCTTTAGATATTTCAGGTGTTTGTGAGAAAATGTTCGTGGATAATGGAGGTGCTCAGTATGAACCAGGGGTTATAGTAAGTGACGTATCTATTAGTAGTATAACGTTGCATGTTGGTGATATAGTTACCCTGAATAATACTCAGATAATAGGTCAACCAGAGGAAGTTAGAGCGCAAGTGTATGATATAGAGGCTGATGGAGATTATCAACTAGAGATACTAACAATGAGCTCTGGTATAACTGCTTCCAACTTAATTTGGAATATAAAACTAGAGCAACAGAAGCCGTTGTTCGAACTAAAGTTTGGTAGGTTCTCGTACAGGTATTTATACCAAGACGGAGAGTACTCGTCCTTCGCTCCCTGGTCTGAGATAGCTTTTATGCCAGGTAATTTTGACTATATACCAACTAAAGGTTACAACTTAGGTATGGTCAATGAACTCAGGGACTTGAAGATAACTAACTTTGTTGTTAATGACGAGCTGAGACCTGACGATACTATAGCTGTAGATATTCTATACAAGAATACTGAATCACCTAATGTGTACGTGGTTAAAAACATAAAGAGAGGGTTAGACCCGGAGTGGTATAACAGTGGTCAAGGGAGTGGTTCTCACTCAGGTGTGATGCAGGTCACTTCAGAGATGATACACAGAGCTTTACCTTCGTCTCAATTGTTACGAGCTTGGGATAATGTACCGAGATCTGCTATGGCTCAGGAAGTTACAGGTAGTAGGATTGTGTACGGTAACTACTTGCAAAATTACGATATATTAAAACCGATTGCTGTATACCCTGAGTTAATAGTTAATGATCACGCTAATCCATTTCCAGCAAGTAAAGACGAAGATGTAGAATACGGCGGTGGGAAATCTATAAAATCCATTAGAAGGTACAAGATAGGTGTTGTGTATGGAGATAAATACGGTAGAGAAACGCCGGTGGTTGGTATTGGTGGTGTTGGTAGGAACGGGATAGTACCTAGTGACGTTTACAATGGTAAGGAGAACTCCGATGCTATGACTAAGTTAGCTGCTCACCAACAATGGCAAGGAGTAGGGGAGTCTTCATCTCCACCAGAATGGATGGACTACTTTAAATACTACGTTAAGGAAACTACGAATGAGTATTATAACCTAGTCATGGATAGGTGGTATAATGCTGAGGATGGTAACATATGGATTTCTTTCCAGTCATCTGATAGAAACAAACTCAACGAGCCTGATGAGCATAATAAAATCAATGGGACCTATATAACACTAAAGAATAAACACGGGTCTAATATAGCTGTAGACGATGAGGCTAGATATAAAGTGTTAGCCATAGAAAACGAGGCTCCAGACTTCATAAAGACAACTAGGAAAGTTATAGGTTCACTACCGTTAATAGCGACAGAGAACTCACTAGGTTCAGATCTAGAGAGTGCCATGTTCGCCACATTCAGTAGTTCAGCTTGGACTTCCATGTTTAATGAAATAAAATTCGATGGTATTGGGTACGCTAGGATAAGAGGTGTGCTTGGTGGTTTATTCGCTTACTCCAAGTGGGTTAAGGTTAGTAGAATGAATAATGAATCAAAGACCGTTAACGTTATAAAACCTTTTGGGGTTGGGGCTGATATGGCTTCTATACTAGGAGCAGGAGCTGCTTACTCTCTAGAGATTAAAGATGATGTGGTTGAAAACAAACCTGAGTTTGACGGTAGATTTTTCGTTAAGATATATAAGGATGCCGTTCTTTCTGAGAACGTATTAAATGCTACAGATGACAGCCTATCCTATAATACTATAGATTCTTTTTCTTTTAAAATGATATATGACCAAGGTTCTCACCCATCTAACTCTGGTCCTAATGCCGGTGCTACATGGAGTACTGGTAGTTTTGGTAACTTTAATGGAACCGTGGGTGGTGGGAGTAACACAGACCCGAATAGATTTGGATTGTGTGGCGCTCGTAGTGCTACAAAGGATTTCTGGCGTGATTTTGGTAGTGGCACTTGGTTTATAGACAGAGCTAGAAAGAGTTACGCACATAGTCAAGGTGCTGATCATCAGAGAAAGAAAGGTATATGGCACGACTCAGGTCTTGGCATTTCTGATAGCAATTCTATACACTTCTCCATTAGGAGGTTGAACGCAGGTAGTGGTGACACGGCTATGTTCAAACAAGTCATGTCTACAGTTGGAACCTTGTTCCGCTTTGATGGTGACCCATTAAGCATAGTGTACGAGGTAAAACCTGGTAGTGGTACTACCTACACAACTTGGGGAAAGTATGGTAATTACGATAAGGGTAGTGGCTGTAATGGGTATGACACTTCTAATGGTTCAACACAGAGGCACACGTTCCGTTGTAACTTTGCTCAAGCTAGTAATCCTAGTCTAGGTCTAAAGACTAGTTTGTGGGATCCCAGAGGTGAGATACTACACAACGGTAGGGGGACGGCTGCTAAGATAAGTATAGTACAACCTTCATTTGCTTTAACAGAAGACGTTGAATACACCGCTGGTAATGCAATATGGGAAACCGAACCAACAGAGGATGTAGGTTTAGACTTGTACTACGAAGCCACGAGTGCTATACCAATGGTTGTTAATGATTCTAATAACGAATTATTTGCACCCTTGAACTCTATGGTTTCAGTGATTAGACCTGATATAGGTTACATGGACTTGGGTGGTACTTCTTACCTAAACACTATATCAAGAGACATAATATCTGTTGCTGGTCCTCTAAGTTTAGATACCACCCTATTGGTTGATGATACTGTTAGGTTCACTAGACCGGATGGTACAGTAACTGAATCTAAAATACTAAACCACTGGAAGACAGGGGATAGCTATGAAGATAACTCTACCACAGCCACTGGTTACTACAGGATAGATAGGAATGCTTACAATTACAGGACAGAGCTACCATGGTTTAACTGTTACTCTTTTGGTAATGGCTTAGAATCAGATAGAATACGTGATGATTACAATGCGCCTACTATTGATAATGGCGTTAAAGTTTCTACGACATTAGAAGATTACGGAGAGGAAAGGAGAGGTAGTGGTTTGATATACTCAGGTATATATAACTCCACTAGCTCTGTGAATAACTTGAATGAATTTAATATGGCTGAAGCTATTACTAAGGACTTAAACCCGTCTAGCGGATCTATACAAGCCTTGAAGACTAGGGATACAAATGTTGTAGCTTTCTGTGAAGATAAGGTATTCAAGATATTAGCGAATAAGGATGCTTTATTTAACTCTGACGGTAGCAAGAACCTAACAGCTTCTAGTAACGTATTAGGTGATGCTTCAGGCTTCGCTGGGGACTACGGTATATCATCTAACCCAGAATCATTAGCTGTTGACGGTTATAGAATGTACTTCACTGACAAGCAAAGGAATAAAGTCCTTAGGTTATCTCAAGATGGTTTAACACCTATATCGGATATTGGAATGACTTCTTGGTTTAGAGATAACTTAAAACCTGCGGATAGGCTAGTTGGCTCTTTTGATGAAATAAAAGGAGAGTACAACTTATCGTTAGTCCACTTGCCTGACTACAAGCAGGGACATAGACCGACCTTGGATATCGATAAAACTCTATCTTTTAGTGAAAAATCTAAAGGTTGGGTTAGTTTTAAGTCTTTTATAACCGAAACGGGTTTATCTATAAATGATGAATACCTAACGGCTAGAGAGGGTAGGATATGGTCCCACCACGATAAGACTGTAAATGCAAATACATTTTATGGTAACGACTTAGTGAACTCCACTATTGACGTGCTGTTCAATGACAACCCCGGTTCTATAAAAAGCTTTGGGTCAATGAACTACGAGGGATCTCAAGCTAAGATAACAAAAGATGATTACGTAGGAGAGGGTAACTATTATAACCTTACAGACAAGAAAGGTTGGTTTGTGTCATCATTCGATACTAACGAGCAAGAGTGTAATGGTATAGAGTTCATAGAAAAAGAAGGTAAGTGGTTTAACTACATAAAAGGTGCTACGACTACTTTAGTTAACCTAGACACTAGTGAGTTCTCAGTACAGGGCATCGGTACAGCTACGACATCTGGTTATGCAGCACCATCTATATTCACATTAACAATAACGGAAGACGGATAATAACATGGCATTAAATAACTGCACGATAAGTAACACCAGCGTCGAAGCTACAAGTGGAGCTACTGACATAACTAATCAAGTATTATATATAATACCTGATTTAGGTTTCACCGTTTCAGCTATTGATTTCTCGGTAGATAACATCAGCTACGCTGGCAACGTAAACTCACTAGTATGGACCGACGGTGTTAACTCAGTAGCTCTACCTAATACCGGTGTGGTTGGTGATACGATAGATACTATAACTTTATCTAACACTAGCTCAGCTCATGTTATCGGTAATAAGGTTAAAGTAGAGGTCAACCTTGACAATGCTTACTCCATATCCAGCGATACTAGTTTAGTTATAGATATAGACGGAGATGCTAGGGATGAGAATTTAATAACCGTAAAACCAGTGCTAGTACAGGGTAGTTACTTCTTAGCGGGTGGTGATTACGGTGATTATGCTGATTGCGAAATAACCGTAACCGGTTACAATGGCTTTACTGTGACAGAAGTGGCTCATTCAGCCGTGAACAACAACGACAGTACGTCTCATCTCCATTGGACTTTCAACGGTGATATGACTAGTGGTGTTTCAACTAAGGTAGGTACTGTACTTATAGAGAGAGCCGCAGGTGTTGTATTAACCAGGAATATAAGTTCAGGTAATATATACTCTCAAGGGCCGTCCTGGAGTGTCGGGCACAGTAAGTTCGAAGCACTTAACAATGTGATAACAACTGACAGCGCAACTGGGTGGGGTGAAAGTGTTACTTTTGACTTGTACTTTACTGATACCACTAACACTATAAGTTCCTATGACATAGAAGATATGGCTACTAGCTTGACTACTACATTTAGAGTTATGTCAGCAGTAGTAGGGGATACTAACCCGTCAGTCGATGATATAGTAATCGAAGATTTAGGCACAGGCGATACCAACTACGTAGGACCTGAGGAAACTGAGCTTGAAGTTACTTTAACTAGTTCTATTGGGACTGCTACTGGGGATGATGTGACTGTAGTTACGGTAGAAATGTTTAATGGTTTAGGTAGCTTAGACTCTATAGAAGCCACGCTGAGTGCAGATCTTTCTACTTATGAGCCCAATACTAGTTATACTTATTCAACTACCTCTAGTGGTGGAGGTGTTGGAGCTGAAATTACTATTACTGTAGATGCTAGTGGGAATATTTCTAATGTGGCAATATCAGACGTTGGTTTAAACTACGTGGTCGGTGAGACACTAACTATAAGCACGTTAATAAGTGGTCAACCTACACCCGGGTCTGAGACGTCACCAATTGGTGAAACTGTTGATGTGGTAACTCTAAATCCCTTTGGTCCAACTGGTGTAGTAGGAATAGACCCGAGTAGTGGTAACGGCACCAACACTGGTTTATCTCCATCAGAAAAATACCCTCCTATATCGGGTTCTAATACAAGTGGCACTACAACCATAGAGTTCCCTTGTCCTGCGTTACCAGATAAAGCTAGTAAGGGTTATTTACTGGTGGTTACATCTACGGGTAATTCCACTATAAGTGGTAGTGCTAAGAGGAATGTTGGATCTAAGGTTAATACAGCAACAGTAGCTAATAAAATATTCATACCCGTATATCAATATGCTAACCCAGCTATAGGTTTAAAAGCCACAGCGACAGGGGCTATAGCTCTCGGTGCTACTGGTAATTTTACATTCTTATCATCCAGCAATGTCGTTGGTACCAGCTCTTCAGCTACAGCAACCACATTCAATGGAACGCCAAACTCGAGTGGTGATAGTTCCGCTTGGATGAATGGTAACCTAGTGACGCAAGATTTTGTATTTAGCCTGAAAGATACTACTAGTTTTAATTTAGTTAAAGATGCTACTAGTAGCGACTTTGCGGTTGACGCTTCTGGGTCTGGTAACGATGTAACCTTTAGTAATATAGTCACGACTATTGATAATGTGGGATCTATTAGACATGCTGAGGTATCCGGTACTATACTATACAACGAGTTTGGAACTAGTGACGTTAGCTACACTCTTGATTTTAACGATATATTCACAACAGCAAGAACTTAAACATATGGCTACAATTACTTTGACATTTGATAACCCCTTAAACGTTTCCATACAAATTGGAGACACAATGTATTACTGCCCCACAATTGAGAGTGGTGGTTTCGATACAGCCCCACAGAGCGGGATAGTTGAAATAGGTACCATAAATAGTATCAATCAAACAACTAACGCTATAGTATGCAACATACTAGCTACGGCAGCTGCACCAGGGGCTAGTGATTTCTACTTATTTAGTAAGGACAATAAATTCAACATGGCTTCGCCTATAGGTTATTACGCTAAGGCTAAACTCGAGAATGATTCAACAAGTAAGGGTGAGATATTTGCAGTCGCGTGTGATGTGTTTGAGAGTAGTAAATAAGGGTTTAAGACTGTGATTATATATTAGTAATTAAATATAACCAAATGAACCTACCAGTATTAAACACCAGAGAGAAGATACAGGCATTACAAAATACTCTACTAGCTCATGCTAACGG
>Ga0209482_1002232_pt1 | contig 12232 bp, 10 predicted proteins | sample CoawatmetaG10DNA_FD_187512 | JGI IMG/M metagenome (GOLD analysis project Ga0209482, IMG submission 187512) | Marine microbial communities from the West Antarctic Peninsula - Coastal water metaG104-DNA (SPAdes) (version 2) | ecosystem: Environmental > Aquatic > Marine > Coastal ...
ATTTTATGCTTTTATAATGATTTCTATATTTTCTAATAGTGTAACAGAGCCTGATTATGAAGAAGATAGATTTAATATTTAATTATATTCAAGAAAGATAAAAAATAATAGCTTTTTTGTTTTTTAGAATTAAATATTCAATCTATATTTGCACCCGCATTAAGGGAATACCTTATGAGACTACTGGAGAAATGGCAGAGCGGTCGAATGCGGTAGTCTTGAAAACTATTGACTGTAACAGGTCCGGGGGTTCGAATCCCTCTTTCTCCGCAAAAGGAAACCCACAACAATTGTTGTGGGTTTTTTGTTTTCTAAAAAAGCCAAACTTGTTTGTGTTTATTTTGGAAAAGAAAAAATACAAAATTCTTTCAAAGAATTTGGGTTTTTATGCTTGCTCAGGATTCCTTTTTGGGACGCACGAAGTAAATCCCTCTTTCTCCGAAAAAATAAACCCACAACGTATGTTGTGGTTTTTTTTAACCAAATTTTTAAATTAACCTGGTTTTATATGCTTGTCCAATATTAACAATAAATTAGTCACGAGGTGACTATTTATTTCACAGTATTTAGTAATATGAAATGTATTAGAACATACAAAAATTAAGAGTTATTATTTTTTTAATGGTAGTTTTTACGATGCCTCCAGATTTTGATGCCTCTTATTATGGTCAGGTAATTCACGAAATTAGGGAAATGCAAATTGCTAACATGGGTAATTATGCGCATGGAAATCAGCCAATACAGCACATGATTTACCTCTATAATTATGCAAATGCGCCATACAAGACTCAAAAAAGAATTCGAGAAGTATTAACTAAATTATATGCAGCAACTCCCGATGGATATTGTGGAGATGAAGATAACGGACAGACTTCTGCATGGTATGTCTTCAGCTCATTAGGGTTTTATCCTGTTACTCCGGTGGCAGACCAATACGTAATAGGGAGTCCTTTATTTATAAAAGCAACTATTTACTTGGAAAATGGAAATGAATTTGAACTAAACGGAATAGATAATTCTAAAATAAATTTCTACATTCAAGCTGCAAATTTAAATGGAAGGCCTTACAATAAAACTTTTTTAAGATTTGAAGATATTCAAAATGGTGGTAGGTTAGATTTTAATTTAGGAAGCACTCTAAACGAAGAATGGGGGAGTGAAATTAAAAGTGTCCCGTATTCTTGCAGCAAAGAATGAAATTGCTGTTTTATAATTCGAACATACAAAATATAGGGTAAATACCTTTTTAGGGGCACTATATAGTGAGAAAGTAATTTCATTGATTACTTTGTTTGAATTATTAAGAAGAATCAGTTTCACTAGCTGTTTCTTCTTTTTTATTAACTTTTAAATAGCTAAGGTATGCTTTTGAAATAGTAGAGCTTGAAGCTATGATAATTTTTAAAGTATTGGATTATTTCATAATTATCTTATTTTTTTCTATTACCCTTTTTAATGAAATTTGTGTTTATAAAAAAGATGCACAAGATTTTTTTTATCAAGTAAAACGAACCTATGGCTATTGCTTTCTTGCGCTATACCTGCTTTATTTTTTTTAACTGATATTTTCAGTTTTATAGCAAATACAATTAATTTAAGCATTACTTCTGGAAATCGGGTTTGTTGGGTATTACTATTAACCGTGTTTTACGGTATTTTGCAATACGAAACTATTGCGTATATTCACGGTAAATGCAGACCTAAAATTTTATGAATTGCAATCTGAATATGTTGTCTGCAATATGAAATAAAAATAGTATAAGAATAAAAAAGATATGAAAGCGATTAATAAAAACATTACATACAAAGCACCTGGAAAGTTTGAAGAGACACGTTTTGAAAAAATTCACAATGTTATTTTTGAATCTTCTCAAGAGGCTTCGATATTAGTTGCTCAAGAAATTGCGAATTTAATTCGAGAAAAAAGTCTTAAAAAAGAACTCTGTGTATTGGGTTTAGCTACAGGGTCTTCTCCCATAAAAGTGTATGAAGAATTGGTAAGAATGCATCAAGAAGAGAATTTGAGCTTTGCCAATGTAGTTACCTTTAATTTAGATGAATATTATCCGATGGATAAAAGTAATATTCAGAGCTACTTTTATTTTATGCATGAGCATCTTTTCAATCACGTTAATATACTTCCAGAGCATATTAACATACCAAACGGAAGTATTGAAAAAGAAGATTTATATAAGTATTGTGAAGATTATGAATTAAAAATTAAAGCTTTAGGTGGATTGGATTTTCAGCTTTTAGGAATTGGTAGAACAGGGCATGTTGGTTTTAATGAACCCGGTTCTCATTTCAACTCTGGCACTAGAAGTATTACTTTAGATCATATTACGCGTATCGATGCAGCGCCCTCTTTTCTCGGTATAGACAATGTGCCTAGAAAAGCAATTACGATGGGTATTGGTTCTTTAAGAGCAGCAAAAAGAATCGTTCTGTTAGGTTGGGGTATTAGTAAATCTGAAATTCTTAGAAAGACAATCGAAAGTGAAATGACATCACTCGTGCCAGCTACCTATTTACAAGAACACAATAACACAACTTTCGTGTTGGATAAAGAAGCATCATCAGAATTAACTAGGGTAAAAACACCTTGGTTAGTAACTGCTTGTATTTGGTCAGAGCACTTAAAATTGAAGGCTGTTGTTTGGCTAAGTGAATTAATGAATACTCCATTTCTTAAATTAACAGATAAAGATTATAATAATAATGGGATGTCTAGTCTTTTAACAGAAGAGGGCACAGCGTATAACTTAAACATTAAAATGTTTAATAAATTACAGCATACAATTACAGGTTGGCCAGGAGGAAAACCAAATGCAGAGGATATAAACCGTCCGGAACGAGCAATACCAGCGAAAAAAAGAATTATTATTTTTAGTCCTCATCCTGACGATGATGTGATTTCTATGGGTGGTACGTTGGATAGACTTGTTGATCAAGGACATGATGTGCACATTGCATATCAAACCTCTGGAAATATAGCAGTGTCAGACGAGGAGGCTTTAAAATTTGCAGAGATTTCTAAAGTTCTTAACAAGAACTCAACAGAATCTGAAGAGATTATTAATTTTCTTAAGAATAAATCGGATAATACGATAGATTCTTATGAAGTTAGAAAATTAAAAGGTTTGATTCGACGAAGCGAATCACGCGCAGCAACAAGATATTTGGGTATTCCTGATTCAAATGTCCACTTTTTAGATTTACCATTTTATGAAACAGGAACTGTTAAGAAAAATAATCTTTCATCGGAAGACATTGCTATTATGTGTGTATTAATTGAAGATATAAAACCTCATCAAATATATGCTGCTGGTGATCTTGCAGATCCACACGGAACCCATAAAGTATGTTTAGATAGCCTTTTCGAGGCCTTAAAAAAAATAAAGCATAAAACATACATGAAAGACTGTTGGGTCTGGTTATACCGTGGTGCATGGCATGAGTGGGAATCTTATGAAATAGAAATGGCGGTTCCAATGAGTCCTGATCAAGTCCTTAAAAAGCGTCATGCTATATTTTATCATCAAACTCAAAAAGATGGTGTAATGTTTCAAGGAGATGATTCAAGAGAATTTTGGGTGCGTGTTGAAGATAGAAATAGGTTAACCGCAAAAAAATACAACGATTTAGGGTTGGCAGATTATGCTGCAATTGAGGCATTTAAAAGATATTATTTTTAAAAGGAAAATTTTATATTTTTATATTTAGTTCGGGAAAATAGGATTATTGAAATAACTCTATTCAATTAAAAATTCTTAAAAAAGTAACATAATAAAACAATGAAAAATAAAGCAAAATCTTACTGGAAAGAGAACATACGATATGTTCTTGTATTAATGTTTATTTGGTTTATCGTATCCTTTGGAGCCGGAATCATTTTTAAAGATTTACTGAATGAGTTTAAATTGGGAGGCTTTAAACTAGGTTTTTGGTTTGCGCAACAGGGCGCTATGTACGTTTTCGTTATTTTAATATTTGTCTATGTACACTTAATGAATAAACTTGATAAAAAGTATGGTTATGATGAATAGTTTCCTACTCGGAAGTATTGGCGTTCAAAATTGGACATACATTTTAGTTGGAATTACATTTACACTTTATATTGGAATTGCGATTTGGTCTCGGGCAGGTTCTACAAAAGAATTTTATGTGGCTGGAGGAGGTGTTTCCCCTCTGGCGAACGGCATGGCAACTGCCGCAGACTGGATGTCTGCAGCATCATTTATATCGATGGCAGGTATTATTTCATTTTCAGGATATGACGGTGCAGTCTATTTAATGGGATGGACAGGAGGTTACGTTTTATTAGCTTTACTACTAGCGCCTTATTTAAGGAAATTCGGAAAGTTTACAGTACCCGATTTTATTGGGGATCGGTATTATTCTAACGCAGCTCGTCTTGTTGGTGTAATTTGTGCACTTATTGTATCCTTTACTTATGTTGCAGGTCAAATGCGAGGTGTAGGTTTAGTATTTTCACGTTTTCTAGAAGTAGATATTAATACTGGAGTCATTATCGGTATGATTATCGTTTTATTTTATGCTGTTTTAGGGGGCATGAAAGGGATAACATACACGCAAGTAGCCCAATATTGTGTTCTAATTTTTGCTTTTATGGTCCCTGCTATTTTTATTTCAATTCAAATGACAGGAAATCCTGTTCCACAATTAGGGTTTGGAGCTCAGTTGGCAGATGGTTCTGGTACCTATTTACTTGATAAGTTAGACGGTTTAAGTACAGCTTTGGGTTTTGCAGAGTATACGGAAGGTTCAAAATCATTAGTTGATGTATTTGCGATTACTTTAGCATTAATGGTTGGTACTGCAGGATTACCACATGTAATTGTTCGATTTTTCACAGTAAAGCGTGTTAAAGATGCGCGTAAATCTGCCGGAATTGCCCTATTACTAATTGTAATTTTATATACTACAGCTCCTGCTGTTGCAGTATTTGCAAGAACAAATATGATCGAGACGGTTTCGAATCAACCTTATGCAAATATGCCAGAATGGTTTAAAAAATGGGAAACAACAGGGCTAATTACGTTTACAGATAAAAATAATGACGGCCTGATACAATATGTTGCGAATGAGCAGGTAAACGAATTAACCGTAGACAACGATATTATGGTGTTGGCAAATCCAGAAATTGCAAAACTACCCGATTGGGTAATTGCATTGGTTGCAGCTGGTGCTCTAGCCGCCGCACTATCAACAGCTGCTGGATTGTTATTGGTGATTTCAGCATCTGTTTCGCACGATTTAATAAAAAAAATAATAAATCCAAAAATTTCTGATAAAAACGAATTAATTGCTGCACGTTTAGCTGCGGTGGTAGCAGTTTGTGTTGCTGGGTACTTTGGAATTAATCCGCCTGGATTTGTCGCCGCCACGGTTGCGCTAGCTTTTGGTTTGGCAGCAGCTTCCTTTTTTCCAGCAATAATTTTAGGAATATTTTACAAGAAAATGAATAAGGAAGGTGCCATTTCAGGTATGATTATTGGAATTTTATCCATGCTTTTTTACATGACTAAATTTAAGTTTGGATGGTTTGGTGGAGGTACAAAAGCAGACTGGTGGCTGGGTATTTCACCAGAAGGTTTTGGAACTATAGCAATGCTATTAAATTTTATTGTTTCAATCGTAATTATGAAATTTACACCAGCACCGCCGCAAGCGGTACAAGACCTTGTAGAAAACATTAGAATTCCAAGTAATGCTGGAGAAGCAACACATTAAAATTAAGTATTTTAGTGTTTTAATGAGCTATGATAAAAATTTATAAATTATTAGGTTTGATGCTATTCGGTTTGGTAGGTTGTGTAAGTCAAAATGAAGTATTTATAGACTTCACTCATCCAGAAATTCAATATTCTGGAAGGCTCGCAACCGCTAAAAATAAAGCTGCAGAATTGCATTGGTCGGGGACCTCGGTCAAGGTCCAGTTTGAGTGTACATCTATTCAAGCGCTCTTGCAAGACAATTCAGGAGATAACTATTATAATATCCTAATTGACAATGCACTTGTTGCGATTATAAGACCCGACAGTATTAAAAAATACTATGATTTGGCCTCTAATATGTCCGCTGGCAAACACACCCTTGAAATTTTTAAAAGAACGGAATGGAGCAAAGGCAAAACTTATTTTTATGGCTTTAAAATAAATTCTGGAGGTAAGATAATTCCTAAAAAGAGAGATAATCAAAAGAAAATGGAATTTTACGGAAACTCTATTACAGCAGGGTATGCTATAGAAGACCTTTCAGGTGGTGATTCTCCAGACAGCACGTATACCAATAATTATTTGAGTTATGCGGCGATTACCGCCAGGAATTATGGGGCTGCATACCAATGTATTTGCAAAAGTGGTATTGGGATAACAATTAGCTGGGATCCCTTAATTATGCCAGAAATATATAATAGATTAGACCCCACAGATGCTGCGAGTTTGTGGGATTTCAAAAATTATCAACCCGATGTGGTGGTGGTCAATTTATTTCAAAATGACTCGTGGTTGGTGAAATTACCAGACCATGTTGAATTTAAAAGACGTTTTGGAAATAAGGCACCTGATGATGCGTATTTAATTAATGCGTATCAAGAGTTTATAGCAAAACTCCGAAAGCAGTATCCAAATGCACATATTATCAATGCTCTTGGCAGTATGGATGCTGCGAAAGAAGGTTCAAAATGGAGGATGTATATTGAAACGGCCGTAACAAATTTAAAGGATAATAAGATGTACACACATTTTATGCCTTATATACCTGCTTCAGCTCATCCTTCTATTCAGGATCATGAAGAGATGGCAGAAAGTTTAATTCAATTCATTGATAAAAGTATCGATTGGTACTAAAAAAGGATTGTGAGCAAGAAAAGCTTGGAGAATCATGGGAGATTTCAGATATTGATAAAAATGAAACATTAATAAGTGAAGGGTATTTAAAAGGGTACTCATTAACAATGTTAATTAAAGAATTTAAGGGTGATTTTTGGGTAATGTGGTGTATGAAAAATTTGGAGATAATTTTCCGCTTTTAATTAAATTTATCAAAAAGAGCCATTTTATAATTAGTAAAACAATAATAAAAGGATATCGTTCCTATTTATTGAAAATTATATTATATTTATTGTGTAAAATTATCATATCCATTATACTTTAATTAAATACAACCCGTGTCATATGAACTCAAGAAGGAAATTTATAAAACAAACGAGTTTAATAGGTGCTGGTCTTTCTATTTTACCCAGCATGCCTTTTGCTTCTCCTGTTAGAATTTCGGGCAAAAAACTTAGAGTTGGTTTTATTGGTGTTGGTTTAAGAGGAACCAATCATGTAAATAATGTATTGTTAAGGAAAGACGTTGAGGTTGCGGCTATTTGTGATATAGATTCCAAACGTGTTGAAATTGCTTTAAAAATGATAGCAGATTCCGGAGGTGCAAAACCTAAAGTTTTTGGGGATTCAGATTTTGATTATAGAAATTTATTAGCACTAGAAAATGTTGATGCCGTGATTATTTCAACACCTTGGTTATGGCATACTAAAATGGCTGTAGATAGCATGAAGGCTGGGAAATATACAGGTCTTGAAGTTTCTGCATCAAATACTCTAGAAGAGTGTTGGGACTTGGTAAATACACATGAGGAAACAGGATCGCATTTAATGATTCTAGAAAATGTAAACTATCGTAGAGATGTATTGGCTGTTTTGAATATGGTAAAACAGAATGTTTTTGGAGAATTACTTCATTTTAGAGGTGGTTACCAACATGATTTACGCTTTGTAAAATTAAATGACGGAAAAACTCCATATGGTAAAGGTGCAGAGTTTGGAGATAAAGGAATCTCTGAGTCTGTTTGGAGAACGCAACATTCATTATTAAGAAACGCAGATGTATATCCAACGCACGGAGTAGGGCCAATTGCCGCAATGTGTGATATTAATAGAGGAAACAGATTTGTCTCTTTAACATCACATGCAACTAAAGCAGTTGGATTGAATAGATATATTAAGCAAGTTGGTGGAGAAGACCATCCAAACGCAAAATTGAAGTTTAAGCAAGGAGATATTATTACTTCTACTATAGAAACTGCACAAGGAGAAACCATCATTATTACACATGATTGTAACTCACCTAGACCGTATTCATTAGGTTTTAGAGTACAGGGTAGTAACGGTTTATGGGAAAAAGACGGTGATAGAATACATATAGATGGTCAAACAGAGGCACACCAATGGGATGATTCTAAGAAATGGTTAGAAAAGTATGACCACCCATTATGGAAGAAGTATGGAGAGCATGCGCAAGGTGCTGGTCATGGAGGTATGGACTTTTTTGTAATAAATGCTTTTGTAGAGTCTGCTACAGAAAATATAGCACCGCCGATGGATGCTTATGATGCCGCCGCATGGAGTGCAATTACTCCGCTATCAGAAGCTTCAATTGAAAATAATGGCGCTCCACAAGACTTTCCAGATTTTACAAGAGGAATGTGGGTAAAACGAAAACCTTATAATTGGATAAAAGATACGTATTAGTATTTCATATTTCCTTATTTTATTTAGAGCGCACCTTATTTTGAATAGGGCGACTATATTTGACGGTTATTAGATTAAATAATTTTACCCTAAATATCTTTAAAATGAAGTTTAAAAAAAATAGTAAATTAATATTGATTTGCTTAGCATCATCTTTAACAAGTTTAGTGTTTGGTCAAGAAAAAGATATTTCGTTTTACATTGAGAACGAAGCGGTAATTAGTGAAAATAAATTAGACGCGCATGCTTCATTTACTTCTTATGCACCCAAAGAGGATTCGATTCGCTTTAGTGCTCAGACGAGTACAAAATTTCATAAAAATTTAGATGGTGAATGGAAGTTTAAATGGGTGAGATCTCCAAAAGAAAGGTCTACTACATTTATGAATCCAACAGAAAATATAGATGTTTGGGAAAACATTAAAGTTCCTTCCAATTGGGAAGTAGAGGGTTTTGGGGTTCCTATTTATGTAAATCATCAATATGAATTTGCAGACTATAAAGCTCCGGTTGCAGATGATATAGAGTTTGTTGATAGAATTTATCCAAAGAACCCAGGTGATGTTCCTAATAATTACAATCCTGTTGGTTCTTATCGTAGAGATTTTAATATTGCCTCTGATTGGCGGGGCAAAGAAATTTTCCTACACATAGGTGCTATGAAGTCTGGTGGATTTGTCTGGTTAAATGGAAAGTATATAGGGTATTCTCAAGGAAGTAAATTACCAACAGAATTTAATATAACGAAATTTTCCAAAACAGGTAAGAATACCATTGCGATTCAAATTTTTAGATGGACAGATGGTTCTTATTTAGAATGTCAAGATTTTTGGAGAATTAGTGGAATTGAAAGAAGTGTATATGTTTATGCGCAACCAAAATTAAGAATCAAAGATTTTGAGGTAGTTTCTAATTTAGATAGTGCCTATAAAGACGGATTGTTAGATTTAGATGTGTTAATTAAAAATCATCTTTTTAAAGATAAAAAATCTCAAGTAACATTCAAGTTATATGACGTTCATGAATTAATTGCTTCTAATTCTTTAAAATTAAAAGTTTCAGAGAATAACGAAAATCAGGTAAACTTTCAAGAAACCATCCAAAACGTAAAACAATGGAGTGCAGAGCATCCCAATTTGTATACGCTAGTAATAGATCTAAAAGATAGAAATGGGAAACTTTTAGAATCAACGGCTTCTAAAATAGGGTTTAGATCGGTAGAAATTAAAAAGGGTCTTCTTTTAGTAAACGGTCAACGAATCACCTTAAAAGGAGTAAATGCTCAAGAAGCAGATCCAGAAACAGGGCATATAATGTCTGAGGAAATGATGATGAAAGACATTCGCTTGTGGAAGGAAAACAATATTAATGCGGTTCGATTAAGCCATTACCCTAGAGGAAGAAGGTTTTATGAACTATGCGATTTATATGGTATATACTTGGTAGATGAAGCGAATATAGAATCGCACGCTATGTATTATGGAAAATATTCATTAGCCAAAAAAGAAAGCTGGGAAAAAGCGCATGTAGATAGAATGGTGCGTTTGGTGAAAAGAGATAAAAATCATCCATCCATCATAATTTGGTCCATGGGTAATGAGGCTGGAAACGGTATTAATTTCTATGCAGGTTATAAAGCAATAAAAGCAAATGATAAATCAAAAAGACCTGTTCAATATGAAAGATCTTATAAAGAAAGAGATGGTAGTTTGTATGATATGGATTGGAATACAGATATTATTGTACCGCAATATCCAACACCTGCATTATTTGAGGAAATTGGAAAATCTAAAACAGACAGACCGTTTATACCAAGTGAATATGCACATTCAATGGGTAATAGTACTGGTAATTTTCAAGATTATTGGGATATTATAGAACAGTATGACAACCTACAAGGCGGGTTTATTTGGGATTGGGTAGATCAGTCTATCTGGAAAACTGCAGAAAACGGAGAACGTTATTATGCATATGGTGGGGATTATGGAAAAGAGATGCCATCCGATGGTACTTTTTTAAATAATGGAATCGTTTTTCCAGATCGAACACCACAACCTGCTTTGTATGAAGTTAAAAAAGCATATGAATTTATTAACTTTAAAGAAAAAGGGATAAATGGAAATGGTGAGATTAGAATATTAGTAGAGAACTTATATGATTTTACAAATATTAACAAGTTCGATATCACTGCTAAAATAAAAGCAGACGGAAAAGTATTGAAAATACTTTCCATAGAAACACTTTCCGTAGAGACACATACGGGTAAATTAATTAGAATTCCGCTAGGAGATGTAGTTTACAAATTAAATACAGAATATTTTGTTGAAATTTCTGCAACTACTAAAAACGCCTGGGGTTTATTGCCTTTAGGATTCGAGGTTGCACATGAACAAATAAGACTAGACACTAAGTTTAACAAAGTAGAGGTAAGACTAGAAAAAGGTATCGACTTAGCAATTAAGAAAGAAGGTACAAATACCATTATTTCAAACGCAAATTTAGAATTAGTATTTAACCAAGCTAAAGGGCGTTTGACTTCATACAAATTTAAAAATAATGAATTATTAAAAGATGGTAAAGGTCCAAAACCAAATTTCTGGAGAGCAGTAACAGATAATGATTTTGGAAATAAAATGCAGGTTAGGAATATTGAATGGAAAAAAGCATCCTTGTTTTCTGAGGTTACGGAGGTTGTTTCATCTCAATTATCAGGAAATGAAGTAGAATTAAGGATAACTTACAAATTACCTGGCGTAGCAACACAGTTTAAAAGTGTTTATACAATTAATGGAAATGGAGTGATTCGCATAGAAAATAATTTAGGAGCTACAACTTATAAAGCAGATATACCCAGAATTGGCATGCGTATGCAATTACTAGAGCAATACAATGTTATGACGTACTTTGGCAGAGGGCCTTGGGAAAATTACCAAGATAGAAAGCATTCAGCATTTATAGACTTATATACTTCTTCAGTTTCAGATCAGTACGTACCATATATTAGACCATCAGAGAATGGTTACAAAACAGAAGTAAGATGGGTTGCTCTAGTAAATAAGAAGGGTAGCGGATTAATGGTAGTAGCAGAAGACAGTAATAATGGATTAGGTATTGGCGCTCTACATATGCCAAATGAAGATTTTGATACTACTTCTGGTATTGATTACGGAGAATCTAAAAAAGTAGATGAAAAATATCAAATAGATGGAATACCAGAAGTAAATAAAACAAAACATACTATAGATATTAAAGAAAAAGATTTGGTGCAATTAAATATAGACCTATTGCAACGTGGTGTAGCAGGAGATGATAGCTGGTATTCAAAGCCACAAAAAAAATATCTTATAGACGGCACTGTTGAGCACAACTATTCTTTTTATTTAATTCCTATAGAGAAGGCTTCGATTGAACTGTTTCTAAAATTAAGTAAGCAATTAAGTAAATAAACTTAATTTTTATATTCCTTGAGTATAAGTAAAAGGAAACTAACAGTTGTAATAGTGGCTGTCGGAGTTAGAATTTTTTGTAACCAATTAAAATTATCAGATTTATTTACTTTAAAAACTTCAATATTTTAGATCTTCTTAATTAAGTTTTCGTGAAAACAAATCAGAAAGTCATTTTTACAAGTGTATTTTTCATTAAAATAATTCAAGTATTTTTGATGTTTAGGC
>Ga0209482_1002241_pt1 | contig 12194 bp, 13 predicted proteins | sample CoawatmetaG10DNA_FD_187512 | JGI IMG/M metagenome (GOLD analysis project Ga0209482, IMG submission 187512) | Marine microbial communities from the West Antarctic Peninsula - Coastal water metaG104-DNA (SPAdes) (version 2) | ecosystem: Environmental > Aquatic > Marine > Coastal ...
CAACAACATTACATACGCTGCTTTAGGTAGCCGATTTAAGTATTGGGACTTTTTCCCGGTGGATGCGCCCTGGGGACAGATCCCGGTATGGGGCTTTGCCGAGGTGGTTGCCAGTAAGCATCCGCAAATCAGCACGGGTACGCGCGTATATGGCTACCTCCCCATGGCGCCGCAACTTAAAGTGCAAGCAGGTGACCTAACTGATAACGCCTTTACCGACATAAGCAGCCATCGCTCCCATCTCGCACTGGCCTACAATCAATACCAATTCACCGATCGAGACCCAGCCTACCGTAAGGAAAATGAGGCGTTGCAAATGCTGTTGCGCCCCCTGCTGATCACCTCTTTTTTGTTAGATGACTATTTAGCCGAGAACAACTTTTTTGACGCAGAACAGATCATCCTCACCAGCGCCTCAAGCAAAACAGCCTTGGGTCTGGCCTTCATGCTCCAGCATCAACGCGCTAAGCGCGGAAAATCGCTAACCATCACCGCGTTGACGTCCAACAGCAATCTTGAGTTCGTGAGCAATCTTGGGTATTACGACAGGGTGGTCAGTTACGAGCAGATCAACGAACTGGATGCCAGCCAAGCCACAGTGTCCGTCGACTTCGCCGGTAATGGGCAGGTATTGGGAGAGGTTCATAAGCATTTTGCCGAGCAGTTGCTCTTTAGTTCGCTGGTCGGCGCAGCGCACTGGGATCAGCGCGGTGGAGAGAAAAACCTGCCCGGTGCTACACCTCAGGTGTTTTTCGCCCCCGGCTACTGGGCAGAAAGAGCCAAAGTATTGGGTGCTGCAGAGTTGATGACGCGCTTTGCGATGTTATGGCAGCCCCTGGCTAGCTCTGTCAGCAAATGGATGGAAGTGACCGAGCTGGCTGGCGAGCAAGACATCAAACAAGGCTACCTTGATACCCTGGATGGCAAAATCAATCCGCAGCAAGGCATCATAATGCGGATGCAGTAAGGTCCAGCACTCAGCCCAGCTTTACAGCGCAGTCGAGAATTGAGTTAATCCAGAGATACTTCTGGAACCAAGTCGAGACGAACGATGTGTGAACTGCTGGGCATGAGCGCCAACGTACCAACGGACATCTGTTTCAGCTTCGCCGGTTTAATGCGCCGGGGCGGAGGCAGCGGGCCTCACCGCGACGGCTGGGGAGTCGCCTTCTATGAAGGCAAAGGCTTACGTTGCTTTCACGATCCCAAGCCTTGTCACGACTCGGCGATTGCCAAGCTGGTCGAGTCCTACCCCATCAAGTCTGAAAACGTCATCTGCCATATTCGTCAGGCCAACGTGGGGGCCGTCAGCCTCGCCAATACCCACCCTTTTACCAGAGAGCTATGGGGGCAATATTGGGCCTTCGCCCACAACGGGCAGCTTGCCGACTTTACTCCTACCGCCGGGCCATTCCGCTCCGTCGGCGATACCGACAGCGAAGCCATCTTCTGCCACCTACTCAACACACTAGTAACGCATTACGATCAGCCCCCCAACACCACAGACCTGATCGAAACCCTAAGCCAAGCCTGCCAACCACTGCTAGAAAAAGGCGTATGCAACATCATGCTCAGCAACGGCGACTGGCTCTACACCCTTTGCACCAGCAAACTCCACTGGATCACCCGCCGAGCCCCCTTTGGCGCAGCGCACTTGAGTGACGTAGAGGTAAGTATTGATTTCACGGAGCACACCAGCGCCAAGGATGTGGTGACAGTGATTGCTACTGAGCCGCTGACTAATAATGAGCGGTGGAATATGTATGAGCGGGGGGAGTGGCGGTTGTGGCGGGAGGGGGAGAATTTATCGAAAGGAAAATTTCAGCTGAGAAGCATGCGCACCTAATATTTACTGAGCGCTAATTGTAGTGGTCTACTAATCCCGGACACCGAAATGGGTGGTAAATTTACCGCCATAGCTGAGGTGTTCCATGACAAGACAACGTCGTACGTTTTCAACTGAGTTCAAGCACGATGCCGCGTTGCTGGTTCTAGACCAGGGATACTCGGTCATAGAGGCAAGCAAGTCCCTGGGAGTTGGAGAAACAGCACTACGACGCTGGGTCGACCAGTTACGAACCGAGCGTGACGGCGGCACGCCCAAGGGTAAAGCTTTAACCCCAGAGCAACAGAAGATTCAGGAGCTCGAAGCCCGGATCAATCGGCTTGAACGGAAGAAAGCGATATTAAAAAAGGCTACTGCTCTCTTGATGGCGGACGAGCTCGATCGTTCGCGTTGATAGACCGGTTAAGTGAGCATGAGCCTGTTGAACTGGTCTGTGAAGCGTTCGGCATCTCCCGATCCAGCTACTACGATTCCCGGCGTCGACGGAAGCAAATTGATCCCGAGAAATTGATGCTGCGCAGTAAGGTAAATCAGCTGTTTAACGAGAGCCGGAGCTCTGCGGGTAGCAGAACGATCATGGGATCGATGCGCGAAGAAGGGTATCAAATTGGCCGATTCAAGGTCCGAAGCCTCATGCGCGATCTTGGGTTGGTATCCAAGCAGCCAGGGCGTCATGCGTACAAGTCCGCTACCGTTGAGCGAGTGGATATCCCGAACCATCTGAACAGAGAGTTTGCCGTGCAAGCGCCTAACCATGCCTGGTGTGGCGACATTACCTATATTTGGGCTCAAGGACGCTGGTGTTACCTTGCCGTCGTCTTGGATCTGTTTAGCCGTCGTGTTGTGGGCTGGGCGCTATCGAGTCACCCGAATGCAGAGCTGGTCATAAGAGCGCTGGATATAGCTTATGAACAGCGAGCCCGGCCTCAGGACGTGATGTTTCACTCGGACCAGGGAAGCCAGTATGTCAGCCGCAAATTCAGGCAACGGTTATGGCGCTACCGTATGAGGCAAAGCATGAGCCGACGGGGCAACTGCTGGGATAACGCGCCCATCGAGCGGCTGTTCCGCAGCTTGAAGTCAGAATGGATACCAAGCACCGGATACGCCACGTTCAAAGAAGCACAGCGAGACATCAGCTATTACCTGATGACACGGTACAACTGGCTAAGACCACATCAATTCAATGATGGTTTAGCACCTGCCAAGGCAGAGGAAAAACTTTATCCACTGTCCGGAATCAGTTGACCACTACAAATACATTATTACCGACAAACACTTAAGCAGGGGTTAGCGTGCACTGACCTGTATTCATATCACAGACGATCTGGCCAGTACCCGGAGGCTTGGGAGTGGCATTAATATCCACATCAAAGTCGGTAACTGTATCAATAGCCACACACGCACTGGCAGCGCTTACATTTGGAGCGGCGGGAACTTCACTTGCGTACAAAGACGCCAAAGCAAAACCTGCATAGGCTTTAGCTTCAGCTAAGCATGCCCTATCGGAGCTTCGAATGACGTAGTTCTGATATGAGGGCAAAGCGATGGCCGCCAAGATACCAATAATTGCAATAACGATCATCAACTCAATCAAGGTAAAGCCACGCCGTTTTTTCTGCATTTTTTTACTTCTGCACCTGCAAATAGAGAATGGCCATAGAAAGTACCTGCAAAAACAGCGCCACTCCGCCACCAAGAGGATAAATCCTATTTGTGGACACCGCATTCAAACAATTCCTAGTCTATCCAGTGAAACGGCCACCACCGATGGCTGACGAAATACGTCACATACTGCGCACTTTTCTACCGAGAATATCAGCGGAACAATCACCACGACGCTTACAGGCCACAATAAGTGGCAACGTGGGACATGGCACAACTATTGCTTTTGTAAATACAGGCATCAAGAGCCTACCCCCATCCAAGGAGATTCACATGAAGACCATGCAAAAAGGTTTTACCCTGATTGAACTGATGATCGTTATTGCAATTATTGGTATCTTGGCGGCCATCGCATTACCTGCATACCAAGAGTACACCCAGCGCTCTTCTAACAACGCTTGCTTAGCTGAGACCAAAGCGTATTCAAACGTTGCTCTTGCATCGATTCTTGATCCAAACGTTGCAGTGATTCCTACTCCGAACGTGGCAGCTTGTGCCTCTATCTCTACACCTACTGACGTATCAACTCCGGTTACAGCAGTGGCAGAAGTATCTGGTGGTACCGCTGGCAACGTCTCATGTGACCTAGCAAATGGCGGTACGTGCGTACTGACTCCGTGATACCCAGTTTTTATGCATTGTAAAGAAAGCGCCTATAGGCGCTTTCTTTACATCTAAACATCGTGCAATTTCGAATTCGAAAAATGAGAAACCACCCCCGCAGTGACTCAGCCCTATACTCTGTAATATAGTCGACTTAAACCGTCAACAGCATCGAGATTTAAGCTACTTATGGATACGGATACTCCCGCGCTATCTGGCCTTGCACGACGGATCGTTAGTGATCAGATTCTCGACGCAGCAACTGCCAGTAAAGCTACAAAACAATCCGCGCAGGACAAGATTCCGCTGATAACTTATTTAGTTCAGCACAAGCTAGCCAAAGCGCTTGACTTAGCGATGGTTAGCGCAGAAGAGTTTGGTTATCCTTATTTCGACCTAAGCTCCATTGATAAAGAGAGCCAGCCACAGGATTTGGTAAGCGAAAAACTTATAAGACAGCATAATGTGCTGCCTTTATTCAAACGGGGATCTCGACTTTATCTAGCCACCTCAGATCCAACCAATCAACAAGCGCTCAGCGACATTCAATTCAATACGGGCTTGATGACTGATGCAGTTATCGTTGAGGACGACAAGCTCCATCACGCAATTGATAAATACCTCGACGGTACCAACAGCGGCCTAGGCGACATTGGGGATGCAGAGCTCGAAGATCTGGAGATCCAAGCTGAGCAAGAAGGCTCTCAGACCGAAGTTGGCGGCGAAACTGATGATGCTCCTATCGTAAGATTTGTAAACAAAATGCTGTTAGACGCGGTGAAGTCAGGGTCGTCTGACTTACACTTTGAGCCATATGAAAAAACCTATCGCGTGCGATTCAGAACTGATGGCATTTTGCATGAAGTTGCCAAACCGCCTCAGCAGTTAGGCGTGAAACTCGCAGCCCGTCTCAAGGTCATGTCGTCAATGGACCTAGCGGAGCGACGGAAGCCGCAAGATGGCCGAATAAAGATGAAAATATCCAAGAACAAGGCCATCGACTTTCGTGTCAACACCTTGCCAACGTTGTGGGGCGAGAAAGTGGTGCTGCGCGTCCTAGACTCAGAAAGCGCCAAGATGGGTATTGACGCACTCGGCTATGAAGATGACCAGAAGCAAATGTTCATGGCTGCTTTAGAACGCCCGCAGGGCATGATTTTGGTAACAGGCCCTACTGGCTCAGGTAAAACGGTCTCTCTGTATACCGGCTTGAATATCTTGAACACCGTGGAGCGCAATATCTCCACGGCTGAGGACCCAGTAGAAATAAACCTTGAAGGCATCAATCAAGTCAACGTCAACCCTAAGCAAGGCCTTGATTTCGCCAAAGCACTTCGCGCATTTTTGCGGCAAGATCCCGACATCATCATGGTCGGTGAAATTCGCGACTTGGAAACCGCCGAAATAGCCATCAAAGCAGCACAGACCGGGCACATGGTCATGTCTACCCTGCATACTAACAGTGCAGCAGAGACGCTAACCCGGCTGCGCAACATGGGCGTTCCTTCTTTCAATATCGCTACCTCGGTCAACCTAATTATCGCTCAACGCTTGGCTCGCAGGCTATGCAAAATCTGCAAAAAGCCAATGGAAGTACCACGCGAGACATTGCTTGAGGAAGGCTTCTTGCAGGAAAACATAGCTGCGGGGCTCAAGATTTTTGGACCGGTGGGTTGCGAAAACTGTAAAGATGGTTATAAAGGACGTGTTGGTATTTATGAAGTCGTAAAAATAACGCCTGCAATGCAGAGAATCATCATGGAAGACGGCAACTCCCTTCAGATTTCTGATGTAGCCCAAAGCGAGGGCTTTAGAACCTTGCGCCAGTCAGCCCTCCTAAAAGCGGAAGAGGGTGTCACCAGCCTGGCGGAAGTCAACCGAGTGACAAAGGATTAAGTCATGGCGCAACAAGCAGCACTAAAAAAGAATCCTGCAGCTGCCAAGAAAAAGGCTAAGGAAGAAAAGATTTACCCCTTTAAATACGAAGGGAAGGACAGGCGTGGAGCAAAGGTAAAGGGGGAAATTCAAGGAACCAACTCTGCTTTGGTCAAAAACCAACTGCGCAAGCAGGGTATTTTAGTCACGAAAATCAACAAACAATCTACACTTTTTGGCAAACGCTCGAAGCGAATAAAGCCTTTAGATATTGCCTTTTTCACCCGCCAACTGGCAACAATGATGGAGTCAGGGGTTCCTATCATTCAAGCGTTTGACATTATTGCCGAAGGTGCCGACAACCCGAAGATGGCTCAACTGGTCAATGAAATCAAAACGGACGTAGCGGCTGGCAACACACTAGCATCGTCATTAACGAAGCATCCTCAATATTTTGACGACTTATTTTGCAGCCTCGTGGATTCCGGCGAACAATCCGGGCGACTCGAAGCTCTGCTCGACCGCATAGCAACCTACAAAGAAAAAACAGAAGCTCTCAAATCGAAAATCAAAAAGGCCCTGACCTACCCGATATCAGTGGTCGTGGTTGCCATCATCGTCACCGCCATCATGCTTCTAAAGGTTGTACCGCAATTTCAATCGGTATTCGAAGGGTTCGGAGCAGAGTTACCGTCGTTTACATTGATGGTCATCGGTTTATCCGAATGGTTGCAAGCTTGGTGGTTCGTCGCGCTCATCGGATTCATAGTGATCGGCTATATTTATGGCAAGGTACACGTAAAATCAAAACGTCTCCGGGATGCGGAAGATCGTGCCCTCCTAAAAGCGCCTGTCGTCGGCAATATTTTGTATGAGGCGGCCGTTGCGAGGTTTGCCCGCACATTATCTACCACCTTCGCCGCCGGGGTACCTCTAGTAGAAGCTTTGGATTCAGTAGCCGGCGCTTCAGGAAACGTAGTTTTTTACAACGCAACGATGAAAATCAAAGAAGACGTGTCGGCCGGCTCTCAGCTTAATTTTTCTATGAGATCCACGGGGATATTTCCTTCCCTAGCAGTACAAATGGCTGGCATCGGCGAAGAATCTGGCGCCTTAGATGATATGCTCGAGAAGGTCGCGAGTTACTACGAAGGCGAAGTAGACAACAAAGTCGACAACCTGACGACACTACTTGAACCTATGATTATGTGCGTACTTGGTGTTCTAGTAGGTGGCCTTATCGTAGCTATGTACCTGCCCATCTTCCAACTGGGAAATGTTGTCGGCTAAAAATGCATTTAATCAACTATCTGGCTAGCCACGCGCTAGCCTTTATTTTGCTCGCTGGCTTGCTAGGCCTGATCATTGGTAGCTTCCTCAACGTGGTCATCCATCGTCTACCAAAAATGATGGAGGCTCAGTGGTTGCAACAGAGCCGCGAGATGCTTAATCCAGAAGCATCGCAGCCTGAACAAGCAACCTACAACCTTATCCTGCCACACTCCCATTGCCCCCACTGCAAGACAGAGATCAAGGCCTGGCAAAACTTGCCGGTCATTAGCTATTTGCTTCTAAAAGGTCGTTGCGGGCAGTGTCGAGCGTCAATTAGCTCACGCTACCCTTTAGTTGAGCTACTGACTGCGGCGCTGTCGATAGTAGTCGCATGGCAATACGGTTTTGGCTGGCCTGCTGCGGGCATGCTGGTACTCACTTGGGGGCTGATCAGTCTAAGCATGATTGATGCTGATACTCAATTGCTGCCGGACGTACTGGTTTTACCGTTATTGTGGCTGGGGCTGATTGCAAATAGCTTTGGCGTTTACACCTCTTTGAACGATGCCCTTTGGGGCGCGGTGGCTGGTTACCTCAGCTTGTGGTCGGTTTATTGGTTGTTCAAACTGGTTACCGGCAAGGAAGGTATGGGTTACGGTGACTTCAAGTTACTGGCCATGCTCGGCGCTTGGGGTGGCTGGCAGATTTTGCCGCTGACTATCTTGCTGTCTTCTTTAGTCGGTGCGATCCTCGGTATCATTATTCTCAAGACGCGCGGCCAGGATAACGCTACGCCCCTACCCTTTGGTCCCTATTTAGCCATCGCTGGCTGGATCGCTCTGATCTGGGGTGAGACAATCACCAGTCGTTATCTGCAGTTTGCCGGTTTCTGAGTTAGCGTACCTCCGCTAAGAGTGGGTACGCGCTTCATACACCTACGGAATCAAACATTACCCGCTATGAGTATGATCATCGGCCTAACTGGCGGTATCGGCAGCGGTAAGTCCGCTGCCGCCAACTATTTTGCATCTGCGCATGGCATCCATGTGGTGGATGTTGACGTTAAATCCCGCGTGGTGGTTGAGCCCGGCAAACCCGCATTGGCGCATATAGTGGATCGCTTTGGCGATAGCATCTTGCTGGCGGACGGCGATCTCGACCGCGCAGCATTGCGTCAGCGCATCTTTACCGGCCCGCAAGAGCGCGTCTGGCTAGAAGGCTTGCTGCATCCACTGATTCGCGAAGAAACTATTCGGGATCTGAACAGCGCCACTTCCCCCTATGCGTTGCTGGTATCGCCCTTACTGATTGAGTCCGGCCAGCACAGCCTCGCCAGTCGCATCATCGTCGTGGACGTGCCTGAGGCCCTGCAACTAGCTAGAACTGCAATGCGCGACAAGGTTTCTGAGGATCAGGTCAAAGCCATTATGCAGGTACAAGCTCAGCGCGCAGATCGGCTAAACAAAGCCCATGACATTATCGTCAACGATCGCGACCTATCACATTTGCATCAACAGGTAGATGCACTGCATCAGCAGTATCTCGCGATGCTGCAGGAGAATAACTCATGACACTTAGCGTCGAATGCCCAACTTGCCAAGCTCCCGTTACGTGGGATGCCGCGTTTCCAGACCGCCCATTTTGTTCACCCCGCTGCCGCTTGATTGATTTGGGCGCCTGGGCATCTGAAGAACATGTTATTCCTGGCAATGAGCAGGAACAGGATGTATTTTCCGAGGATTTGTCTCGGCAATGATCGCGAAATTACTGCTCACCAGAATCTCCTGATGCGCCGCATTCATGTCATGGCAGGCGTCATTACCAATCCTAGCGGCCAGATTCTCATCGCCAAGCGGCCTGATAGCGCGCATCAAGGCGGCTTATGGGAATTCCCAGGTGGCAAGCTGGAGGCTGGCGAAGAGCGCGTTACAGGCCTGCGTAGGGAGCTACAGGAAGAACTGGGCATCAGCGTGGTCGACGCTCACCCTCTGATAGACATCCGTCACGACTATTCCGATAAGTCTATTCGTCTGGATGTGTGGAAGGTGACTCGGTTTTCAGGTGAAGCACATGGCGCGGAAGGCCAAGCCTTGCGATGGGTGGAGCCACATGAGCTACCTGACTTCGATTTTCCTGCCGCCAATCAGCCGATACTAAGCGCCGCACGACTACCTGATCACTATTTGATAACGCCGGACACTGATGAACTATCACTGTTTGCCGGGCTGGAGCGCGCCAAAGCCAAAGGTATACGACTCGTCCAACTGCGCCAAACGCAGCTCGAATGCTCCGAGTATCAGGTGCTCGCCGCCAAGGTGATTGAACGCTTCGGAGGCGATTTTCAATGGCTTTTTAAAGGCGACACGCCTCCACTTTGGCCTAACAGCGGCTGGCACCTTACTAGCACTCAGTTACGCAACTTTTGGCAGACTAATAAAAAAGAACTAGAACAACACGCTAACTGGCCTCTGGCAGCCTCCTGCCACAACGCAGAAGAACTGCAAATGGCGATGGAACTTGGTGTCGACTTTGTCACTTTGTCGCCGGTCTCTGCCACCCGTAGTCATCCCTGCGCCGAAGTATTGGGCTGGAATGCAGCACAAAACTTTATACGCACAGCTACCTTCCCGGTGTATCTACTAGGGGGGATGGCACCTGAGCAGCTTGAGCAGGCTCAAGCATGCGGCGCTCAAGGAATGGCCGGAATAAGCGCGTTTTGGCCCAAGGAGAACTAAATTAATAGCGCGTTTATAGACTCACGTGGCTATGGAAGTTCGCGCTAAATCTCAGCCAGTGAGCTGCTCGGCGAAATAACCCCGGGTATTTAGCTCATAACAGCAGCAGAGTATTTATTGATACTGCTGGCCGGGATAGAACCCGGCCTTCCACTGTGCTGTGGGCAGGCGGGTGGTGACATAGGGTCAAGTTCTGGGTGGGTAGTTTTGGAAGGTCGAGTTCCATCTCGACCAGCGAGCTACCCGGCGACATGACTCTGAATATTTAGCACATAACAGCAGCGGTGTATTGGGGGATGCCGCTGGCCGGGATGGAACCCGGCCTTCCAAGACGGCCAACCCCGCTGGCGTCAGGCTATTCTAGGCGTGGTACTAGCTGAGGGATATGCGTTTGGAATTTTAGGCTCCAAGCCTAACCAAACCACAGCCTCACTCGACCTGAACCACTCGCAGTTCTTTAGGCATACTGAAAACGATATTCTCTTCTTGCCCTGCGAGCTCTTCTGCCCCGGTCGCGCCTTGTGCATGCAAATGCTGGATCACCTGCCGCACTAGCACATCAGGTGCTGAGGCGCCGGCTGTTACGCCGATATTGGACACGGCCTTCAGCCACTCAGGTTTGATCTCATCTGCGCCATCAATCAGATAAGCAGGCGTGCCCATTCGTTCAGACAGTTCCCGTAGTCGATTGGAATTAGAGCTGTTTGGGCTGCCAACCACCAAAACCAGGTCACAATCACGAGCCAGCTGCTTGACCGCATCTTGGCGGTTCTGGGTCGCGTAGCAGATGTCATCTTTGCGTGGTCCATCGATGGCTGGAAAACGGTAACGCAGCGCATCGATCACCCGCGCCGTATCATCCATCGACAAGGTTGTTTGTGTGACAAAAGCCAGGCGCTCAGGATTAATCACTTGCAGCTTGGCTACATCTGCTTCGTCTTCGACCAGATAGATAGCGCCGCCCTGACTAGCGTCATACTGGCCCATGGTTCCTTCGACTTCCGGGTGGCCGGCGTGACCGATAAGCACGCATTCGCTGCCATCACGGCTGTAACGCGTTACTTCCATATGCACCTTGGTAACCAGCGGGCAAGTCGCGTCAAAAACCTTGAGACCACGATCGGCTGCTTCCTGGCGCACTGCCTGAGACACCCCATGGGCGCTGAAGATAACGATGACGTCATCTGGCACCTGATCAATCTCTTCCACAAAGATTGCGCCACGGCTACGCAAGTCTTCCACCACAAATTTGTTATGCACTACTTCATGGCGTACATAAATGGGTGGGCCGAACACTTCGAGGGCACGGTTGACGATCTCGATGGCGCGATCAACGCCTGCGCAAAAGCCGCGGGGGTTAGCCAATTTGATCTGCATGAGTACCTCGGAAAGAGAAAGCTGATATCGGCGGATTATCCATCATCAAGATGGAGAATGCGATTTTAAGCCAATGGGATTACACAGAAGGCTTGATTAGGCCGCCTGTACATCGATAATTTCGACATCAAATGTGATGATTTTACCGGCCAGCGGATGGTTGAAATCGACCTCAACCACCGTTTCATGGATGGTTTTGACGACGCCCGGCAATTCACCGCCAGCGGCATCTTTAAAGATCACCAGCAGGCCTTCTTCTAACTCCATTTCATCAAACTGATCGCGCGAGATGTTCTGCAGATTTTGCGGGTTGCCCGGGCCAAAACCCCGTTCAGGTTCGATCTCAAAACTGCGTTTATCGCCGGCCTTTAGACCAAACAGCGCCTGTTCAAACCCGGGCAGTAAACTACCATCACCTACTTTAAAGGTAGCTGGCTGCTTATCTAGAGTAGTGTCGACGACGTCGTCGTTGGGCAATTTCAGCGTGAAATGCAGGGTAACCAAGGTGTCGTGGTTGATGCGCAGATCAGTCATTTGGGTATCTCAGTATTGATTTTAGCGTGTCGTGCTGAATTTTACGGGCGACCTGCATTTAAGCAGGCCAGATTAAACATTCTGTCAGTGACTTAGCAAAAACCTAGTCATTTCTGGCTCTCAATACTGGAGCAACAGCATGAGCGAGCGGGTGTCTGTTTACAAAGCATCCTAGGCAGGAAGGCCAGGGGACGTACGAACTGCACACTCGCGCTACCTTGCATCACCCACCAAAGGCGCTACTGGCTAGGGCGCTGGTCGAGATGGAACTCGACCTTCCAGAAGCA
>Ga0209482_1002244_pt1 | contig 12183 bp, 11 predicted proteins | sample CoawatmetaG10DNA_FD_187512 | JGI IMG/M metagenome (GOLD analysis project Ga0209482, IMG submission 187512) | Marine microbial communities from the West Antarctic Peninsula - Coastal water metaG104-DNA (SPAdes) (version 2) | ecosystem: Environmental > Aquatic > Marine > Coastal ...
GATTAATTGAATTTGTATTAATTTCCTCGTATATCAACTTTAAATTATCTTGTACTCTCTGCCTGACTTTTCCATCAGAAAGATTAGAGAAAACTTCACCTTTAATTTTATTTCTTTTTTCTTTTGAGACAACATAATTTTTTTGAATAAAAGTCGCAAACATTTCTTTTAATTCTTTAAGTGAATGGCAATAGTAATCTTGCATTACTTCTGGAAACCATCGTGAAAAACTATGTGTGTAGTTAATTCCATAATCTACCACAATAACATTCATTCCTGCAGAAGCACACTCTTCAGCAAGTGAGGTAGGGTTTGCAATAATTAAATCAGCTCCAGCACACAGATGATAAGATCTAAATTTCGAATGATATTGAGAATCTACACTAACATTTTTTAAGCTAGATATACGGTCAATAAGTTTTTGATGGAATTTACTCGCCAACCAATCTAAATTTTTTCCTCGAAAAATAAACTCTACATTAGGATAACTCATTGCAAGATCAATAATTTCCTCCCTAAATCTAACATCATTAGCCCAATTAACTATTGGAAAAAATTTTTGTTGGCATTCATCATCAGGCTCAACATGATAGTCTAATACGATAACTCTTTGGCTTTCAGATTGGTCTATTTTTTCAAAAAATTTATCAGTACGAATAAATCCTACAGGTATTGCCTCACCAATTACAGCCATATTATTATTCTTCAAATAAGAAGATGTGAAATCTGATATGGTTAATTGCACATCTGTAATATATGGCAAACTATTAAGAAACGTAGATATAAATCTCTCCTGAAGAGCAACAGTTTTTATTTTATGATGTTCCAATGCAAGAGCCAACCCTTCTGGTAACAACATATCATAGCCGATAAGTGCAATGGATGATTGTTTATAGTTATTCAGTGAATTCTTGTATAACTCAAAAATACAATACATTGATATTAAGGGAAATAATAATGTTATTTGATTAGAAAAACGCCATCTATCAATCCATCTAAGTTTAAATACTAATTGAAATGAAAATTTAATTATTTTGTATACAGCATAGAGATTCAACCCTTTGAAGGATAGTGACCGATATTCAAAATCATCAACGCTAAGGTATTCCTTAATATATTCAATTTCTTGACTCAGGTCTGTTCTTGGTCTGAAAGTTAAGTGTAATATATTGGAGGGATGAAATGGTGAATTTATATCCTTTGAATAAAAACCATCTCTTGGCGGGTTGCCCTGTTGTTTATTAATAAAATATTCATCAAACAATAGAACTTTAGAATTTTCTTGTGGCGAGGAATTATTATCTGTAATTGGATGTTGGTTTGAGCTATTGTTGGCAATATTAATAAGAAATATCTTTAAAAAAATAGCAATTTTGATTATTACTCGTGTGAATAATGAAATAATAAATCTTGAATAGCAAAAAAAATGAAAAACTTTAATATTTGCACTCTTCCAAAAAAACTTCTCTGCTGGCTTCATAGAAGTGAAATTAATAATGGTTGCATCTCTATATTTTGAGGTCTCTAACCAGTAAGTAATTTTGTGCTGAAGACACAGAGGTGTGAGATAATTATGAAGATATACTTTACATTTAGGAATTATTTTTTTGTTATTTGAATAATAAATATTCATGAAACTATTTAGGTAGTCATCTTCGAATAATTGATTGATATGGTCCCTTAGTATCCCTCTATAGTCTCCAATTATCTCATCAGGCTGTATTTGATTTATGGTAAAGTCCATAAATATCATATCCCTATCAATTGAAAAAAATCTATTAATTTTTTTTATAAAAAAAGATTTTTCACATGTTGTTATAAGAACCTTCCATCCTAATTTTTTTACTACAACTAAAAAAAATAAAGATACGAGTGAAAACTTTTTAAATACAAAAATTAATTGCATTTTATTTTTATTAATAATAAGAACATCATCAGACTTAACCAATTAAGTCCCAGGTAATTGGCTGACCCTTACTTGCAGAATTTTTAATTTTTTTGCCAATAAACTGATCATAGTATTTTGGAGGTAAGCCTCCTCCTGGCCTTATAATTCTTAAGTTATGTTTGGTAAAGACCTCACCAGCATTCATATCTTCTGCAATATAAAGTGAGCGCCTAAAGACTTTTGATTTTTCTTCACTATCTGTACCTCCATAAACTATAGAACCTAGTGACTTCCATGCTATTTCAGTCTCTATTACTAACGACTTTAATTCATCTGGCTCTAATGAAAAAGCACTGTCTACTCCACCATCAGATCTTGATAAGGTAAAGTGTTTTTCTATTACTGATGCCCCATGTGCAACAGCAGAAACTGCAACTCCTATGCCTAATGTATGATCAGAAAGACCAACCTCACATTCAAACAGATTTCTCATATGAGGAATAGTCAAAACATTACAATTTTCTGCTGAAGCAGGATAAGTACTTGTGCATTTCAATAGGATAATATCTTTACATCCCGCCTCTCTTGCTGTAGATACTGCCTCGTGCAATTCTTCTATTGAGGCCATCCCAGTAGAGATAATCAATGGCTTTCCAGTAGATGCTACTTTATGTATTAATTGCAAGTAATTATTCTCAAAAGATGCAATTTTATAAGCTGGTACATTTAAATCCTCTAAAAAATCGACAGCTTCTTCATCAAATGGAGAGCTAAAACAGATCATTCCTAATTCATTTGCTCTTTTCATGATTGGCATGTGCCACTCCCATGGAGTACAAGCCTCTTTATACAAATCATAAAGATTTTTTCCTTTCCATAGGCTTTCTTGGCCTATAAAAAACTCACCATCACTTATATTCAATGTCATCGAATCTGCAGTATAGGTTTGTAACTTCAAAGCATGGGCGCCAGATTTTGCTGCTGCCTCAACAATTTTTAATGCCCTATCAAGAGATTGATTATGATTTCCAGACATCTCTGCAATAATAAATGGTTTGTTTCCAGGTCCAATGAAAGTATCTGCTATTTTTATTTCCATAAATTTATATGCATTTATTTATTATTCAATTTTAATTATTATTTCTTAATAACTGGGTCACATTCAGACACTAAATTAAAGTCTATAAGTTTCTCAATAATTGGAACTAACTCCCAAAATGGCTTATCTATTATCTCAGCTATTTCAAGCAAACTAATAGTTCCATCACAATATGTAAGAGTATTCATCATTGTCTCTACTTGCTTACGAGTATTTTTAGTGCTAATTGTTGGATACAAGCCACGTCTACCTAATTGTGGCTCACATAAAATTGTTGCTATATAAAATTTATTTTTTTCGATTACTGAAATTGCACTTTTTATAGCCTGTAATCCACCTTCTAAGCCTTTAGCTGAGACCAAATTCAAATTATCTAAAGAAGTGTGATACTCAGGATATTCACCATATTTACTTCGCATAATCGTTGCAATTGGAAGGTCAATACCTGGCGCACAGTATTGCCGCTCATCACTGCCTCTATCAGTCCATTTATAACTTAAAAAATTAGGATCTAAATGTTTTAATACATGCTTAGAAGCCCTATCAGAAAGAGTATCACCATCACGAGATGGGAGATAAGAGTAACATCTTTCGTCTCCAATACAAGTAATATTGAATCCTGCTATAACATTTTTTTTAAGGTGATCAAAATTCTTACTAAGATACAAAATAGATCCAATTGTTTCTGGGATATATATTATTCTATAGGAATATTCCAAGTCTTTTAGAGAAGACAACCAATGAGCCAAAGCAGTTGTTACTACGGGACCGGATAATTCATTATTGGCCATGGATGGATGACACACATATGTAGAGAGAAAAACCTCTTTACTTGATTTACCTGGAATAATAATCTCACCATAATTCATTACCCCAGCTTTTATCTCAGAATCTATAACAACATGATAATTACCTTTTTTTAAAGCTAGATGTTGCTCATAGGAAAGGCAAAAGCCCCATCTCCTTTTATAATAAGATGTAATATATGGAATTGCTTCTGGTTGCTCTGGAATGGAGTAAAGAAACTCATTAAGTTGCTCTAAATTCATCCATTCATTAATTGGCTCTGAGTAGCCCATTAAATGAAGATTGTTTTTTTGAAAGTCGACAATCTTTTTTCCAGACTCGTCTTCTATATAGGCATCTCGAATTGTCCATTCATCAGGAACAACCCAATCAAACACTTGAGTCCCTGAAGGCACTTCATGGATAATTAAATCTGGCAATATTTTACGAAAATATTTTAATGTGTCGCGCACCCCCTCTCCTGTAATACTTCTACAAAGTGGGAACAAGTCCTTGATCCATTGATACATTTTTGTTGATGAACTATTCATTAAAATTATTTATCTTTGTTGTCATTTTTTTGTACTCCAAAAAGAACATTACATTAAAAGTTGTGAAGAAACACCAAATATTAATATTTTAATTTACTCACTTACTTTAGTAAATATTCAGGCTCTTTTTTTAACTTATTCTCTAACCAATCACATAAAGTTAAAATTGAAATAGCTTTTGTAGCGGAATAACCGAAAGGAGTCTGTAAAAGCATTTTATTCTTAATTAAATCTTCCCCTAATTTTAAGTATCTTTCTTTAATTGGAAAAGAAAAATTTAAGGCACTATTCCCATTTGCTGCATCATATTCATCCTGTGACATGAAGCGGGCAAACTGAACAACAGCTTCTTTACTATTTTGAGGGTTTTTAAATGCCTTTTGATACCTATATGGAACGGCAATTTTTTCCTCAACATAATGCAAAAATGTAGATCGAAATACTACATCATTGTGAGCACCCCCTAATAAAACTATCTTTCCAGGTAAATCTGAACTCAAGCGATACATTTGATCAAATACAGAGTCATCTCCAAAACAAGTCCATTTAGTTTCATCAAGAGTAAGTGCTTTCTCTACTCTTTTATCGGAAGTTTGATCCATTACTGAAATAGAAAAGTTTGGATTGGAGTTGCGTTTAAAACGCTTATCTTTCCATGCAACTTTTCCATACGCACCCATGTCTGGACATTCAGAGGTCAATGGATCAAAAACATCTGAATTACACCAACTATAAGTAAAAGATGGAATGACAAGAGCGCCCTGAGGCAGTACTCGGGAAAATGCTTCAGTAATAGTCTCAACACCTCCCTTTATAATTCCTAAACCTAGGATGCCAGAATGCAGCCAAACCATACTATTTTCAGAAATAGAAACATCCTTTTGTAGGTGCTTTACTAAGTCTTCTACAGATGTCTTAAACATCAGGATCCTCAAGAAGATTCAATTCTACTATGCCATGATTCTTCAGAAAATAAAACTTCACCCAACCACACTCTGAAGAGCCAGATTTTTCCAACTTTGTTACTGGGTAGCCTAGTCTATTATCTCTGATGAAGTCCTCTATGTTTTGCATCGTTGTTAGATCTGGAATGTTGTAACAGAAATGATAAAAACCTGGCTTAATATTAGCTACACGACCTTCTTGAACTATGAACTCTCTATACATACCTAGCTCCTCATCCATCACGAAGGATACATGAGTGCCTTGAGTCACATCTTCATGAAACAAGACACCTTGCTTCTCCAAAATGACTCTCTGATCATTAGTAATAATAATACCAACATGATGTTTTTCTAATTTATCAAACATTCTAGATTATTAAAGGTTAATAACATTTTTATAAAATTACTTGATAGTCAACATACCTATTCCGTACTGCACTCTATAGCCACGCTCTACAAAGGTTTGCATACTGTACTTTCCAGTAGCCTCCAACTCTTTCCAAAACTTATTAATACCTCTGAAATCAGGACAATCAACATCATGAAAACCAATCACCCCACCTTTCTCTAAGAATGATTTAAAATTTTCAAAATCCTTTTTTACATATTCATATTCATGATTGGCATCGATAAAAATTAAATCATATTTGCCCAGCTTGCCTACTAAATCAATCACTCGCTTTGAAGTTGAGTCTCCTATTACCAATGTTAAGTTTTTATGCCTCAGGTTAGCATGTAATGCACCTGTATTGATATGGCTACTGAAATTATCCAGTCCCACAATATGTTCAAAATTAAAAAACTTATGCAGCAAAGAATTATTTTGGCCTGCAGAAAAGCCAACTTCTAAAAAATTTCGTATCTTAGAGCCAGTATCAATTTCATGCTTTTTTAACGCAAAAATAAAATCTGTAAGTTCCCAAGGACTTTGCATAACATGCAAATGAGTGCCATCATACATCCGATGTCCACCAATTTCGACATTAGTTTGATGCCTGATAAACTCAATGAGCTCTTTTTTATAATCGTCTGTTAATTCAAATCTTTCATATAAATATTTAGTATGTTTTTCCATTCTCTTCCTCAAAAGTTAAAAAATTAAAAGTTATTACTTTGAAATCAATTCCAAAAGTGATGAGTGAATTGATTCGTCTGAACTCATTATCACCTTAGGTTCCAAGACATTGATTTTTTCACCAGTAAATCCAGTAATTTTTCCACCAGCTCCTCTCACAACAGCCATGCCTGCTGCAACATCATAACTCATAGTATTATTCCAGATACGAGCATTTACTCTACCAGTAGCAATCAAAGCAGCATCTGCAACTGCACTTCCAGTTATTCTTGTTGTAAAGGCTTCATGTGTTAGCCTTTCATATATTGAGGATGCTTCTGCACCAAATTTATAGAATTGGTTATCATAACAGACCAATGCCTTATTCAAAGAACGACGCACGGTTGAAACTTTTTGCCATCCTTCTTTCAATTTAAGCATAGTTGGTAGGTTGGTACCCTCATTTTTTAAAAGAATCCCCATACATGGCAAGAAAATCACTCCACCAATAGGATTATTATTCTGATCTACTACACCAACAGATAATCCCCAGTAAGGAATGCCAAAGTAAAAATTATGAGTACCATCCAAAGGGTCAATAATATATTTTAAGGGGGATATATCTGCTTCTAATTCATGAAGATTATCACCCTCCTCTGAATAGATCTTAGCATTAGGTTGTTCTGATAAAATGGCATCTATAATTATCTTTTGACACATAATATCCTCACGTAACACAAGTTCACGCGGCGATTTTTCATTTAAGTAAGCTGTTTTTATTCCAAGGAATAGATTATTATTTCTTACTTTAAAGGACTCTAATGCCCTCTCACCAGCAATTTCTAAAGCAGAAACCAGAAAATTAAGATTCATTTAATATCCTTTAAATGTAAACTAGTTTCGACATATGTAATTCATCAAGTCGAAGTACCTATTCACTGAATTCTCATTATCAAAGTAAGCTGGAAGGTAAACAGAACTATTAATCATTTTAATATTTTCCTTAATAAATACCGAACTAAAAGTAGTACAATTATAGATTTCAGGCCCTATATCCACTTCATCCATTCCATATAATCCCTTTAAGTCTCCTTCATTAATTGATTGCTCTAGATCATCAATCAAATCAGACCGAGTTGGGCATTGATCTAAATGAAAGCGGAAATCAATCATAGATACTCCTGTATATGGCACTACGGTATAGTTGACCACAAAGTTTTTTTCTCCAAGAAATGGAAGTAGTTCTGGTCCAGATTTCTCCAAAGTACAGAACTTACGATTCAGAGTGTTGTTATCTGAAAGGCAATATTCCTGAATGTTATGAATCACATTTACATCAGAATCTAAAATGCCATATTTTTTCTGCATATATGCACTAAGTGGAACGTATGCATTGACAGTACATGAGCCATATGAAATTACTTTATGATCTTTGGGTTGGTATTCTTTCTCATTAAAACCATAGACAAGGACTTTATCACAATCCCATGAAGTTGCAGAGATTGCAACCATTTTAGTATTTCCTGTTAAGAATTCCTGACAATCTTCCTTAATAGTATTCTTACCAGAACATTCTAAAAAATAATCAGGCTTTCCAATCCATGGAATGTCATCTTTAGAGAAGTTAGTATACTCGATTTCATGCACACTCCCATCTGCCGATATGAAGCGCATAGTACTACCAATTTTTTTCACCTTATATTTATTAAATACAACAGCCATATCTTGAGTAATTATTTTATAAGCATCATCAATTGTTAAGAAGTCATCATTGATGAAATTAATTCTAAAATTAGCCTCACTTGAGCGATCTAACCAATACTTTATTAGATGAAGGCCAAATCGTCCAAAGCCATTAATACCTGTAATTTTTTTCATAATATTTCCTTTCATAATTAAACTTTAAATATTTATTTTTTCTCTCACCTTTCGCCGTATCAACTTCTTAGACGCTGTTTTGGGTAATGATTCCCAGAAAAAAACTTTGTTGGGAACTTTATAACTAGATAGCTTCTGTTTACAATAATCTTTTATTTCTTGATTGAGTTGAGATTCTTCAGGTGCATCTTCTGTTTTAACTACCACTGCAATAATCTCTTCACCGTGTATTTTATTAAATTTACCAACGACAACACATTCTGCAACAAAAGGATGTAAATAGATTGCTTCTTCAACCTCCATTGGGACAATATTAATCCCTCCCTTAATAATAAGATCTTTTTTTCTATCAGTAAAGTAAAACTTATTGTTCTTTTTCTTTCCTAAGTCTCCAGTATGAAACCAGCCTCCATTCACAACTTCCTTATAAAGTGATTCATTTTGATAATATTCTACAAAGATATTTTCACCCTTAAGCAATATTTCTCCATCTTCAGCAATTCTGCACTTATTTACATCTAATGGATATCCAATACTACCTGGCTCCCATTCAGGCTCTCTGGGGTCATCAATATGGGAGGGTCCAGTCTCAGAAAGACCATATAAATTAGCTACTTTTGTTCCATACTTTTCCATAAATTCTATCTGACTAGTTAAGGGAAGTGTTGAGGAACCACAACCAATAAATTGTAGTTGAGATAAATCTAAAACCTCACTTTTCAAGCTAAGCTTATTAAGCATTAAAAGAACTGTGGGAACTATTTGAGTATAGGTAATCTGATGTTTAGACAACTCCATGAAAAAGTTTTGGCGCAAATGCTCAAAACCTTTTGAGATAACAAGATTACAACCAACCATAAGAGCTGGCAAAATATTATAATTAATCGAAGCTGTATGTCCAAAAGGTAAAAAGGCAAATTGTTTATCTTTTGCCGAGAATTTAAAACCCCTTATGATACTTGCTATTAAACTAGTCATATTCTTATGAGAATAAATAACACCTTTAGGATTACCGGTAGTGCCTGATGAGTAATAAAGAGCGGCAGCTTGATCTTCCATAATAATTGGTCTCTTATAGTTTTTATAACCAGCTTGGTCTTCATACACTTTTAGAACCTTGTATTTAGCTCCTAGCTTCTTTTTAATGTCTTCCCTATCTGTAATGATTGCCTTAGGTTTTACATAAGTCAGAATTTTATCTAACTCCTGGACTTGCACAAAATATGGAACTGGACTAAAGACCCACCCACCTATCATCGATGCAAGAAAGTACTCAACCCAAGCACAGGAGTTAGTTAGAATAACAGTCAATCGCTCACCTTCCTCAAGGTTAAGTCCTGCTGCAAGTCCCAAAGCATTTTCATATACCTGAGCATAACTTTTTTTAATACCTGTCTCAACCTCATATACACCATTATTTGATGATAAGTGTTCAACAAAATAGTCTGCAATTGTTACTTTTTTTGGCATTTACTTATTTCATTCATTATTTGAGGCACACTTCCAAAGTTGTCAATATTTTCCTGTGAAATAGAAATTCCAAATTCATCCTCAATGCTTGATAGAATTGATAAATAAGCCATAGAATCCCAATCAGAAAAATTTTCTTGGATAGCATTAGGAGAAACTTCTTCAACAGATAAGTTGAGAGCTTCAGCAATAATTAAACGAACACGATACAATATATTTTGATTATTTTTCATAACTATTTAAGATGTATTTTCAATGAAGTTTATTTGGGGAAATCTGTAAATGGTAAGTGAAGAACTGTTGATTATATTTAAGCGATTTGGCAACTTCATTAAACCCAACCTTCTCAAAAATTTTTCGTGAAGAAATATTGCTCTCTTTTACCTCAGCAATAACGGTAAATGGCTTAGGCTCTCGAAGGCAATTAATTGCTTTAGAAATAACAGTTTTCCCCAACCCAAAACCACGGAACTGTCTAGCTATAGAATAATTGACTGTGAAATTTAAATTTTTTTGATCAAAACGTACCTGTGCAACTGGACCAAACTCAGACTCTATAACCATCATTATGGTATCACGGTAATTTAATTGTTTTTTAAACCATATTTGATGATTTTCTAGTTCAATCTTCCCCTTTTGAAATGCATTTTCTCTCACTAAGGGATCATTTGCCCAATGCCAATATAATTGACAATCTCCATTGTTTGCCTCTCTTACGAATAATTTTTGAGCATCAATACTATTTATTAATAGTTCAGAAACTCTTTTTACCCCTTGGCCATCAACAAGAGTTTTACATTTTTTTGACTGAGAATCCAATTGCTGAGGGTTAAGAATTGCATATTCTAAAGCATCCTTAATAATTTTTTCATTCACCTGACTCATACTCCCCAAACATTTGATATACCCATCTTTATCAAGTTCACTAGCAATTGCAACTTGGTTCTCTGCAATTGTTACTACAATACTTGGCAATCCAACAGACATTCGCTCCAAATTTGCAGTACCACCAGCGCCTAATGCAATGTCTGCTTTACTCATCAATGCAGCAATATTATCAACTTGAACATGGAGCTTTGCATTTGAATACTCGTCTACTAACAATCTTACCTCTTTTATATGGGGGTTGATTGAGCCAATCACTACATCCAAATTAAGGTAACTTGAATCTTTATTAGAAAGCACCTTTAATACTAAAGATGTTAAATTATCTAAATCAGCCCCGCCAAAAAAAATGAATACTTTTTTAACTTTTTTGATATCTTTCACAACTTTATTACTAAAATCAGAAAAATCTCTTCGTAATAAAGCATATTTAGGGCCAAGTAATTTTATTGTATCTGGCGACACAAGATCATCATAACGTGTTCGATCTTTAATATAATTTTGATCTAATAGTAAGTCACAATTATGACTTCGATTAGCAAGGTCATCAATGACCATAATATTTCTGGAGTGTGGCCTAAGTTTTTCCTCCCACTTATAATCTATTGAATAATGATCAATAATTAGCCAATCTATTTTTTTTCCTATAACAGCTTCAATAGTATCATTAGCATCTTGATCTTGGTCAATGCAATAATCTTCTAAGCGCTCTAATTTACTTTGAGTTGGAACAGGTAATGAATGAAGAATAAAACCTTTTTTCTTAATAATATTATCAAGATTTGTAGGAGATTTTTGAGTAACAAACTCTATATTCACATTCTTTTCTTTGGAAAGCACTTCTGCTAATGCCAGACATCGCATTATATGTCCAGAGCCGATTTTTTTTGATGCAGTTGTTCGAAAAACAATTCTCATTAGACTAACTCATCTTGTAACACCTTAAACATCAGCTCAGCTCTTTTCCAGTCCTCCATTGTATCTATGTCTTGCACTCTATGTCTTGGTAAAATATATGGCATAGTATCATTAGAAAACAATAGTTTTTCTTCTAACCAAGATTGCGGCGTACCCCAATAAAACTGACCTGCATCGTGGTATAGCTCTTCTAAGTCTTGCGAACGCTTTTGAAACATTTCTGAATCCAGCATCTCACATCTTTTATTTGATTTGATACGTATTGACCTCTGTATTGGAAATGAGAAGCTAGTGGCTGAAAAACAGAAGTCTAAATCATTATTTTGCATTTGTTTTAGACTATTTTGTAAATCAGTTGTTTGGATAAATGGTGCTGTGGCATAAATACAGCAAGCCAAATCTATTTTATTACCATTACTTTGCAAATGCTCAATAGCATGTGCAATTACTGGAATAGTTCCAATATAATCGCCTGATAAATCTTTTGGTCGTAAAAATGGAGTTTCTGCACCATATTTTTGGGCAATATTCGCAATCTCATCATCATCAGTTGAACAAATAATTTGATCAAAGCACCTGCTTTTTATTGCTGCCTCTATAGACCAAGCAAGCATAGGCTTTCCAAAAAAATGTTTTATATTTTTTTTTGGTATTCTCTTACTACCACCTCTTGCAGGAATTATAGCTACTCTCATTTATAAAGATACTTA
>Ga0209482_1002245_pt1 | contig 12182 bp, 22 predicted proteins | sample CoawatmetaG10DNA_FD_187512 | JGI IMG/M metagenome (GOLD analysis project Ga0209482, IMG submission 187512) | Marine microbial communities from the West Antarctic Peninsula - Coastal water metaG104-DNA (SPAdes) (version 2) | ecosystem: Environmental > Aquatic > Marine > Coastal ...
GGAGATCTATTGGCTTGATATTGAAGGCGATGCGGGCTGGAGTAATACTAAAGATCTAAATAAAGAAAAACTACCTGTATGTGTTTCTAAAGGTTATTTATTGAGTCAACAAAAAGGTATTACAAGAATATTTAGTGATTATATTATGACTAAAGACAACCCAACGTTTGAAAATATTGGTAGTACTACTATTATTCCAACATCAGTAATTCAGTCTATTAGGAAAATTAACTTAAACTAAAGGTAGTTTAGGTTTTATATCTTCTGGTTTATCTTCAGATTCTTCATTTGGTGCTGCTAACAACACTGCGTTATCTTCTTTAATAGTTTTGATTCTATTATCTAGTTCTTCTTCAGTCAGGTCATCTAGTTTACCTGTACGTACTATTTTTTGATCAAAGTAATAACCGCCTACTTGCCCTCTTGCTTTTTCCGCTACTGTTGCAGCAGAATATGATCTATCTTTTAATGCCTGATCTCTGATTCTACCTAGTTCAGTCAAATGTCCTCCATATGATACACCATATTTTTTATTACGTTCATCTCTTAGAATCCCAATATATTTTGTTACCATAGGATATAATTTTGGGTTCTGTAGTTCGGATGCTGTAATTCGAGCTCTATCCTTCTCATAACCAGCTTCTTCAGCTGCTTCATAAGCATATTTTCTACCTTCGAAAAATATTAATGCTTCTGCAAATTTTGTTTGCATAGGCGTTAATTTAGGTAAAGGCCCTCTTTTTTTCTTTTTTACTTCCATAGTTGACAATATAATTAGATTATCTTATAATGTCAATTAATGAAAGACGAAGATAAAACATACGAAAATGAAAGGAATCACGTGAATCAAACAATTAAAACAGTATTGAGTCCTATAACTCATGTTAGAAATTTAGTTAGTGCCGCAGTATTTAATAAAAAAATACCTAACGTTCTTAAAAATCCTATTGATATAAAAGGACCTAACGATCTTGCAGAAAAGATCGCAATGTTAACTAAACAAAAAGAATATATGCAATCTAAATGTAGAGAAGCAGGAACTGCTATTTTAGATCTTGAACATCAATTAAAAGAGTTGAAAAGAGATAACACATTGTTAGCAGATGATGTTGCTACCCTTACAAATAGATTAAGAGATGCAGGGTTATAATGTTTAAAGGAAGAGACCTGATGCCTTTGTTAGATAAGTTCTTAGGCCCCAAACAAAAAGCTAGTGTGACCCAAGATGCTAGAGTTCAAGTTAGGACTCCAGATGGAAGACATTTTGATATTGTTGGTGTGAATTTAGTTGAAAATAAAATTTTAGGTGCTAGAGAATCACATCGTTTAGTAATTGATACACATGAAGAAGTTGCCAAAATGGGCAAACCAAAACTCATCCTGTAAGATTTTGTTACGGCGGTTATTTAGTGAATCCTGAAACAAAATTATGGCATGAAGTTAAAAAACATTTACGACAAATTAGCTGGACTCGGATTGAAAACTCTAGCGTATTGGGTACTCCTGATCTATTGGGGTATAATAGTAATGGCGTCTTTTTCACTGTTGAGTTAAAAGTTACTCCAGTAACATCACGTAACAAAATTCGGTTCAGTGCACATCAATTATCGTTCCACGTGAAACATCCTAAGCGTAGTTTCATTTTGGTTTATAAGCAAAACCCCCTCTCTCAGGGGACTTACCATTTGTTTCCAGGTTCTGTAATCTTGCAGCTTGAGGCTTGTGGCCTGAAAACTCCTGCTTGTTGCTTGGGGCTTGAGGCCTGCCAGGAATTTTTAAATAACTTACAGTAGCTTGGGGCCTTGTAGCTTGTTGCCTGAATATAGGCGCTTGAGACCTGCGACTAGCTTGTGGCTTGGGGCTTTTATCATGCCTGAGGCGCCAGCCCGCGCCATTCATAAAAAACCACATTTATTCCTCTTCATCTTGTTTATTTAATGCTGATGCAATTTTCTTAGCTGTTTTTGCATCTTTTACCATTGCTATTATTTCAATCTTACCATTTTGGTGATCGAATTTAATAATACTACCTTCTGCAAAGTAATTATCCATTACGCTTCCCCTTTTTTAAGTTATTATAACGCGGGCTATTAAAATCCATGATGTCCGCAAGTTCCTCAAGGTCATCCCCGCTGTCGCTAAAATCGCCTAGCTCGTGGCCTAAGGCTGCAGCAGCTTTCGCGCCTGCTTTTGCTTCCTCAGTCCAGCCGCCTTGCAATTTGTTTTTTTCTCGGTTTGGGTTATCTTTTGACAAAGCCCATTTTGTAGCCTGTTTTTTATTCATTGCTTCCTTCCTGTTAGTGTTTACCGTAACTTATATTTTTAATATCTTTTGACCAGCAAGCCCGGCAATCCTGACACTTGCCGCCCTGATTAGGGGCCGGGCAGGTTGCGGCTCCATCAGTCACAACCGTTGAAGTATTAGACCAGCTACCAGCCGCCGGCTGGTCAATCATGGTCATTGATAATCTTATAATTAAATTATCAGGGCACCTGCTCAAATGGTCTTTAATCCATGCTTCACGCGTGGGCATCCAGTGATTAACTGTTGGGGTCAATTTACATACAGCAAAAATTTTGTTTAAGTGGTCCAGGTCCTGAACATCCCCGGCATCATGCCAACGAAACACCTTATGCTGGCTGACACGTTCCGAATTTATAACGGTTGCCATTGCTTCAACCCATAACGGGTTTTGAATTGATTCTAGTCTTTTATATTGTGCCTGGACAATTGCCGGAAATCTTTTATAATTGCCGGTAAAAGCATAACAGCCATAACACACTGTACCAGGTATTAATCGCAATTTAGAACCGGTTTTGCACTCAGCCGCTGGTATACCGTAAGCAAACCCCGGCATCTTCTCCGGCTTTGATAATGAAACAATTATTTTGTTAGCATCTTTAATTAGCATGGCTTAACCTCACTTAGTTTATTATATTGTTTCCCTTGACATATCCAACGGCCCACACTTATTTTTTTAATGGGTATCCATAGATTAAATTTATAATCTTTTATTGCATAAGTATTTGGCAATATCTCACGACGTTGAACCTTGCTGAACCGTCTAAATGTCCAAAAATTGTTTTGTGTTTTATACATGTTTCCTCGCTTTCATATAAATATATATAGGATAATCCTATAGATGTCAAGGGGGCGGGGTGTTCTTACATCCACCAGTCCGCCCACCCATCCGGGCGGGGATATGCTATTCAGCACCCGCCCAAATTCTTAAATTTTGTTAGGCCGTTAATCCTACGGACACTAAAAAAGCCATAAACAAACCAGCAAAAGAAATAGATATATATCTAGTAATTTTCGCGTCATGCTCCACAGTTGCGAGCTTGCTTCTAACGGCTACAAGTTCATCGATTTGTTTTGAGATCATTTTATTTTGAATCTTATTATGATCTATTAGTTTATCTATTGTTAATCCATAATCAGCTGGCATTGTTATCCCTCCATTTTTGATCTTGTCTTATTCTATTGTTTTGGTAGTCAATCGCTTCATTGGTCCCTTTAATACCAAGGTAAGCCATCAGGCCGCAGGCGCCTATTCCGAGCGCATATAGTATAGTTGCTGTTATCATATTCCTCCCATCATTTTTGTGAATAGATCCTCAGCACTGTCAGCTATTTTTTGGCCGTTGTGCTTAACTCCATCCACAAATTTAAAGTTAACGTAGTTCCTATAAAATGTATTTTTGAAGTAGTCGCAACCATCCTTAGAATACATATACATGAATTCTCGAGGCTGGAAGCTGGCATCTTTTTTCGCGTTCTCAAATGCCGCTTTACTATCTCGTTGATACATCCCATTGATTGTTTTAGTTTGTGTCATATTTATATCCCTAATTTCGAAAGTCCGCAGGGTCAATATCTTTTAAAAATTGAGCTTTATGGCCCTCAAGTTTTTTCTGTGCATTTTCAATTAAATCTAAACTTTTTTGAGCCTCTATTATTTGAGAACTTAAAACAAGTTTATAAGATAGTAACTCAGTTTTTGAGGCTTCCTTTATATATTTATTTATTAGCATTTGTTTCCTTGGTTATTGTTTAACATATATCAAAGTTATATAGGATTATCTTATATTAGCAATATATTTATTTCACTTAAATGCAAATAAACTTCTTGACATATCTTATATTATCCTATATACTTGGACGGTGGCTGGGGATGGCGGTATATATATGCAAGTATCAAGGTGCGACACTAATGCACTTGACATATGTAGGATTATCTTATATACTATAGGGTATGGAGGGCGGGTATATATACAGGCATCATGCAACCTCAGGACGTATGCAGTATCTGCGTACACTACATATAGTGTGTCAAGATAAATCTTCATCTAGTTAGAATGATTCTAATGTGGCAATATAATTCTATACACGTACAGGTTGTATTGTCGTTTCAAATGGCGCGATCGAACAACGTGCGAGGATCAACCGTAAGTTGTATGCAGTATCTGCGTACACTCTATATAGTGGCTGTAAAATTACCACACACATGTGACATATATACAACGCGCTGTGCACACAATCACAGGTTGTATTTTTTGTATTCTTTTGTATTTTTTTTTTTTTAATTTCCGCTGCGCTCGCGTGCACAAATTTAATAGAGGTACCAGACCTTATCCGAAAAAAGCTATGCAGAATAAAAAGCATTACACCCTATAGCAAAAGGGGTCCCACTGCTTTCGGATTTATACATTGATTTAGACGTACGTACCCTGTAGAAACGTTTTCACCACCATAAAGTTAATTTATGCATAATATAAAAAATATTTTAAAAAATTTAAACATTGAGAACCTCGATCCTGAGACTCGAAAAGAATTAAAAAAACTTGTTGTTAAGAAAGATGAGAAACAAAAACATAGAAAAATTCAAGATGATTTTATGTCTTTTGTCAAACATATGTGGCCCGACTTTATAGAAGGGGAGCATCATAAAGTTATTGCCGAAAAATTTAATAATTTAAAATCTGGTAAGTCTAAAAGGCTTATTGTTAATATGCCACCCAGACATACAAAATCTGAATTTGCATCATTCCTACTCCCTGCATGGATGATTGGTAACAGACCAAAATTAAAAATAATTCAAGCAACTCACACAGCCGAACTTGCTGTACGTTTTGGTCGTAAGGCAAAACACTTAATGGACAGTGAAGAATACAAAGAAGTATTTCCAACTAGACTCCAGGAAGATAGTAAAGCAGCTGGACGTTGGCAGACAGCACAAGGTGGAGAGTATTTTGCAGTTGGTGTTGAAGGTGCGGTTACAGGCCGTGGTGCAGATTTATTAATTATTGATGACCCACACTCAGAGCAAGACGCAATGAATGCAAAATCTTTAGAGCGTGCTTATGAATGGTATACATCAGGACCTAGACAAAGACTTCAACCCGGAGGAGTAATTGTACTCGTTATGACTAGATGGAATACAAAAGATCTAACAGGTAGACTACAAGCAGCACAAGCTGCAGACCCCAAAGCAGACCAATGGGAAGTTGTAGAATTTCCAGCAATCCTTCCAAGCAATAAACCCGTGTGGCCAGAGTATTGGGAACTAGAACAATTATTAAATGTAAAAGCATCGGTTGCACTTCCAAAATGGAATGCACAGTATATGCAGAATCCTACTTCTGAGGAAGGGGCTTTATTAAAAAGAGAGTGGTGGAAAAAGTGGCCAGAAGATAGAGGCATTCCTTCCTGTGATCATGTCATACAATCTTACGATACTGCATTTTTAAAAAAAGAAACTGCCGATTACTCAGCCATTACTACCTGGGGTATTTTTAGGGAGTCTGAAGACAGTCCGCAGCAAATGATTTTATTAGATGCTGTTAAAGATCGTTTTGAATTTCCAGAGCTTAGACGGGAGGCATTAAAATTATATAAATATTGGGATCCTGAAACAGTGTTAATAGAAGCAAAAGCATCTGGGTTACCTTTAACCTATGAGCTTAGGGCTATGGGAATACCTGTAATTAACTTTACACCATCGAGAGGTAATGATAAACACTCTAGAGTAAACTCTGTTGCACCTATTTTTGAAAGTGGACAAGTCTGGGCACCAACACATTTACAGTTTGCTCAAGAAGTCATAGAGGAATGCGCTGCTTTTCCTTATGGAGATCATGATGATTTAGTGGATAGTACAACACAAGCAGTAATGAGATTTAGACAAGGTGGGTTTCTTAACCACCCTGAAGATTATAAGGATGAAGTTATGCCAATAGTTAACAAATCGTATTATTAATGAAAATTATAATAGAAATCTATAAAATTTTAGCAAGACTAGGTATTAAACCAAAAGATATTATTGGTATTGGTGGCAATATTCAAAAAATGGGTAAAAGTTTGTACAACAATCCTATTTCTCAAGAAGCTTTATTGTGGATTGCAAAAAATCGTAAACTTCCTGCAAAATTTATTGAAGAAATTAAACTTACCGCTAGGACTTTAAAAAATTCTAAACCAAAAGAACAAGAAAAATTTTTACAAAACTTAAAAGAGATAGAAAAATCAAAAAACCCTGCACCTATAAAGTCTGCACAAATTATTAAAATTACAAAAGACTCCAAGTCGCCTGTTCCTAGCGTCAAGAAACCAGAATCTGTTAGTCCGTTGGTAGATAAAATACTTCAGAACATAGAAGTTGCTAAAACAATAGCGGATGCTAAAAAAGCAAAAAATATGGCTATTGCCAAAGGAGAAATTGAACCAAAAATTACAGACAAAGCTGCTTTAGACACTGAGTCTGTTTTAAAAATGAATTATAATGAAAATAATGAGTTTGCTAACGCCAAAGGGGTAGCACGTTACATTATAATGAACTCAGATTACTTATCAGAGAAACAAGCAATAGATTTAAAAGCTGGTAAGGACCCTATAATGGTTTTTGAAGAAATTTATGGAACTAAAGCTACTAAAAATATTCCAAACGAGAATAGTACTAAAGTTGCTACCGCTTATGCAAATTACTTAAACGATATTAAAGATAATAGAGGCCGAGGATCAGAAGATCCTGAGTTTGATAGAGAAACAGTTGATATTAACTTTAGCGATGAAGATGTTCCATTGGCTCGAGGCGGCATTGCTAATTATTTTAAAAAAAGATAATGAAAAACCCGACATTAGTTAAAAACATGAAACATGTTAAATGGAAAGAGATCCCTCCATTAAGGGGACCAGAGCCTAGAGGCTTGATTAATGAACCAAAACAAGATAAACCAGAAAGATTGGAGAAAACAACATATGGCAGACGTAGATAAATCCTTACCGAACGTAAGGCAAAATATAACTGTACCTTCAGAAGCGGAGCAGACAGAAGTTGTTGCAGAAATGCAAGAATCAATGCCGTCTTCACAAAATACTGAAGTTACCGAAAATCCTGATGGATCAGTTGACATTGATTTTGATCCTGGCGCCATGTCTCCAGAATCTAGCGACAATCACTACGCTAACTTAGCCGATATTTTACCAGATTCTATTTTACAACCATTAGGTTCAGAACTTTTTGGTAACTATACAGATTATAGAGAATCAAGAAGAGAATGGGAAAGATCTTATTCTAAAGGGTTAGATCTTTTAGGTTTTCAGTTTGAACAACGTACACAACCATTCCAAGGAGCAAGTGGTGCAACGCATCCAGTGCTTGCAGAAGCCGTTACACAATTTCAAGCGCAAGCTTACAAAGAGTTATTACCAGCCGATGGCCCAATCAGAACTCAAATTTTAGGAGCCTCAACTCCGGAAAAAGAAGCTCAATCACAACGGGTTAGTGATTTTATGAATTATGAAATCATGAACGTTATGAAAGAGTACGAGCCTGAGTTTGATCAAATGTTATTTTATCTGCCATTAGCTGGTTCGACGTTTAAAAAAGTTTATTATGATGACTTGTTAGGAAGAGCAGTTTCTAAATTTGTTCCTGCCGATGATTTAGTAGTGCCTTACACAGCAACTTCATTAGAAGATGCTGAAGCAATTTGTCATACAATAAAAATTTCAGAAAATGATTTACGTAAACAACAAGTAACAGGGTTTTATAGAGACGTAGAAATTTTTGCACCTTATGCAGAAGAAACTGAAGTTAAGAAAAAAGAACGAGAACTAGAAGGTACTCAGATGAACGGTCAACAAAAAAACAATAAGATGTATTCGTTGATTGAAATTCATACTGATTTAGATCTTGAAGGCTTTGAAGATAGAGCACCTGATGGAATGCCTACAGGAATTAAAGTTCCTTACATCATAACAGTAGATAGTGGTTCTAGAAAAGTATTATCAATTAGAAGAAACTATAAAGTTGATGATCCGAAAAAAAGAAAAATTGATTATTTTGTTCATTTTAAATTTTTACCGGGTTTAGGTTTTTATGGTTTTGGATTAATTCATATGATTGGTGGTTTAACAAGAGCAGCGACGTCTGCCTTACGTCAATTAATAGATGCAGGTACATTATCAAATTTACCAGCAGGATTTAAGATGAGAGGAATTCGTGTAAACAACGATGCTCAATCATTGCAACCAGGTGAGTTTCGAGATGTTGATGCACCCGGTGGAAATCTAAGAGATGCTTTTATGACTTTGCCTTACAAGGAACCTTCGCAAACTTTATTACAGCTGATGGGTATTTGTGTTCAGGCAGGACAGAGATTCGCATCAATTGCTGACATGCAAGTTGGTGATGGGAACCAGCAGGCGGCTGTTGGTACAACTGTAGCTCTTTTAGAACGTGGTTCAAGGGTCATGTCAGCGATCCACAAAAGATTGTATGCTTCTATGAAAAATGAATTTAATTTATTGTCGGATGTTTTTTCAACTTACCTTCCTGCGGTTTATCCATATGAAGTAGTAGGCGCTGATAAACAAATTAAACAAGCTGATTTTGATGACAGAGTAGATATCTTACCCGTAGCTGATCCAAATATATTTTCATCAACTCAAAGAGTATCTATTGCTCAAACAGAATTACAATTAGCTCAATCTAATCCAGAGATGCATAATTTATATGCAGCTTACAAAGATATGTATCAAGCGATTGGTGTTAAAAATATTGATCAAATTTTACCACCACCAGAAGAGCCGGCCCCTAAAAACCCAGCACTAGAACATATTGATGCGTTAGCAGGTGCTCCTTTTGAAGCTTTTACAGGACAAGATCATCAAGCTCACATTGCATCACACCTTTCTTTTATGTCTACAACTATGGCACAGAATAATCCTGTCATTATGGGTTCATTAGAAAAAAATATTTTTGAGCATATTTCATTAATGGCTGATGAACAGGTACAAATGGAAATGCAGGAAAAAATAATGCAAGTAGGACAATTACAACAAATGATGCAAAATCCTGAAGCACAACAAAATCCAGAATTTAAACAAGAGATGGATAGATTGGTTATGGAAATTGAATCTAGAAAAGCTGTTTTAATTTCTGAAATGACTGAAGAGTTTGTTAAAGAACAAAATAAAATAATGGGCGATCTTGGTAACGATCCAATTGCTAAATTAAGAGCGAGAGAACTCGATATTAAGTCTCAAGATAATATGAGAAAACAAAAAGAAGACGATGCAAGGTTGAGCTTAGATAAAATGAAAGCTATGATGAACCAAAGCTATCAACAAGAAAAAATGGACCAAACAGAAGATTTAGCAGAACTTAGAGCTGAAACTTCATTAACTAAACAAAAAATGTCTAATCAAGCAAAAGCAAAAGCCGATGCAACAAAAAGATTTGACGTAAGTACATTAAAAGGACCAAGGAGATAATTATGGCAAGACAAGGACTCTACGCAAACATCAACGCGAAAAAAAAAGCCGGTACTTCAAAACCAAAAAGTAAAAGTACTATTACACCTAAAGCTTATGCTAATATGAAAGCAGGGTTTCCAAACAGTAAAAAAAACAAGGCTAAGGCGTAATGGCTACGGCAGCATGGACTAGAAAAGAAGGTAAAAACCCTTCTGGTGGATTAAATGCTAAAGGCCGTGCTTCTTACAACAAATCTACTGGCGGAAATTTAAAAGCCCCTCAACCAGAAGGAGGATCAAGAAAAAAATCTTTCTGTGCTAGAATGGGTGGTATGAAAAAAAAATTAACATCATCAAAAACAGCTAATGATCCTGATTCAAGAATTAATAAGTCATTAAGAAAGTGGAAGTGTTGATGCCATTTAAATCTGAAAGTGGAGTTGCTTCTATGTTTAGAAAAAAACAAGCCAATGGAACAAATCCAATCTATGGTGCAAGTGAACAAGGAATTTTAGGAACAGAACAAGCAAACATGGATTTTGCATTTGAAGGTGAGAGACTAGGATTTGCAGGTGGTGGAAGGGATGCTGGCGCAGGATCAAATTTTGGTAGTGAGAATTTTGGTGGTAGTAATACTACTTCTAATGATACTTCTAATGATACCTCTAATGATACCTCTGATACTACTAATGATAATAGTAGTGGCAATGATAATAATTATAATTATCGAGGTCCGCGTGATCTAGGTGTCACAACTAGGACAGTTGATAGAGTTACAGCACCGGAAGCTAAGGAATATATTGGTGGTAAAGAATATGATGTAACCCCTGAGACAAGAGATGAAAGAGATAACGCAAGAGTTGAAGCTAAAGCTGTAGCAGAAAGAACAGCAGTTAAAAAACAAATATTAGAAACAAAAATACCAACGTCACCAAATAAAAAATTTAAAGTTACAGACCCTATTACAGGAAAAAAATTAACCAGTAATAAAAAACTAGGTGGCTTAACTGCAGGAGAAGTATTTGGATGGGGTTTAACTTTAGTTAGTGCCGGAATAGTTCCAGCTCCAGCTGCAGTAAAAACAATAGCATCCGGATATGGTACAATAAAAAATGTAAAACTCGCTATGAACGTATACGACACTTTTACGTCTAAAATTCCAAGTGGAAAAGACGGAGATAAAACGAAACCACCTACTACACTAAAAGGAGCTTTTACACAAATAGCTAAAAGTACAGCAAAGAACCAAATTGCCGAAGAACTTGGAATGAGTGTTAAACAAGTTGATGAAATAACAAAAATTGGAATAAACGCTTGGAATTCAGATATTGCCGACAGTATTAAAGTTAAATTTACTGAAACATTTAAAACAGCTCCAAAACAAAAAGAAGTTAATATTAATGACGAGGTAGCTTTAACAACTGGTCCAAAGAAAAAAACTACTACAACATTTATTAAAAACGATGATAATGATAGACCTGATGAAGTCATTATACCAGTAGTCCCTGAGTTTTTAGAAGAAAAAAGTACTGTATTATCACAAGAGCCAAACTCAAGGTTTGCTAGTTCTTTATCAGATATGGCTACATTGGATTTTATTAGAAGTAGACAAAACAGACGTAAGTCTTTTTTTAATGCAAATAGTGGTGGACTTGCAGGATTATTTAAAGTAAAAAAACAATAGGAGAAAATATTATGAGAAATGACTTTGGAAATAGACCTTACATTGAAAGATACCCTAACTCTAGTAAAGCTAGCGGATCTAAAAAACAAGGCGCGAACGATAGACTTGACGAATCTTTAGGAGAGAGAGACGGAAAAGAATCAACTAAATCTCAGTCTTTTAAAGATAGAAGAGACGAATCTAGAGGAGAAGAATAATGAATTCATCAAGAATGAATAAACTGGAAGAACTTGGAAGAGTTGATTCAGAAAAAGCTTTTACTAAAAAAGGTAAAAAAAATTTAAAAGACGAAAAAAAAAGAATTGTTAAAAGTCTAAAAGGTGGCGGAATGTCATCAAGAGGACTTGGCAAAGCTTTTAGAGGTGGAGGATTAGTATAATGAAAAATTGGCAAATCGGATCTGGTTTTGTTAAAGAACCAAAAGTTACTGTAGGACCTGGAGTTACAAAAGATGGTTGTGCTACAGGTGGAGTAGTAATTGAAACTACAGACCCAACAGAATCTCAAACAGTAACTGTTAGAGGTACTAAAAGAATGAGACCTGACAAAAAACCAGTTAAAGCAACTTGGTATTAATCTATGTGGTTATCGGCAATTAAATTAGCCGTTTCTGCGGGATCAAAAATATACGCTAACAAACAGAAAACAAAAATGGCTATGTCTGATGCGCAGCTTATGCATGCATCTCGTATGGCAAGTGGTGAGGAAGCTTACCAAGGAAAATTATTAGAATCAAGAT
>Ga0209482_1002247_pt1 | contig 12177 bp, 11 predicted proteins | sample CoawatmetaG10DNA_FD_187512 | JGI IMG/M metagenome (GOLD analysis project Ga0209482, IMG submission 187512) | Marine microbial communities from the West Antarctic Peninsula - Coastal water metaG104-DNA (SPAdes) (version 2) | ecosystem: Environmental > Aquatic > Marine > Coastal ...
ACGCCTATCTGAAAGACGTCCTCACGCGACTGCCGACCCACAAGGCGGCCGACATCGCCGAACTGCTCCCGCATCGCTGGACGCCCAGCGCCACCTAGCTGGCAAGACGGGTTCACCGGGTGCTTACAGACGATGCCCGCAGCACGATGCTGCAAGCCGTAGCCGGCTCACCGCAGCATGCACGCGAGCACGCTGCAGCCGACTACGCGGAGCACTCAATTGCCTTTCTGGAACACCAGATGTGCGGGCGAGGACCCAACGGTCGAGTTGGTCCGTTGGCGCGTATTCGAGACCGAAACAGGCGAGCGACATCTCGTTGGCCTGCGCCCTTACCACGGCAGCGGCCGCGTCAGTTCAGCCGTCGTGAATTTTGACCTCGGCTCTCGCATCGCCCTCACCACGTCCGGCAGAAGATACGTACTTCTAGGCCCCCCTGGCTTCGATTCCGACGCCGACTATACGTGGGTTCTGTGGTCAATCATCAACAGCGTTACAAGTTGGCGAGACATCACGGCGGAGTGGCTAGCGGAAGCGCAGACAAACCAGCCAGCCCCGCCTGCACCTAGCGAACACTAGGCCCGATTCGACAATGCTAAACCTACGCGACTATCTCGAAATGCCACTGGAAATTCCGTCAGGCAAGCCTGCGGATTTAGCTGCGCTGAGGCGAGTACTAGACGAGCACCCGTTCCTGCTCGTGGACAGCGAGGGCGCGGCGTTCGCTGTCATGCTGCCAATGGATGTATTTCAGCGCCTGTGTCACACACCAGCGCGTGTTACCGTACATTAGCGCTGTTGGCACTACAAGCGCTGCGAGGAGCTCCCTGCTAAGCGAGCGCCTCGCAGCCCAATCTATAGGCGCTTAATCTCGGACTGCACCTCAGTTGTCGCCGCAGGAAGATTTTCTCGCACGAGCAGTTCGTTGACTGAGACAACCGACATCCCCAATTCATCCGCCACTCGATTTGCAGTTGCTTCTTCGTCAACGGTATCTTCCGTGAGCGGTGCCGATATGAAAATGGCTAGCGCTCGCCCATTCGCCGCTCTGCAAAGGATTGGGATTGACACTTCGTCACCACTCGCGAGTGTTACCTTAACGTCACGCTCAAATTGAATGCCGTCCGAGTACTGACGCTGCAGGTCCGTCATGAGTAGGTGAGCTGAAGCCGCTACCCGCTCAGCATTGAACTCGGGAATTTTTCCTGACAACAGATATTCGACAAGCTCGGAGCCGACGTGTCTGTCCAGAAGATGATGTTCTATCTTGTTCTTGAAACTGCGCAGACAGCGATAGCAAGAGGAATCACACTGTTCAGGACACCCCTTCAGAAGCTCCGAGGCACGTTTAAACAAAGCAACACCAAGCCGAGCTGCCTGGGTAGAAAAGCCGGCACCACCGGGAAGCGTGTCATAAAGGAAGATTTCAGCTTGCAGACCATCTCGACCTGCGGAGTCCTTCGTCAACGCAGGGCGATACTCGGCCATAATTTCGCCTGGCTCGATATCAAGAAGCTGGCACGCTGCCTTTGCAAGCGCCTCGCTCACCGTCCTCAATGCCACCGAGGTTGGGTATGTGCCGGGTCGCAGAATCAAAGGATATTCCACTCGCAGCGAGAACAACGCTACATCTGAAATGAAGTCGGTGCCAAGCACAAGGTGCTTGCGAGCATTGTCGCCTGGGCACGTTGAGTCGTCATCCGGATACGGTTTGGCATGCGGCATGAACAACTTCGGCTCTGGCGTAACGTCGGCCTCAATACTGCCGCATGCAACACAATGTGTGTAACCCAGCTTTTTGGGACCAGTATTCGAAACTAGAAGATGCTGACGGGAGGTCATGACGCGCAGTCGAGGACTGATGTGGTCCCAACCTGCAGTTTCTGCAGGTGTCACCATCGTCAGCTTGGCCCGTGTTGCGTAGCTCGTCTGTGGCATGTCGTCTGGCGACGTTACCTCCTGCTCGAAGACCGGATGAGCGAACCCCGGCGGTCGAAGCCATTGCCGCGCAGGGCCAAAGGTATCGGAACCACCGCATGCCGGACAGTCATATACGGCATTTAGCTCTACACCGACACCAAACGGCTTTGTGTCCGCGAAGCCGCATCGTTCACACTCACGATATAGCCGGCGTTTCTTGAATGCCTCGAAACGCTCAGAGCGTATGGGTGAGTAGATGGCCCCAGAGGTGTAGCACTTGCCTGAAATCCAAACCTGCTTATCCGAGCATATCTCTTGCAAGCGTACCATCGTGACCGGATTCGCGAATTTGATGTCGACAGTCCGTCGAACCTCTTCTCGGTACTGGGAACTGTCGCCGCCTTCCGTTCCAGCGGTGGACGACTCAATCGAGGAGACTTTCACGCTTGGCTGCAAGAAAACGAACCGGTTTTGCGAGCACGCGTGGAGCAATGGCTTCCAACCGAGCTTCCTCCTTCAGATTCGCAACAGCTCCTTGATGAGATGGTTGAAGACTGTCTCGACGCCGTAGACAGTGCAATTAACATCGACAGTGACACAGTCAAGGCATCGGAGGAGGCTCGCGCGTCGGACGATGAAGAAGAATCGGATGCAGCCCCTGAGACGGAGGATGAGTCGCCTGCGCAAATCGATGCCACGGACAAGCTACTAGACCGACTGCTTTATTGCGGCGTATTGCCGCGATATGCGTTTCCTACAGATGTGGCAACCTTTTCGGTTTTCGATAGGGAGAAATCAACTGGCTTCAAGCACGTCATGAAGTTTGCGCCGTCGCAGAGTCTACCTGTTGCGTTGACTCAGTATGCGCCGGGTACCCGGTCCCGGTAATAGCCTTTACGCGCCTTAAAGACGATGTCACTGTCTGGCTGTAGATCTATGATGTCCTTGCTTCCACAGTCGAGGCAGTGCTTGAGTGTAGACACAGGTCGATGAACAGACTTGCAAGCGTTGCATCGCACCCAGTCTCCATTTAGCCTAAGGGTTAGACTCTTGCCTTCTAAGCGCCTTACTCCTCCACTTTGGTCGGAAGTGAACTCGGTTAGCAATGAAGGTACCCACTTGGTGTCGAAGAGCTTTCGCGAGTTTGCGTCGACTAAGACCCTATCCATTGCCTTGAACTTCGACTTTTGCCCTTGAATACTGGTCCCGCTCGAACGGCCGCGATTCCACCACGCATCCGGCATCGAATTCAGCCAGAACCCTCGTCGATGCCAACAACGGAGCCAGGCCTCAACCAACATTACCTTGTCTTCTGCACACTCGGCCACGCCAGGAATCGAAGGTAGTGCGCCGACAATCGCTCGTTTATCTTCACGGACGGCGATTGAAGCCAAGGCGAGCGCCTCTAGCCCCAGGTGCCTATCCGTAACGGTCTTATAGATATCGTCAAGTAGTGCGGCCGGTGGCCGTTCGCCTTTTAGGTCGAACAACAATGACTGCATTGCTGCCGCGTCATGCAGGACGTTTTGGTCGCGGATGGCAGCATCTACGGTGAACCTTGCTGCCATAGACTCCCCCGATGACATTTCGGGTCTGAGTCTCACATCCATGACGTTAGCAGCCAGAAGTACCGATAGATACAGGTCGTCGAGACTGAGTTTCGGTCTAATGGGTGCAAAAGACCGAAGTTTTTCAAACCCCCACATCACTAACGGCCGCAGAGAGTCGCGAGTCGAATACATCTGCAGGTTCGGCGCAAGTCTCGCGGCCACCTGGCGAGAATCCGAAAAGACAAGCACTTTCCGACCTCTTAGCGGAGCAAAGGCGGTTGCTGGCTTCGAGTTGGGAGGTTGAATCTGGATCTGCTTTGCAACAAGTGACTGAAACGGCTGGTCGCCTTTGGTTTGATGGTCCTGGACACTTGTGCGAGCGAATGCTGCAGTCGTGCCACATACACCGCAAGGAATGAATAGCCCTCGGGCTTCGAGCCGGTCGTCCCGTTCACCGTCATCGTTCGCCACGCCTTGCAAGCGGTCCTTTCTTATGAACACTTGTCGGACGCGGTCAGACAGAACCGGAGCGTTCACGCGGCCGGTATCCATGTCGTATGAGACAGGCTCTACCTTGTCGAGTTGTCGAGGTTCTTCAAGCAGGAGGTCCAGCGGATTCATGGCGGACACGTCGCCGCTCTCCATCCGTAGCTGTTTCCCTGGCTCGTTCCATAGTGCCTGCGGCTCCTCCACGTTATCCGCGTAGGCTCGGCCGTATGCGGCTCCGCAATTGCGGCATGTGAACAGCTCCAGCACTTGTGACCCACATCCACAACGCTGTCGCGGTTGACTGTAGAGGCGTCCGCAAACCTGACTCCGGTGACTCGGGTCGACTATCTCGCTGCAGTCAGGATTAGTGCATGCCCACAGCCCCGGTAGTCGCGTGGACTTTCCTTCTTCGGTAGCTTTAGCCACACATCGATTGACTGCTCTCGAAAACCGGCATCGAGCAGCATGGTGCGAGTGTCCTCGCCCGGCTCCGCTTCAAGCAATCGATTAGCTCCCACTTGCCGAAGACGCGTCCGCAACGCCGACGGTAGAGGCGTAGGGTCCTCTGTGCCCATACCAAAGATATGAAATACACCTTCCGCACGAGAGACGAACGAGGGGGGAGCAGCGAACACCCAAGTACCCGGAGTCATATCGTCCGCCACCGCAACTTGCGATAGCTCCAACAAGTCGCCTGCGACATACGTGGCCTCGATGGCGCGGTCTATAGTCGCCAAGAGTGCCGCCTCATCGGATACCAACACGCTCGTGCATTCCAACAGCACAGTACGAAGCGTGGACGCCGAACACGGGCAATGAAATCCCGCAACCCTTCGGAGACAAGCGGCGAGAAACTCTTCGTCTACATGCGTTGTTTCCTCCTGAGAAGAAGGCAGCCCCGCGTTGGCTCTTGCTACCCGAACAACATCATTCTTTCCCAGTTGAACAATCATGATGTCCACCGCTCGATGTTCGCCCTGCCATTGTCCCCCGACAGAATCACAAGCAACCGCGATGCTCGTACCATTTCCGGCATCGCCTTTACTGCGCCCAATCTATCGGTCAGGTCTGGACCGAACGACCGAACGATGTCAGCCGGTTGCGCAGCCAAGTGCAAGGCGGTTGCGGTTATTTCCGCGTCAGAGCAAACCTGAAATCGCTCGGCACACTTGTGGAAACGCTGGCTGGTTTCCGAGAACGAATCAGTCATGATTTCGCGCCAACCATTGGACAGCGCAATCCCGAAGGAAAGTTTCTTGTGAACAGCCTCTTCCTCCAAGGACTTGCGGAGTTCCGCAGTCAGCCCTAAGTTTTGTACTTGTCTCTCAAGCGCGGCCCAACGCCGACCGCATAAACGCTCAAAGAGATGGTTCCGTAAATCGGATACGACTATGTCTCTTCGTTGATTTGCGAGAGGACCAAAGGCCCTTGCCCCATACCAATCCCTGAGGTTATTGAGAAGCCGCTCCAACGCACTTGGCTCCGCCAGGTCGGTACTGAAGCTAGGGTGAATAGCGAGTCCGTCAAGTCCTGCCTTCCTCCATACGCTCGCTACTATGCCGGCCCGCAGTTCTCCACACGAGGCGACATACAAACCACCATTACCCTCGGGGTGTAACCCGCTTTCGGTTTGGCCAGCCGTAATGTTGGTTGGCGAGTTGGCTCGTTCAAAGGGATAGAAAGTGATTTCTGTTGGGAGCTCATTGTCGCCGTCATTGACCAGTCTGAGCTCAAGCATCTTTCCTTTCTTGATACACCACCGCAATGGGAGCGCCGCGTGCTTTAGTCCCTGACGAAACACCCCCAAGTCGCCGCCATCAAATACCAGCCGGCTTTGGCTAGCCGTCGAGTAGTGGATCGGGTCCTCTATGCCCTTAAGATGTCCTTGCAAACGAGCATCAAAATCAGTGCGTTTCGCGGGCAAGCAGACCGTCCCAATCGGTTCGCTGGACAACACCGAACCCGACGAATCCATCAGTTCAAGACTGCAATTGACTTCACGCCCTCGAGGCCCCGCAATCGATACTGACAGGCGGCCTGCCAAAAGGGCGTCGAGCGTTGGCTCAACCTGGTCGCAAGAAACTATGAATCCACGGTGAGAGATATCACCCGGCACCCACTCCTGCGGCGCCCGGATAAGAATGCTAAGAGCGGCGTTGCTGGTTAAAACTTGTTGGCCGCCGTCGGAATACTGCGCACTGTATCTTGCGGTGACGCTGAGGATATGGCTACCAATCGACAGGTCTTGGAGGCCAAAGAATATTGGTTGTTTAGCAGCGATGGGACCCACGGTTACAGGAGGCTGACCGGCAAGCGTCATCGTAAGAGACTGACAGTCCGCGTCATGACACAGTGCAAGCGTCGGCGTCTCGCCACGTAGCCACACGGCGTTGCCGTCTGCCGACCAGCGCCTCGGCGGTGTACCTACAGGCCAGATTCGGAGATGCCTTTCTACTTTGAGGTGACGCGTCGACAGAAATCGGAGCGCGTCAGCGGGCGTTTCGGATGTGACCTTGACTGCAAGTGCCGAAATCCCATCGCACTCAACATGTATGGAAGGGAAGGGAGATTCGGCGCTGTCAGTAGCGTGGTAGAGGAGAATGTACTGGGTGTCAGAATGAATCGTGCGACTAGGAGCCTCCGCAGCGCTTCCATCTGGCCGAACTCGGAATAGCCAACATTGAGCAGCCTCAATTCGACACTCGGAGCGCAGCAAATACTCCAAAGCTTTGTCCGTGTGTTCAAGTTGCACCAGAGACGTATTGAGCGATGGCCACTTAGCAAGCTTCTTCTTGTGCGGGCCGTAAAGCAGCCAGCCTGGCGCACTCCATCCTGCCGTGGTTCCCTGCACCTTAGCTCTACTTGAGCGCAGTAGTGTCGCGAAGCGCGGATTCATTCCGGCAATCGCTCTGAACGAGGGAATCTCTACAACTGGTGTCCACCTGTCATCTTCCTCCCTAAGAAGGAGAAGCTGCGGTGTAACGCTCTTGAGAGCGACCTTCTCCTCGTTTGCCGGACTGGCCTCTACCGTGGCCCTCGGCGCCGTCGGCACGCGAGCCGGCGACGCTAGCTTTATCTTCGCCGACTGTACCGTGGACCTCGCCGCTCGCAACCAGGCCTTCGCATGACTGTGGCGCTCGAGATCTATCAAGATTCTCTGAATCGTCTCCGGCTGTAACCAATAATTTGTCGACTGCCCCGCAGCGCCAAGCAATCCCAGAACAATTCGACCGGCCAACACGGGCTGCTCTAGGAAATTTCGCAGTCTCGCCGAGGCCTCGTAGGCCGATGCGGCAACTAGTTTTCCGACCTCTTCCGGCTGAGCATCAATGAACTCAGCTATCAAATATCGTTCATCGTAAATCAGCCTGGCCAACTGGACCTGCAGGTCCTTAGGAAGGATTGCGTGTGTTATGGGCCATGAGATTATTGAGAACTGGGTTGCCCAAGGCCCTGTTGGAATTGCGCCACGGAACGATTTGCGGAACTTGTGAAACCACTGCCTCAACATTCCTCGCCGGTCGATTCGCCAGTTCCATTGAGGCGTACGTTGCTCAAAGGAAGGCCAATATTCTTCACCATCGTAGTCATAGCCAAGCTCAGTCGCGTAGACCACCCAGAGCAACCAATGAGATGACAAACGACCGTCGACTGTTAGGCTACGCTTTAGGCCTATAGCGACCTTTGAGAGCGTTTCGGCATCAAGCCCATGCTCGAGCGCATACACAGGCAGCCCCTCAGCCGCTCGCGCATCAGAGAGAGCTTTGAAGTGAATTTCAAGTGAGTGCTGGTAACTATCAAGGAGTTCGTCGACCACGGCCCGTCACTAACGTCGTGCCCTTATTCTAGTTATCACAGGTTGCACATCGTCTCGGCGAGTCGCCCCGTGGATAAGGTCAGGCAAATTATCGCGCTGCCATTGCCTAAATTCGGGCATACGTTCGGCCCGTCCGACCATCCAACGCTCGACAGCCGCTTGCCCGACCTCCTCAGCCGTCAGAAGTGTCGCCAAATTCGGACGCTTTTCCCTTCCTGCGAGTATCCGCAAGCTATTTTTTGCAGTTTCACACAAGAAGACCTCTCGTTGTATCCCGTGCTTCAACATGTCTTGCTTAAAGCCCAATGCATCGAGTGCCGCTCTAATCGTGCGCAACCTCCAATTTGGCCCTTCTCCAAATGCGTGAAAGTCTGCGTAATTGTGCTGCATGCCTCGCAGATAGTCGCGCATTTCAGAAAACAAATCATCTGGGATATGAAAGTGCCCCCAACCACCCGTGTAGCCTATCGAGCGAAAGTATTCTGTACCGTTGAGCTTCAGCCGATTGTAAATTGAGGAGCGCCCCATTGACGAAGAAGTAGTAATAGCCAATAGACGAGCCTTCTTGTCCTTTCCCGATATGATACCTGTCGTACCACCATAGGCACTTGCAAAATCGTTATACACGTCGCGCGTTCGCAGCAGCGACGCCACAAGCTTTCCGCCAAGCAACGCGTTGTATGGGGGAACCGCCCCTAATACATATGCATCCATGACGCATACGAGCCTTTCCGCTCTATCCGCTACCGACCACCCGATTAGATTATCGCGGACGGCCAGGTTGTATACAGGGTCACCAATTGCCACAATACCAATTAGCTTCCCATGAAATTCGTCCCAAACCAAGTAGCGTATGCGGCGACCAAAACCCGCAGAGACTGGAACAGACCAGGTCAGCGAGGCGAGCCTGAACAGGTTCGCTTCCCAAGTGCCAGCGCTTACCCTCTGCAAGACAGGTTTAATTTTTTCTACAGCAATTTCGTCACCGGAGGCAAAATTCCCCAGCAAAGAACGCATATGGGACTCGATAAAACCTGCATTCTGAGAGAGAACTTCAAGACGCTGCTGGCGATGCAGAGTTCTGACCGTATCCTTCCCGGTGTCCGGAAGTACCAGCGCCCCATTCTCCGCTCGTTGGAAACCCAAATCAGATAGGTGTGCTCGCAGGCGGCGCTTGATACGGCCCTCCACTGAAAACGCTTTGCTCGCCGGCTTTATGCTCATTTATTCAATGCCTCCGCTGAGAGGCTCAATTTTATGCGTTGGAAGGCCGCCCCACGGCTTACCCCCCCTTAGCTGGGTAGTTGGTCACCCAAATAACCCTGTTACGGCGGATGATATAACCTGGGCCACCATCAATGAGTGTGGCATCGTAGCACTAGCCAATCGCCCCCCCGAACTCGGGCATGAGGGAGAATGAGGTGTTGGACACCCGCGCGGGCTTTAACAAACCTTGCTAAACCCTGGGCGGCTCATTGGCGCCGTCATGATGGACTTGCACCCGATAGCCGGGCCTGGGTTGTTTGCGGGGCGCATCGGTAGCAGTTGGGCGGCTCTACCGACCTGTTCGTCCTTTAACAAGAACGCCATAGCGACAGCTTCCGTGCCGGCTTCCTGCAGACGCTGCTGGCCTCCATCCAGTTGACGCTCAAAGGCTGTGCCGTTGATCCCGCCTCCTGGGCTGCCAACGCCTATCTGGCGCAAAGCCCGCCGCCCTAACGCCACCGGCCAGAGCCCCCTTAGCTGGCTTCCCCGGCCGCTGAAAACGTCACGATTGTTCACAGACAGCCCCCAGACGGGGGCGCTAATTTGCTGTAGCCGATCACGCGTGTTGATCGAAACGCGCTCTCTGCTCCAATCCGGCCTCTGAGCGCGTCGATGTCGCCGTCGTTTGGCTTTCCCGCTCCCCCAGGCCGTCCGCCCGGAGGGCTGGGCATTTTTGAGTGGTCAACGCTGGCGACCGCCAGCATCTGCTGGGGGGCACACACAAGGTGTTCTTACGCGATGTTCATGCGATTGAGCACGCGAAGCGGGATGTTTACGTGGCGGGCCTGAGCGTCGAGACCCGGAGCCGCACGCTAATGGCCCAAGCGTTCAAGCTCGCTGCAACTGAGGAAGGGCAAAGGCAGGCGTTGGATGCGTTGAGCGCCCTCGGTAACGAGGCGCTGGGCATCTATGGAGTCATCCGGCACTGACAGCAAGCTCACACGGCAAGAAATGGACTTCTTCGCCGCGTATTGCCACGATTCGTACGCGGATTTCACTCCACTGGACAAACCCGGCGTGGGAATCATGTTCCGCAATGCGCCCTAGGAGAGCGTCGGCTACCTCCATTACCGCACCCGGTTTGCTGGAGCAGAGATGCGGCTGGCCATGGAGCAGATCACGAGCGCGAACGACGCACAGGCATAACCGAAGGGCACTGCGAATGATGGCCGATAGACGCAGTGTCCCACCACCGCCGCGAGCAAGGCGGTTTAGCAAGACTCTCAGGCGAGAGGACGACGAGACATTTGAGCGTGGCGAATGGCATTACGGCGACCCGAATACTGGAGTGGCGCCAATCTGAAATAGCAGTGCGCACTTCTTCAGCAAAGGAAGCGCCACGCATTGTCTAATAGAGAATGACGTTGTCTATTAGACAGCGCACGAAAAAGTGCCCTATGCAGCACGCAGGGTCGGCTTTTCGTTATGGGATTCCGCGCTGCCCGGAAACTAGTGTGGTCTTGCACACGTGGTGGGTTTTCTGCATGGGCTACAGGTTCACAACGCAGCAGTCGCCGATGACGCTACGAACGCGCGTGATCGATGCAACTTTGCGGGCAACCGGACGCTGCCCTATATCAGAAAGCTTCCGCTGCGCAGATGCGACTGTCTCCGCGCGGATATTGCGCGAAGACAGTCAAAAAGCGCTGTCCTCGTCGATTGCGATCGGGCGCAGGCCATTGCAAGGCTTGCGGACAGACTGCTCATTGTGGGCGGTCACGCTGGTCTGTTGTCAGGTCGGCTTTGCGAAGCGCTGATAAGGCTCGAGTAATCGGTCCAATATGGCGGCGTACTCGAACAGTTCGATTCGGCCGGGCGCACAGCTAACGATACCCTGAGACGCCAGATTGAGTCGCCCCGATGCTAGACGCCATCCAAGTCGAGGAAGAGCACGTACCTCGTCATAGTCCCTCGCGAGCACCGGTTCCACCGGCATGCCCAGACATTGCAGCACTACGTGCACGGCCTCGCAACAGGCGCGAAGATGAGCGGCGCAAAAAACACTTTCCGGGGAGAGCGCTTGCGACGGTCTCGACGGTTTCTTGCGGCCACGCTCTCTGCCGCATAACCCAAGGAAGGAGGTGCGCTACTTATGCCGACAGACTGCTCGTCCGCAATTGCCCAAAAATCCTACTAACGCCGAAGTGGCAGGCAATTTCCGGGAAGTTCGGTATACGCCTTATGGAACAAGCCCGCCGGCGTGGGAAAGCATCCCGTATACGGAACTTTGAAGGCTTCGTATACGGAATTATTGAGTAGTGGCATCTGTTTCCGCGCCTGCCGAAACTTATTCGACAGTCACCGATTTCGCCAGGTTGCGCGGCTTGTCGACGTCAGTGCCGCGCGCCAGTGCCGTGTGATACGCCAGCAACTGCAGCGGCACCACGTGCAGGATCGGCGAGAGCTGGCCGTAGTGCTCGGGCATGCGGATCACCTGGATGCCGTCGCTCGACTGGATGTGCGTATCGGCGTCGGCAAACACGTACAGCTTGCCGCCGCGCGCGCGCACTTCCTGGATGTTCGACTTGAGCTTTTCAAGCAGCGCGTCGTTCGGGGCGACGGTCACGACCGGCATCTGCTCGGTCACCAGCGCCAGCGGACCGTGCTTGAGTTCGCCGGCCGGGTAGGCCTCGGCGTGGATGTACGAAATTTCCTTGAGCTTGAGCGCGCCTTCCAGGGCAATCGGGTAATGCAGACCGCGACCGAGAAACAGCGCGTTTTCACGGCGGGCAAACTCTTCCGACCACGCGATGATCTGCGGCTCCAGGGCCAGCACTGCGTTCAGCGCCGACGGCAGGTGACGCAGATGACGCAGCGCATCTTCTTCCTGTTCGGCGTTCAGATGGCCGCGCAGCTTGGCGAACGTGAGCGCCAGCATGTAAAGCGCGGCCAGCTGCGTGGTGAATGCCTTGGTGGACGCCACGCCGATCTCGGTGCCGGCGCGCGTGAGGAACTTGAGCTGCGTCTCGCGCACCATGGCGCTGGTCGCCACGTTGCAGATGGCGAGCGTATGCGTGTGGCCGAGTTCGCGTGCGTGGCGCAGTGCGGCCAGCGTGTCGGCGGTTTCGCCCGATTGCGAGATCACGACGACCAGCGCGTTCGGGTTGGGCACCGTCTCGCGGTAGCGGTATTCGCTGG
>Ga0209482_1002248_pt1 | contig 12176 bp, 2 predicted proteins | sample CoawatmetaG10DNA_FD_187512 | JGI IMG/M metagenome (GOLD analysis project Ga0209482, IMG submission 187512) | Marine microbial communities from the West Antarctic Peninsula - Coastal water metaG104-DNA (SPAdes) (version 2) | ecosystem: Environmental > Aquatic > Marine > Coastal ...
ATATATATCTTTTACCTTCAGCGCCTGCTTGTGCTAGTAGTGAACCCATAGAACATGCTTGTCCCATTACTGTTGTTGCTACTGGAGAAGTAATAAACTGCATAGTATCATATATTGCCATGCCAGACGTAACTGCTCCACCAGGAGAATTGATATAAAAATGTATATCTTTGTCTGAATTCTCTGCTTCTAAGAACAATAACTGGGCACAAATTAAATCTGCTTGGTAATCATTCACTTCACTAGTCAGAAATATAACTCTTTCTTTTAATAAACGAGAGAAAATATCGTAACTGCGTTCACCATTTGCTGATTGGTCAACGACCATTGGTACTAAATTTGGCATAATTTGTTATCCTTGTTGTGATTATTACTATTATTTAGTACTATAATAACAGAATTGCATCTATTTGTCAATCAAAAACTGCGAAGTTTATGTAGAGATAAATACATGTAACATAAACTACAGAGAAAATAATAGATATGCCAATATTCGCAGGGTTCAGTACCAAAAATATAAATGCAATAAATCACGAGTTACATGATAAAGACTTGGTGATTGAAGACCTGATGAATCATATCATGACTCGCAAGGGTGAACGGGTGATGTTGCCTAATTATGGGTCAATTATCCATGAAATGAAATTTGAGCCTCTGGACGATGAAACAACAGAATTAATTAGAGAAGATTTAACATCTATTGTGAATGACGACCCGAGAGTTAACTTTGTTAGTATATCAGTTACAGACTCAGACCACACAATAAACGCTATGTTAAGAATTGAAATTCTACCAACAAACGAGATAGTAGAATTAAGTATCGACTTAGATAGAGAATAATAGAGAGACCATTATGAGCCAAGAACGCACAGACAATCTATTCGCAAGTGAAAGTTGGACAACAGTATATACTGCATTTACCAATATTAGCCTTAAAGCATATGATTTTGACACAATTAGAACAGCACTTCTAGATTATACAGCACAGACTTATCCTGACAAGTTTAACGACTTCGTGGCAAGTTCTGAATTTATTGCAGTCTTAGATTTAGTCGCATACATGGGACACAGTTTAGCATTCAGATTAGATATGAACACCCGTGAGAATTTCATGGATACTGCTGAACGTAGAGTCAGTGTTCTGCAAATGGCAAAATCACTTGGATATAATAAAACTAGACCAATCAACGCAAAAGGATTTATGAAAATTTCTAGCGTTGTGACGGACCAAGAGGTATTAGACAACGAAGGTATATCTCTAGCAGGTAAAATTGTAAACTGGAACGATAGTAACAATGCTGATTGGTATGAGAACTTTATTAATATTCTAAATTCTTCATTCGCTGGAAATACAAAAATTCAAAACCCTGCGTCTACAATGACACTCGAAGATGTAGATTACTCTTTATATGAAATAAATGAATCTCTATCTTCAAAGAACATAAATTATCCATTTACTTCCTCGGTTGCAGGGGCTAGCAGAACTTTTGAGGCTGTTCGTGTGGTGATAGACCAAGAACTACAGAAACTTTATGAAGATGAACCAAATATTTCTAAAAACTTTACACTTATAAACAGAAACGATAATTTAGGCTCTGCTAGTGATAGAACTGGATTCTTTGTTTATGCTTGTGCAGGTGAATTAGCCTGGGAAGATAAAAATTATAAAACAGTAATTTCAAACAGAAGACAAAAAGTAAACGGAATAAACATATCAAACAGTGATGTTTGGGTTACAAAAACAAATTCAGACAACGCATATGTTTCAAGTGTTACTAAAGTAGACAACCAGACACGTGAAACTGCAATCTATAATGCTTTGAGAACAGGGTCAGGTGATATAGTAAGTGTCTCTTCAATTGACAACAACTCAGTAGAATTGAATTATCCCGACGGCGCATTTGGTAACGCCGCAACTGGTGGATATAGAACATGGTTTAGAACAGTAGACAACGCTAACTTTTCTGTGGAAGCAAAAGATATTAGTGACGTGAATATATCAATTCCATATGTTGGCAGTGATGACAGAGTATACAGTCTAACCTTAACAATGACAAGTACTAGAGACTTCACTGAGAACTATGCTGGCGAAACATACGCAAGTGTTCGTAGAATTGCACCTAGAAGTTATTACTCACAAGACAGAATGGTAAACGCACAGGATTATAACGTATATCCATTAAGTCTTGGCTCTAACGTAGTTAGAAAAGTAAAATCAGTAAACACATCATTCGCAGGTAAATCTCGTTACTTTGAGATGGATGATGTAGTCGGTCATCACTCAAATTTAAGTGTGACGGGCGCAGACGGAAGTTTATTCGTTGAAGATGAAGTAGTAAAAGTTCCTTTAAGTTACAATAAATCACAAGGCAAAAGTGATAATTTTATAAGAAACGAACTTACTAAAGCAATCAAACATCCAAGTCTCTTAAATCAATTTTACTACAAGTACAATAGTGCGGTTAGTATAAATGTTGCAGTAGCAAAATCATTTACAGTAACAACAGGCAATTCAATGATTGTAAATGCTACAATAGATGGTAAAGTATTTGAAGGCGATATTTTTGAATTGAACATTGGCGAAATAACAACATTTGCAAAAGTTGGAGCAGTGGGTTCACAACTTACTGATGCTTCGACTAACTATACACTTAATAAATCAATTCCAGGACCTGGAACTATTGTAAAAATGATAAGAGGTGTAAGAACAAAATTCACAGACGCAGAGGTCACTGCAATTAAGGCTAAAGTAGATAGTGTTTCGGAAACAACATTTACATTGAAGTACGCACTAAAAGCCGGCTTGGCACAAGAATGGGAATGGCAAATTCACACTGGTGCTACTCCTTCAGAAATACATGTAGTGTTTAACTACACTTCTGGAATTAGAGATAATGAATCAGAATATCTAACACAATTTACCGGTAAAAAAATTGCATTCGAAAGTAGAGACCAAGTTAAGTTTTTCTATGGCAATAAGACTGATGTAGTTGATAATGAAACAAATCTATCTCAAAGAGATGTTATATTCTTAAATTACTTATCAGGACAAACTGCAAGTAATTACTCATCAACAACAAATACTCCAACAGTGACGGTGGGACAAGCACCAGTATCTAGTTCTGTAGTTTATAACAGTTCGGGTGCAGAATTTAAAGCAATATATCACCACACCGGTGCGAGAGGAACATATAACTTCATTGAAACAAATGGTGCAGTTACTAGTCCAGCATATTCACATTCTCTTATATCGCCAGATGGTGTAGAATATCCATTATCAGCCGCTCAAATACATTCACCTACAACACTTACGGGTAAGATTATTGGTAATGCAACCGACTTGGCTGATGGTGATGGAATTGATACTCTTACTTTAAGAATTGATGACTTATCTACAGTAACATCATTATCATCTACGATTGGACTAGACAGTTCAGTAGTAGCATCGACTGATACTAATCTGTCAAACTCAAACATTTCTATCGTATATTCAGGTTCTGAAGACCATTCTAATGCAGACAGTAGTTTTGCATCGATTAGTACGTCAGATTTGAATACTTTTGGATTCAAAGGAAAAGCATCAACAACTTATTTCAGTAATGCTGGTAGTAAATTTTCGTTTATTGACACGACTGATAATGTTGAACAAAGTGGAACAGGCATAGTAACAACGTATGATGCTGGAACTACAGAGTATACATTTACTTTACCATTCCAACATGCAGACACCGATGCTAACAGTCCCGGCAATCAGAACCAATTAAACATCAACACACTAGACCAAGATATCAAGTTCAAACAATATCCGTATGGACAATTTACAATAGTAAGTGCAACAGCACTTACAACGAGTAACGTTCTTCTTAGAACAGCAACTGGTTCTTTTATTGATGCAGACCATACTACAGTTACACTAGTTTCTGGCACAACATATAAAGTTGTATTCTGGACATATGCTGCCGCAGTAAATGACCTTATTGATGTCTTTGTTGGTGCGGCTGCGACTCTATCAGATATTGCTGACTTCTCAGTGAGAGTAACAGCGGCATTCGAGTTAGCAACATTAGCCACACAAACAGATGTAACATACAAAAAATTAGCGGCGTATGTATATGATGACTACTATACTGCTGCCGGTTACAAAGATAATACAAAAGTTAAGTTGTTCGCAGGAAATACAAATGGCAATCCATATGAAGTCTTTGCTATCACTTCTGGAAATAGAATGGTAACAGAAACATATGATGTCGGAACAGTAACATATGACAGAGCATCAAAGTATGCATTTGCGGCAGCACAAGCCAGTGCAAACACTCCAGATAATACAGTTCCTTTGACTGCTGTCTTGTGGTACAACACATCAAACACAACTTGGTATAAACGAATAGGCGGAGTTTGGAACCAATCTTTCACATATAGTGGTAGTGGAGAAAACATAGTAGTCGATTCAGTATCATATTCAGTGAAAGAAGGAATATCATTTGTTGAAGACCCATTTACAAGTTTCAGATGGGACCATTATGCAGATATAAACAAACGAATAAATCCTAGCACAAGTAATATTATTGATATGTATGTGTTGAGTTCTGATTATGTTAGAAACGTTGCCAAATGGGTAGCAAAAGATTTCACAATTACGCAACCAGCACCACCAAATAATTATGAATTGAAAAAATTAATGACTACGATTGAGCCAAAGGCTGCCATTGCAGACCATATTGCTTATATTCCCGCAGAGTTCAAATATCTATTTGGTTCATATGCTACATCAGAGAATCAAGCAGTGTTTAAGGTAATTAAGAAGTTGGGAGTTGGATTCACAGACAGCGAAATCAAAACCGCAGTGTCTACGAAAGTGAATGAATACTTTTCAATTGACAACTGGGATTTTGGAGACACATTCTACTTCTCAGAACTAGCGGCATACTTGCATAAAGAACTAGGAGACTATATTTCGAGTGTAGTAATTACTCCTAAATATTCTACGAATGAGTTCACAAAGTTACTTAGTATCTCTTGTGGCTTGAATGAAATATTTATGGCAGTAACAACATCAAACGATGTAAAAATAATTACACAATTATCACAATCTGAATTAGTAGGCGAATAACATGGCAAAGAAGATTTATGACTTTTTACCAGGACACTTAAAGAACCGCGAGTTAGAAACAATATTCGAGTCAACTCTTGACCGTGCGTTCTCTGTTGGTGAAATGGAAAAAACAAAAGCGTTTGTTGGTAGAAAAGATAAGGGAATATTTAAAAGTAGTGACGTATATCTTTCATACCCGGCGCAATCATATGCAAGAGATAATTATGGGTTAGAGCCAACATTCTCAAACAGAGATGCAACTGATAATGTATTCTACGAAGATTTACTCAATGCAGTGTATAACAAAGGCGCTCTTACAAACGACCATAGAAGATTATTCAATAGCAGTAACACATTAAAAACTGTTGCCTTGCCAATAGATTTAGATAAATTTGTTAACTTCAGTATGTACTATTGGGTCCCAGCAACATTCCGTTCTGACATATTTGCAGGCTCAAATAATAAACATTATGTCACACTCAACAGCAGTATTGATAAACCATTCGGCACAAATAACTGGTGGTCGAAGAATAATAGTTGGTATCACTATGATGACATCAAAGCATATATTACTGACACGAACTTTGAGTTATTGGTACAGGCATCACGTCCAATCATAGAATTCGACCAACACATAAAACTTAGTACAGCAAGCCAAGCCAAATCTCTGAGTGATACAGCGTGGACTTTGCCAACATTTCAAACATATGATGCGGACAATACATTCATTAGTGATGCAAAATTGTTTCATTATGTTATTGGCGACAATTATGTAACAGATGCAGAACTAGGGTTTAAACCCAAGTTAAAAGCGGGTGATTACTATAGTGAATTTGTATTCAATATTGACTTATTAGAAACATCAACGTACAAGTGGAGAGATGGGGTAGAAGATTTTTATAAAGAGTTAATGGTATTTACAACTTTTGATTATAGAAACTTAAGACAAGAGTTAGGCGACAAGATTTCATGTTCGACTATTGAACTACTTCAGTCTCCTAAAAATTTCAATTCAATAGATTTGTATGTAAACGGTAAAAAGCAATTAGGAAACTATGAATTCGATAGTGCTACGAAGATAATCACACTAACAAAAGAAGTTTCTGGAAACATATATGTCGATTACTGTACTTCAACATCTGTTGTGTTTGATGGCAACACCGTGTTTCAACCAATTAATCCTGCACTAGAATATAACGTTGATAACACTTCATACGTTAATTCAGAATTAGTATACTCTACTCTACATGAACACATGGTTCGTATAATCGAAACAACTGACACACTAATTGGTGATGCAAATGCTTCAAACAACTATAGAAACATTGGCGACACAACTAAGAAACTAAGACATGCAAATATGGGCAGTATGCTAGTTCTTAACTATGTAGATATTAAAGAGGCATACTTTGCATTAACAAGAGAAGATTATAATCCATTAAAAGCAACAGAATTTTTATCAAATTCTTATAACGGATACAAGAACAAACTAATAACAACAATTACACAAACATTATCAAGTAGTGCTAGTGATACTAAAACAGATTTACAAATTTTAGAAGATGCAGTCAGTACTATATCTCTAGGAAAACACACAAGTGTAAGTATTTTTAGAGACAGTTCTATGATAAACTTTGGTGATAATAATTCTCATTATCAACAACTTCCAGTATCAGTAATCGATGGCGCAACTGAACAAGTAATGCCTACATTCAGAGACTCAATACTATACGACAAAAATATTGTTGTAATTCTAAATAATGTTATACAGATACTCAATGTAGATTATACATTATCTTCTGGTGCAACAGAGATAAAGTTTACCATTGCAAGGTCATCTAGTGATGTAATAAATGTTAGACATTACATTAACGTTAAAGAAACTTATATCCCACCAAGTGCAACTTCGTTGGGTATAGCACCAGCACATATTCCAGAAATTATTACAGATAGTGGATATGGTTCGCCAGTGAAATTTATTAAAGGGCATGATGGCTCATTGACTCCTGCTTATCCATTAGTAGATGGTGAGACAAATAGAATAGATAAAATATTAATTATATTTGAAACTTTGATATTTAATAATCTAGCAGACAATACAAGTTCTAAAATAGATAGCATGAATTATGGTATATATGGTACATCTACCAATGACTATTCTCCTTCTGAAAAGAAATATATTATGTATCCATTCTTTAAGAAATGGATGATGAGAAATAATATTGATGACTTAGCCAATGATATATATGATGTTACTGATTATAAAACATGGAACTATAGAGCAAAAGACGACACAACTAGTGGTCACTGGAGAGGTCAACTACTACATGCTTATGGCACAGATAAGCCACTATTAGAACCATGGAAAGCAATAAAATTATCGCAGAAGCCAGCGGGCTTTGATGGAACATACGGAGCATCTTATACAACAGTAGCCTTTTGGAATTCATTAATATCAAAAAATTCTTTAACTTGTCCGGTCCCAGTTGACGGGTCAGGAAACTTACTTAAGCCAAATGCCTTGTTCTTTGGCAATGGAATAGGGGCAAGTGATATAGCATTAATGAACCAATCATGGGAATTCGGAGATAACTCACCAGTTGAACTTGCGTGGACTCGTAGTAGTGAATTTATCTTTGCTGAGTTTTTACTAATGATACTTACAAATCCATTTGAGATTATACACAAATATTCGTCTCAATTGGCATCTATTATTGCGTATTCTAACAAGAGTGATGGCATTGATAACGCAGTAGTAATCGCAGATAAACTAAACTATTCATTTAAGTTGGGTTCAAAGTTAGGTGGATTTGTTAACAACTTTAAATTACAAACAGAAAATAATTCACTATCAAATAGCAGATTCACTGAATTACCAGAAGACAACTTTGATTTGTTTGTCCACTCTGGTGTACCAAATAGAAGTGAATTCTTTAGTGCTATCGTAATAGAAAAAGTATCAACTGCTAAAAAGCATCCAGTTTACGCACTTGCAGATGTAGGAACTTACTTCAAGGGTATGGTTGTTTTGAATTCACAAGATGGTAAATATTATAAAAGAAAGATAGATGGTATATCAGCAAAAGAAACTGCGGCTGCAATTACTTTTGATTATACAAGTTGGACATTAGTTTCACAGCCTAAAATTAGTGAGTTTGGATTTAGAATTCACGGGTATGATGAATTAAATCCTACATTTTATGCGATGGGATGGGACAAAGCAAGTGGTGAAAAAGCATTCGCAACAGCAGGTGATAAACTTACACTAAAGAATTGGACATCTGGCGCATACTACAGAATGGATTCATATGCATTATGGAACAATGTTCCTTATGTTTGTCTTACTAGTCACACATCATCTTCAGACTTTGATACTAACATTAAAGATTGGAAGCCAGTGACAGAATGGCCTAGAACAAACAAAGTTCAAGCAATGGGTTACAACGAATTAGTAAGTGATACTGTAAAAAATTATAATTACGGTGATATCTTAAAAACAGTAGATGAAGTTGCCCACTTAATAATGGGTTATGAACATTATCTTGGATTAGTAGGCTGGGAATTCACAGATTCAAGTGAGTTTGGTGAGCCAGTAAATTGGGAAAATCTATTATTCAAATTCTTAGAATGGCAATCAGAAAATAATTCAGTTGGTGATTTTATCACTCTTACCCCTTTATTAACAGGTGGAAGTTTTAATACAGATTACGGTGTAGCCAGCGTAGCAACAGAAACATTCAAGAACTATTATCGTATAGTAGATGCATCAGGTAGACTTATACCAAATACTGAAGTTAATTTTCACACAGACGGTTCTAAATTAACATTCACAAGTAACATTGCTATCTATGGAATGAAGATGGATATAAGAGATATCGAACACGCATTCGTTGTCGATAGAACTGATAGTTATGGAGATATCATATACGACCCACATAATCATAATAGAAATCTTAGAATACAAATTGATTGTAACAGAACTATTGGATGGGATGGAACAATGTCAGTTGATGGTTTCATAGTAAATGATAATAAATTGATACCAAACTTTGATACAATGATTGCTGAAACTAAACATTATAGAGATACATTGGTAGACCAAAGTCTATCAATCATCAATAAGTTAAAATCAAATCAATATGGATATACAACAAGAACATATCTAACGAACTTTGGCATTGAAAGAGAATCACAATTAGAATTTTATAGAGGATTCTTATCACACAAAGGAACAGTTTCTAGTGTTGACAAGATTATTAACAACAATAGTAACTTTAACAATATAACACATTCTGACATCTGGGCAATTAAACTAAGTGAGTATGGACACCAGTCTACTAAATTCACAATGACAAAAGATATTACTGTCAGTGATATGATTCAAAGCCCATTTTTAATAGAATACGAAGACACTACTAAAGAACTGTTACCAATTACAGCGTCATTGGGCAGAAAGCAATGTGCAATTAAAACAACTGGATATGTGAGTGAGGCTGATGTAAGTTATGTTACCAGCACATATGACTCGTTAACTGCATTGACTACAACTGCTCTATACGAAGGAGACACAGCATGGCTACAAGCAGACGCAGATAGAGAATGGGATGTAGTACGACTTAGTGAAGTATCAGAAATAAGTTATATTGGTGAAACATCAGATAATCAATTATACATTGGAACCACTTCTGAAATTGATAGTACATCTCTGTCCAAGCCGATTTATTTAAAAATAAAAGCCGATGAGATATCACCAACCATAGCAGGATATTACTTGCTGGCTGCTAATGGAACGAAATTTGTTAATGCAATTACAGTATACGAGTATCTAATCTTTGAAGAAGATTTTGAGCCATTAACTGTTGAGATAGATTCTACGACTTCGAATAGTGTCTTCGTGCCAACTAGTTCAAATTCTGGTGTTGAAGCAATCGGGTCAGTTAGTAATCCAGTATTTAATACTGGCGATAAGATTGCAATCGATGGAACGACTTTCACTTATGCTCCTTCGGGTGCTACTAGTACGGGAATAACAATTCTCGGTACGGTTGCTAATCCAATTATAACAGAAGGTGAACAAGCAAGTTTTGTTGTTTACAATGATTCTGGCATAGTTGAGAACGGAACAAGCACAACGGTAACATTCTCAGGAACTGTCGCAAGTACAGTTGGAGCATTTAGTTCAACTCAAGGTGACAACGTAACTATAGATGGCACAACAGTAACTGTTGGTTACAGTGCATCTGAAACTATATCGAAAACATCAACAGCGACAAGAAGTTCAACGCTGACAACAGGAAATACTGTTATCATTGATAGCACAACGAAGACAATACCAGATTTATCAGTTACTGGTACAGTTGCTTCTCCAGTTATGCCTTCTACTAAGCCACTGACAATTAATGGCGACACGATTACATTAAGTAGTGGAGCAAACTTAGCCGCAATTGTTACTGCGATTAATTCAGGAACAAGTAATGTTGTAGCAAGTGCTTCAGGAAGTAATTTAGTTATCACAACTTCAGTTTCTCAACTGAATATGACTGGTGGTTCACTAATAGATTTGGGACTATCGGCTACAAACTCATACACAGATTCAAAACTAGATAATCTAGCAACAGCATTAACTACAATAACTAATATTACAGCAACAGTAGGTGCAAACAATCGCATGACTATAGTAAGTTCTGGTTCTTCGATGGTAATTTCTGGAACTGCATTAGGTGAATTGGGTATTACTGGCGGCACATATTTAACTAATTCTAATCCAACATTAGACAGTGTTTCTGCACAGATAAATGCACTTTCTATTTCTGGAGTAACTGCATCAGTTGTGACTGGAACTCTTAAGATAGCAAGTCAAAATCATAACTTAGATATAGTTGAAGTAACTGCTGGCGCCATGAGTAGATTGGGATATGCAACTACTACGGTAGCAATCGATGCCACCGACACAATAGTATCTGACCTGAACACTCAAGTATTTGCAGGTTCAACAGTGGCTGCGGTTAAATCAGATAGACAAGTTAAAATAACAAGTTCAGAGAAGAGTATTGTTGCATCTAATATTGCTGGAAATCCTCTTACTGATTTGGGAATAACAGCAGGAACATACAGCAACGCAACAGCATCAAGTCCGTCTGCATTAGAATTTGCAAGTCAAATCACTGCGGCTTCAGAAAACGTAGTTGGATTGTCGAGTGACGGAAGAATGATATTCACTAATGACACAGTTCAAATGTCATTCTCGGGTACTGAACAATCAATACTAACTAAAGTTGGTCTTGTTTTGCTATACTCTAATGTGACATCAAGTGCAAACTTTAAAGCAATGCTATGGAAGTCAGTGAGATATACTCCTGGATTTAATGGTAACACTCGTTTAGAATTTGAAACTGCACTCGGACTGAATAGTGCAAGTAAATTATGGATAGATAATTATAATGTTGCTGGATGGGCAGTGTTAAGTTATAGTCCAGTGAGCGGTACATCAGTTTTTGCCAGAAAGGCAACAGTCATTGATGGTGAACTAACTAAAAGAGTAATAGTAAAAGATGGCGAGAACTTTACATCTCATCAACTATATGACCCACTTACCTTAAAATTTCCTGGCCCAATTGTTACAAAACTAGATTACGCTATGTGGACCGACCCAGCGAAGTATGATACAACTACAAGTAACGACTTGTGGTTAGATGAAAGACTTGGTGAAATGTGGTGGGATACAGAGTTGGCACGTTTCTATCGTTATAACGATTATGGTGATGCGAATGGAAACTTAGATATCAATTTTGTGAGAAGATATTGGGGCAAAACAGTAGATAGTTCTAAGATAGTGGTAAACGAATGGACGAAGTCTAGAAAATTACCAGTGAGCATAAATGCATACAATACAAAGACATACTATGACACTGATGCTGGCAAAGAAATAACAGAATACTTCTACTGGTTATCAACAGGCGCTGATGCTAAAGAACTTTCAATGCTTCTTGCCTCGTCTGGTCCTAAAAACAAATTCTTACCAGTTGGCAAAAAGAGCGTCATTATTAGTAATCATTCTAAGTCATATGGTAGTAGTACAGTAACA